>OATU01000888.1_pt1 | contig 21751 bp, 27 predicted proteins | sample 1516711 | NCBI WGS metagenome assembly OATU01 (sample SAMEA2579971, study PRJEB22360) | human gut metagenome | biome: human gut; feature: human-associated habitat; material: faeces | place: Denmark | collected 2008/2010 | reverse complement strand
GAGTATACAATAATTTCTGATTTTTGGCTACCTTAACCCACCGTCTAAAGCCAGTAGGATTGCGGTAGCCCTATTTCAAAAATGTCCCGACATAAGTAAGCGCTCAATATTTCAGCGCTTAGAGAACTGGAAAACGAAGCGGTGGAAACAATCAATGTATTTGCAGGATTGAATATTCAACCTGACGAAGAAAAGGAGGTTACGGATATGTATAAAGCATGGGATGATCATTATAAGAGCGGTGTTCAGAAAGGCATACAGCAGGGAGAACATGCAAAAAGGAGAAGAGCAATGCTCTTCTCCTAAATGGCTTCGTAATATGAATATTACTGAAGTAATGATAATACACCCTGATTAGACTGGTTAGCCTGAGCAAGCATAGACTGTCCTGCCTGAGCAAGAATATTGTTCTTGCTGTAGTTAACCATCTCTTCAGCCATATCTGTATCACGGATACGTGACTCAGCAGATGTGGTGTTCTCAACAACGTTGTCAACGTTAGCGATTGTGTGCTCTAAACGGTTCTGAACAGCACCAAGTGCAGATCTCTGAGAAGAAACCTTTGCTACAGCATCAGCGATTGCATCGATAGCATATGTAGCTGCTTTTCCAGAATCATCTTTTACGTTAAGACCTTTAATACCAAGTCCGGCAGCACTCATAGACTCAATGTCGACCTGAATCTTGTTTGTCATGTCAGCGTCTGCACCTACATGAAGGCTGAAACTTAATGCATTGGCAACCTTAGCCTGTCCCAATTTGATTTCAAAAGTTCCTGTTCCATTTGTGAGATCTACAGGTGTATCAGGTTTGCCAACACCTACGGAAGCAGTTCCCTCAGTATCCCCAATCTGGTTTGCTGCAAGAAGTTCTTTAGCTGCTAACTCATAAGCTTTTGCCTTTGAAATGACAGTTGTATCATTATCATCTATACCATCACCAGCAGTTCCATTCGTTGTACCATCATCTTGCATAATTGTAATCGACTTTGATCCAACAGTAATTGTTGCGCCAGCCTTAGCAGCAAATGCATCAATATCTTTAAAATCAGCATCGACTATCTTAGTAGTATTGTTCAAACCTGCAGGGTCTGATGCATACCAACCTGCTTCTGTACCTTTAGTACCCGCGCCATTATCTGCTGCAATAGCTGCATAATACTTATAAGTTTTCCCATTTACAGTGACGTCTTTCTGTTTGCCGACCTCTGCAACCTTTGCCTCTGTAAGCATTTTTTTTGCATCGTCTGCGGTTCCGCCAATAGTATAATTTTTTCCTCCGATAGAAACCTTGTCACCAACATTAATCTCATCCATTACAAATGTTGCAGTTCCATCGCCGTTGTCTGTTAACTTTCCTGCAAGACCAGCATCATGAGCCTTCATGTTAATCTTTTTTGTTCCGTCCTCACCCTTTAACAGATAAGTCTCGTTGAACTTGGTTGTCTCAGATACACGATCAATCTCAGTTGTTAACTGATCAATCTCATCCTGGATAGCAGAACGGTCAGACTCACTGTTTGTACCGTTGGAAGCCTGTACTGCAAGCTCGTTCATACGCTGTAACATAGAATGTACTTCAGTAAGAGCACCTTCAGCTGTCTGTACGGAAGATACACCGTCCTCTGCGTTTGTTGAAGCACGATCCAATCCCTTGATCTGCTTACGCATCTTCTCAGAAATTGTAAGTCCTGCTGCATCATCTGCTGCACGGTTGATCTTGTAACCGCTGGATAACTTCTCTGTTGACTTAGCCTGTGTAGATGTTGTAACGTTGAGCATTCTGTTGGCGTTCATCGCCTGCATGTTGTGTTGTACTACCATAATATTTACCTCCGTGTTGTCTTTCCTCCCGAACTCCGTTTCGGGATGATATTATTTGGTTTGTACTCGACACAAATCCCTAGGTTAATTCATGTCGATTATGCAACAATTCTTTATAAAATGTTGCACTTTTTTGTTTACACCATATATATCGGTCCTCATTTCAAAACCTTAACCTCTTTATAGAATTTTTTTACTATTTTTTCAAAAAAATTTTCAAAACCTTATCAAAGATGCACGGATAGGAAGATATCATCTCTTTCATCCTGCGTAATTCCAAGGTATCGTTTCGTGATTTCATAAGAAGAATGATTGTATATGTCCATCAATAGTGCCGGTTGGACTCCTTGTTTCCAGGCATGATAGCCAAAAGTCTTGCGCAGTGAGTGGCAACTGATATGTTCTTCGTGAATGGATTTTTCTGCGGCTGTCCGTACAATGCGATATGCCTGCGAACGGCTGAGTGGTTTGTTTTGCTGGCTTTTTGCAGAAAAAACATAATCTTCCGGGTTGGGTTCCTTCATTATATAGAAGTCGGACAGTGCTTTTTGCGACTCCGGGCAAAGTGCTATTTTGCTTTTTTTTCCTGTTTTATGTTCTATGATTTGTAAATGCGTACGGCATTTTGTCGTTTTGAAGTCGAATACATTTTTCCATTGAAGCGTCAATATGTCACTAATGCGCAGTGCGGTATGAAGTCCGATGACGATCAATGTGTAGTTGCGCTGATTGGGTTGAGTGGTTGCATAGTAATTAATGAATTGCGAAAGTTGCCGTGAATCGCGGATTGGCTGTGTTGTTCCCATGGTTTCCTCCTTATGTGTGTGATAGGTTTGCTAAAAAGTCAAACATACCATACAACATTTTATAAAGAATTGTTGCATACCGGCCGGAGTTAACCTAGGGATTCCCGTCGGACGAAACCAAATAATATCATCCCGAAACGGAGTTCGGGAGGAAAGACAACACGGAGGTAAATATTATGGTAGTACAACACAACATGCAGGCGATGAACGCCAACAGAATGCTCAACGTTACAACATCTACACAGGCTAAGTCAACAGAGAAGTTATCCAGCGGTTACAAGATCAACCGTGCAGCAGATGATGCAGCAGGACTTACAATTTCTGAGAAGATGCGTAAGCAGATCAAGGGATTGGATCAGGCTTCTACAAACGCTGAAGATGGTGTATCTGCAGTACAGACCGCTGAAGGTGCTTTAACAGAAGTTCACTCTATGTTACAGAGAATGAACGAGTTAGCAGTACAGGCTTCTAACGGAACAAACAGCGAGTCTGACCGTTCTGCTATCCAGGATGAGATTTCCCAGTTAACAACTGAGATTGATCGTGTATCTGAGACAACTAAGTTCAATGAGACTTATCTGTTAAAAGGTAATACTGACGGAAGTTCTTCCAAGGTTAATGTAAATGCTCATGATGCTGGTCTTGCTGGAAAGTTAGGCGAATCAGTTAATGGAAAAACTACATTTACAGCAGATGCACTTTCTGTTGGAAGTAAAGTGTCTATTGGTGGAACGGAGTATAATATTGTAGAATCTTCAAAAACATCTGGTTATACATCTATTGAAGGTTATACTGCTGTAGCTGGAGATAAGATTACACAGGATGGAAAGACATATACGTATGTTGCCAATAGTAGTACTACACCTGGTGGTGCTACTGCTGCTGCAGCCGGATGGTTTGCAGATGACAATACAACAACAACGGCTGATTTCACAGATAATGCAGGTATTAAAGCAGGCTCAACTTTATTAGCAAAAGCAGATGGAAAAACAACAACATTTGTGGGAGCTGATGGCTTAGACTTATCAGCTGCCACAGGTACAAATCCAACCAATTGGGCTGTAGGCGATACAATTGAGCATGATGGTAAAACCTACACTGTAACTGTATCTACCGCAGGTGCAGCTGGTGTTGGAAAGTGGAAAGATGAAGAAGGAAAAGAATCTACCATTGCAACTTTATCTGCTGGGGATACCTATACCCAGAAAGCTACTGGAAAGACAGGCCAGATTGATAATAAGGGTATTTCTACCGTAGAAAATATTCAGGATGCAATTAAGAAACTAACTGATAGTGATACTGTCATAATTAAGACATCTGCATCTGATAACGGAAAAACATATACTGTAGGTGTATCCACGAAAGAAGATGGTTCTGCATATACTGCAGACGATATCGCTGCATTAGTAAAAGAAAATACTTATGTTAATGACGGAACAAATACTTATTATGCAGTTCCTAAAAATTCTGATAGTGATAAAGACATCACTCTGCAGGATGCATACAATAAGATGGCTAAGGAACTTGAGAGTGCAAGCTCTATTGGAACCGATAAGGGTGCTACTGTAAAGAATAATGGTGATGGAACTTTTGAAATTACTCAGGGTACTGTTGAAGTTAAAGATTCTCTTTCTTTCAGTTTACATGTAGGTGCTGATGCTGACATGACCAATAAGATCAACGTTGATATTGAGTCTATGAGCGCTGCTGGTCTTGGCATTAAAGGAATCAATGTTAAGGATGATTCTGGCAAGGCTGCAACATACGCTATCGATGCAATCGCCGACGCTGTAGCTAAGGTTTCCGCACAGAGATCTGCTCTTGGTGCTGTTCAGAACAGACTTGAGCATACAATCGCTAACGTTGACAACGTTGTTGAGAACACCACATCTGCTGAATCACGTATCCGTGATACAGATATGGCTGAAGAGATGGTTGAGTACAGCAAGAACAATATTCTTGCTCAGGCAGGACAGTCTATGCTGGCTCAGGCTAACCAGTCTAATCAGGGTGTATTATCATTACTTCAGTAATATTCATATTATGAAGCTATTTAAAAGGAGAAGAGCATTTGCCCTTCTCCTTTTTGCATAAAATAAAGTGTCGCTTGTCGTACACTTTCATGACCGCCAGCTTTCTTATGTTTCAACTAACATCGCTTTTTCTGCTTCCTCGTATTCTTCTTCCGAATATTTTGTAAGAATCTTTTCTTTTGTTAATCCAAGCGAAATCATATTTTCAATCGCTTTGATTCGTTCCTCTTGCCGACCTTCTTCCCTTGACGCATCCCGTTCCTGCTGGATATATTTTTCCTGATCATATTCAAATATACTCATTCGCAACACCTCCGCTTTATTTTTCTTAAGGAATGATTCCAAAATTCCTTTTTGAATACATTCATTGATTGCTTTTTCTACTGCTATTTTGAAAGGAAAATCTTTTTGATAGGTCCTGATGCACTCCACAAACTGCATATACTGATGCAACGTCGGACTTTTCTCCATCAGTTCCTGATTGTTTCCAGGATTAATATTAACCACTTCTATGATCAGTTCCATAGATTTCTTTTCTGATTTACGTTCATATGCATCGGATAGTCGAAGTTCCTGTCGCTCCGGCATCATTTTTTGACCATTATAAAACACAACAAACTTTGGTTCTGGAATCTGAATTAACTTTTCTCCATAGAGATTTTCATTCATAATCAATGCTGAATATACGCAAGCTACATAAAATAAATCTCTTAGTGGCATATTCGGATTTACCGATGACTGGTGTTCGTACAATACAAGCTGGGAATCTATAATAAAAGATACATCATTTTTCATTCCCATATACACAGCATTCTCCAATGTAGTTATAATCAATTCCTCTGGATCCGTGTAATTGGTACCATTCATTGCGTTGTACACTTCAAGCGCTATGTGACGATCCTTTAGGAGCATACGAAACACATGATCTTTGTACATACGATCTGGTTCTCCTAAGATCCGTATCAGATGCTGCGCTGACTGCTCCATTAACTCCGTTGATTTGTGTTCATATACGCTTGAAAACATAATGCTTTGCATGGATTGTAACATGATTTTCGTATCATGTCATCTCCCTTTTTGCATACTCCACTCCACCTCTGCGCATACTATTCCCATCCCCAAAAACAAATCACTATCAGGAGGTCCTACGCATGGGCAAAAGCAAAAATCGAAATAAATACAGCCATTATCCACATGCTTCTTTATTAAAAGGAACCGATGCCGATCCATTCACCGCCGGCCCAAAATATTTTTCCGAGGAAGACGATGAGATTCCGGCGATCCGCCAAAGCAGCATGTATAACGAAAAGAATCGTGCTCGCATCGACAACAATCAGTTCTTCGAGTCGCGCAGCAATCCTCTCAGCAGCAAAGGTAATTAATTGTCGCTGTGATTTAGGCGTAAACCAGTCCGCCTTTTACTTTCTCCACAGCCGCATCATCCTTGAAATAGCGCACGATTTCCAGCGCAAACGGGATTGCGGTACCCATACCGCGGCTGGTTATGATATTGCCATCACATACAACCGGATCAAGCTTGCAGTCTGCGCCAGTCAGCTTCTCTTCAAAGCCCGGATGACAGGTTGCTTTCTTTCCTTCCAGGATGCCGGCCTGTCCTAATACACTTGGTGCGGCACAGATTGCAGCTACCAGCTTTCCTGCTGTTGCAAACTCTTTGATCACGCGGTTTACTGTCTCATCCTCACCGAGATGGATGGTTCCCGGCATACCGCCCGGCAATACAATACCGTCATAGCTTGCAAAATCAGCCTCTTCTTTGGTTGTATCTGTCTCAAACGTAACTTTGTGGGAGCTGGTCACTACCGGCTTTCCTGTAATAGAAATCGTGTCGATTTCGATGCCTGCTCTTCTTGCGATATCTACAACAGTGAGTCCTTCGATTTCCTCACATCCGTCAGCCATAAAAATTCCAATTTTACTCATTACTTATTTCCTCCATTATATTATTTGTTCCTATTCGTATTTAACAAAATTATATGAATTTGTCTGCTTGTTGTCAAACCTGCCTCTGCACTTTTTCCTGTTTGTCTTCATTGCTGTTTTCCACAATACTTTTCCACAATGTTACATATTTTTCTTGTATTTACCAACCACAATCTATTACAATGAAAACATAAAATGTGAATAACCCTTTTCTTAAACAACAGGAGGTCTTCATGGAAATCGAACGCAAATATCTGGTAAAAACACTTCCGGAAAATTTAGAGAATTATGAATGCAAGCAAATCGCGCAGGGCTATCTGTGCACAAGTCCGGTGGTACGCATCCGCCGCTCCAACGACACGTATTATCTCACCTACAAAGGCGAAGGTCTTATGGTCCGGGAAGAATATAACCTGCCGTTGACCAAAGAAGCTTACACGCATCTGCTCCCGAAAATTGACGGATTGCTCATTGCCAAAAAGCGCTATCTCATACCTTTAAACGAAAAATTAACCGCTGAACTCGATGTCTTTGAACAGGAGTTAAGCGGCTTATTGCTCGTCGAAGTGGAATTTGATACCGTGGAAGAAGCAAATAGTTTCGTTCCACCAGCATGGTTCGGAGAGGATGTCACCAACTCTGGCAAATACCACAACAGTTATATGAGCGCACACGGGCTTCACTAGCGAAGCCTGTTTGCGTACTCGTATTGTTGTCTCGTACGAATCGTGTATTTCAAATCATCATAACGTTTCTCAATATCCCCCTCCGGGATTACCACATCCATAACCACAGCCATGGTATCGATCATGCTGTCCGTGATAATATCCTGCATGGAAACCAGAATATTGTATTTTTCCTGAAAACTGTCGGCCTCTAAGAATTCCATCAGTTTCGGCTCCACCTGCGATTCTGCATCTGTGTTCGCATCTGCCACAATTGCATCATCCGTAGTATTTGCTTCTGTCTCTTTCTCCGTTGCAACTGCATCTGCCACCAAATCTTCTGCTGTCTGATTTTCATCTTCCACCAGCTCGAACCGGTACTTCTGCTGCACCTGCGGATATTTCTCATGATCCACTTCGCTTACAAACATTGCAAGCGGTCTTGCATACACACCAAAGTCACCATATAATGCCTGATAAATAACCAATTCTTCGCCCGTCTCCGAATGTTTCGCAATGGTGATGACCTGATACAGTTTATTTTTAAAATGCCGGTATTTTTCTCCCGGCTTTGGTCTACGTTCCATTTTTATGCCTCCAATTCTATTGAACATCAGCCCATGCATAATTTGCTTTCAGCAAATGGGCTGACGCTACATGTCAAGTTTTCATAGAAAACTTGACACTATCTCTTACCCGTTTACTGAACGGTAAATGAATTTAACAAATCCATCGCTTCTCCGACGAAATCACGCTCAAAGCTCAGATTTCCGTCATATCCCTTGATCATAAGATCCTGCACACTTCCTAACAGGCTTTCTTCCTCAACCGGTGGAATCGGCTCTGTATGAAGCTTTCTGTGTTCCTCACGTTCCTTTGCCACATAAGCCGCCTCCGCTTTGCTCTCGCGTTCGGAATGCTTATGTTCTTTCTCTAACTGTTCTAAAGTCGTGTCTTCTGCATATTTATTTGTATTCTGCTTCGCACGATCCACGATATTGGTCGGCTGCGCCGACTTTGCAGCAGCTTTCTGCTGACGGTATGCATCTAATTTTGCACGCTCAGCCGCTGTCATCTGACGTTTCGGCTGCTTCGGCTGCGCATACGCATTCTGCTGCGCGTTGTATGATCTCTGTGTCTGATTATAGGAAGTTTTGTTGCCTGTACTTGTACCCTGCTCGGCTGCATCGGCATAAGCACTGATCTCACTTATAATCTTCTGTGCACCGCTCTTGAACTGCTGCACCGTCTTCTGTGTGGAATTTTGAGTTGGCTGTGTCTTCTTGCTATCATTTCCGGAAAAGCCCTTTACAATACCAACAATCACAACAATCCAGATTAAAATGGAAAGTACACTTACCATGTCATTCTCCTTTACATTATGTTTTTCTATGCTGTTTTTATTATTACTCTACCTCTACGAATCCTCCTAGAATACGCTTTGCGCGTTCATCGAGTGTATCCTCATTCCCCTGCCGGTTGTCGAGTACCGCCGTCGCCTCTGCCAGCTTTCTACTTTTGCGATCTGTCGCAGCTGTAAACGTTTCTCTTCTGGCATCTGCCCGGTCAATGGCAAATACGAGCAATGCAATGATTGGCTGAAGGAATTCCTGCTGATACGTAGTATCGATGCAATTGAGTTTTTCTGCCGGTGGAAGTTCTATCAGCTCCTGTTCCCCGTGATTTAATGTAAAAAAGCACAGTTTCCAGGCAGATGGCTGCTTCTTCTCGAGATTTTCCTCCAGCAAAGCGATCAGATTTTCCACTTCGCTCTGCAAAATGAGTTTCTGGTCTTCCTTATCCACCGCTTTGATTCCCAGACGCACGATTGTGTCATATGTCGAATGAAATTCCCTGTCTTCCTTACTGATAAGAAATTCATGGTCAAATCCATTCTGCAGACGTTTCCAGTCCTTCAGTATCTGTGCGGCTTCTTTCCTCTGTCCCTGCGTATCGTCCACCAGAATTTCTTCGAGTTGCTTTGCGTTCCTATGTACCTGTTCCGTTATCTGGCGTGCCTTCTGATACCGTTCCTGCACCGCCTGCCACTGCCGGTTCAACTTGTCATACTGCTTCTGCCATACACGAAATGCCGACATATCCCCGTCCATCGCAGCTAATGCGCTTTTTACTTTCTCCAGTTCATCGTCTTTTCCAAACATGTTCCTTACCCGTATCTGTTATACCTTTCCCAAACCGTATAGAATTATTATAGCGCATATTCGTTCCTTTGTCTCCAATAAATTTGGTAAGTGTTTCCACAAAAACATGCCTCTCTTTTTGTAAATGTGTGGTAAACTGATAGAGGATAGTCAAAAGAAATTTGTAAGAGGGAGAACGCTTATGCTTACATTTGATGAAGTATTGAATCTCAATTATTATAGAAAGACCAGCTACACCGGCTGGATCAATGGAATGCGCTTTCTTATTAAAAGGGAAGCCCCGGAGGATGGGGATGAAATTTTCCATGCATGGGTATGGCCTGGTCCGCTGATTTTTGACCTGACCGATGATGACAAAAAGTTTGACTTCACTGTGCCTTTTTCAGATGAAGGAAAACAGCAGGTCGTAGACTGGATCAACGCCCAGTATGAAGAGCATCCGGAACTGTGGTCGCATGAGAAGAAAACGATTTTTGTTTAATCCGGTGATCTGCAATATGATGCATCTGTATATAGACATGAAAAAAGCCCGTGACCTAAGTCGCGGACTTTTTAATTATGGGCTTAAGTGGACTCGAACCACCGACCTCACGCTTATCAGGCGTGCGCTCTAACCGGCTGAGCTATAAGCCCATTCGCATTTCCTGCGCTTTTAGTATACTACAATATTTTTTCTTATTCGTCAAGACATTTTTTAAAAAAATATTGACATTCTTATATCAAATCTGTATAGTTAATAAGTAACGTTATATACTACTCTACAAAAATTTTATAACGAACAGCGGGCATGGCGGAATTGGCAGACGCGCTAGATTTAGGTTCTAGTGTCTACGACGTGCAGGTTCAAGTCCTGTTGCCCGCAGTCAGAGACTAACTTTTCGTTAGTCTCTTTCTTTACGTAATTTTTCGGAGCAGTATATTGTTTGATAAAATTTAATAAGAGGAGTACAAACAATGAGAAAAGATATGACAATCGGTAATCCGATGAAAATTATTCTTCTTTTTTCAATTCCGGTTTTGCTTGGAAATATTTTTCAGCAGTTCTACAACATGGTGGATACCATCATTGTAGGCCGGTATCTTGGGGAGGATGCTCTGGCCGCCGTCGGTTCTACGGGCTGCCTGATGTTTCTGGTTCTCGGTTTCGCCAACGGAATCGCCCAGGGTTTTGGTGTCATGATCTCCCACGCATTCGGAGCGAAAGATTATAAGCTTCTGAAGCATAATGTCGCACTTTCCCTTGTTCTGACAGTGATCATTTCAATCGTATTGAGTGTACCGACCGTGCTTGCTTCCAGACAGCTGTTGCTTTGGCTGAATACACCCGAGAACATCCTTTCTCTAGCGGACAGCTATATCAGTGTGATTTTCGCTGGTATCATCTGTACGATGGCCTACAATGTGGCTTCCGGCATTCTCCGTGGCATCGGAGACAGTCGGACCCCACTGTATTTTCTGATTTTTTCCTCTGCATTGAATATCGCATTGGATATTTTCTTAATTGTAGCTGTCAAGCTTGGTACCGCAGGCGCTGCTTATGCCACAGTAATTTCCCAGGGCGTTGCCGCAGCACTCTGCTTTGTTGTCATGTTCAAAAAGTATGATATTCTGCGCACCAGCCGGGATGACTATTACTGGGATCTGCGCGGAATTGGACGCATGCTTTCCATTGGTATCCCGATGGCTTTGAATTATTCGATCACAGCAATCGGAACAATGATTCTGCAGAGTGCAATCAATGTGTTCGGTTCTGGTGTTGTGGCCGCTTTCACTGCCGCATCCAAGGTATCCAACATTGCGACACAGACCATGCCTACCATGGGAACTGCCATGGCTACCTACTGTGGTCAGAACCTCGGTGCTGGAAAATACGAACGCATTTATCACGGAATGAAAAACGCTTTCTTCCTGAGCTTTATTGCTGCCGGACTTGCTGCTGCGATCTGCTGCCTCGCCGGTCCATATATGATTGGCTGGTTCATCAAAAATCCATCGGCAGAAACCGTTGCATCCGCTATGCGTTATCTCTATATCGCAAGCATCTTCATGCTGCCGCTTGCCTGGATTTTCATATACCGCAATGCATTACAGGGGCTTAATCGCGGCATCGTGCCAATGCTCAGCGGTGTTCTGGAATTAGTAAGCCGCTATGTTGTAATCCTGTTTGCAGCCAAACCATACGGTTATACGGGTGTCTGCTTTGCAGATCCATTCGCCTGGCTTACAACAGGAATTCTTCTGATTGTGACTTACATACTTTGGAAGAGGAAAATGAAACGGAATATTATTCATGTCTAAAAAAACGGCTGCTATTTGGCAGCCGTTTTCTTGTATTGGGGTATTATCTATCTTTCCATTTAATTTCCCGAGCTCGGAAAAAGGCAACAAATTTTTTAACAAGACAACAAAAAAACCATGGCAAACTGCCATGGATTTTAAAGAATGAGACACGGGGGATTCGAACCCCCGACAACTTGATTAAAAGTTATACCCGCTTGTTTTGGGTTGTTTTCGATTCCTTTTTCAATTTCAATTATTTTTTTCAAATTTATATTCGAATGTTTCTTCTTAACTAATGTTATCTAAATATCGATATCTTTTACCCTACGATTTTTGAATTTAATGATTCTTTTTCCTGTTCCGCTTTGTTTGCTCCGGCATTTGCCAGAAGTAAGATGCTTTCTTTTTCTCCCGGGCTGCATTGTCGGAAGTGTTCCAGTAGTTGTTGTTCCTGATCGGTTAAGATCGGTGGCGGTGTCTCGTCCAGATCTAATAGGTAGTCCGCTGATACGTTTAAGTATAGACATATTTTTTTTAACACGTCTATTTGTGGCATTCGCCCTTTTTTCCATTGGCTAGTTGCTGATTGTGAAAAATCTATTGCTTTTGCCAATTTGTTCATTGTGAGATGCTTTTGTTTTAGCGTCTCTTCTAGTTTTTCAATAAACATATTTTTCCTTTCATAAAAAGTTAGATTATATGATATATTTTTCTTGACATTGTATCTCATATGTGCTATTATACTTTTAGAAGATATATTATATGAGATACAAAAAATCATAAGTTAATCTCATTATATCACAAAATTAACAATTTTAATATCACATATTCATGGAGGTGCTAACTATGGATGAAAAAATTACGAAAGAACGCTTAGTTATTTATCTGGAACAATATCAGGAATTAAAGTTAAAGTATGATGAATTACGTGAAAAATATTATAATTCTCTGCTTTTAGGTGCTACATGGCCTGTATCTTCAAACCTGAGTTATGATACAGCAAAAGAAAGTTTATTAGCTATTACATCCCTTATTTGTGATTCATTGATTGATGCGTTGGATGTTCCAGGAGGTGTTGAAAATGTCTAAGGTTGAAGAATATATGCATTCCAGGTTAGGGGAACTCGTTGATGCATATACATCTGCAGTTCAGGCTTTGGCTGATGCTAAAGAAGAATTGCATAATCGCCTTTTCGCTCCTGAACATATTAGTGGTGACTTGGAAGAAATTGAGATACTGGAAAAGAGAGCAGAATATCTTTTGCTTGATGTTCAGCATGCTGCTATGAATCTTTCTGATTTTGTGGTTGAGCATGAACATGATCTGTAAAGATGGAGGGATAAGGATGAAGAGATTGTTATATTGGATGCATTTTTCATTCAGACACAAATATAAGCATTGTCGCTGTTGTTGCCTAACATGTAAATGGTTTATGGTTTGCCAGGAGGAGGACTAAGTATGAATGTGATCATTATTGTTGCGATCTGTGTTTCAGGTGCTTTTGGAATCTGGAACCTGTTTCATGAGAATCGTTCCGACGATTGGGATGATATTTTATGACGGCTCTCGTAGCCCGGCGCGTCTCGCGCGCGACCTTTTTTCTCCTTAATTGTCAATCTCAAACAATCTATACCGATTATCTTTCGAGAAAGGGCAAAAAGGGATTCAAACCAGCCTTCACCGTCGTCGCGGTGTGTAAGTGTAAAAGCTGCAGCTTTGTAGCCTTGTGCGTAATCTTGTGGGTAAGCTTGTTTGCAACCCGGGGTAACGCGCACTTAGCACACCAGCAAGTTCACCTGCCCGGGGGACTTGCTGGGGTGCGTTATCCCGGGTTGTGAACAGCTTATCCATAGATTATGCATAGGCGGAATGCAGCTTTTGCACTTATGCACAGCGATTTGGAGGTGTGGAGGTTGAAGCTTTTTTGGAGTTTCGAGAAAAATGGCCCCAATCGGTATAGATTGATTGGGATTGACAATTACGGAACCGCCCTGATGCGCGCGGAATACGCGCCGGGCTACGAGAGCCGTCAACTTAGAGACATTATAAAGGCGGCTTGGTACCTCAACGCAGGATCCAGATCAGACCTTCCGGATCATCTGATCGAGGTACTTGATCAATTCAAACGCGATGCGCTCGCGCATGGCTTTGAATGACAAAACGGAACCGCCCTGATGCGTGCGGAATACGCGCCGGGCTACGAGAGCCGTCAACTTAGAGACATTATAAAGGCGGCTTGGTACCTCAACGCAGGATCCAGATCAGACCTTCCGGATCATCTGATCGAGGTACTTGATCAATTCAAACGCGATGCGCTCGCGCATGGCTTTGAATGACAAATCAGAAAGGAGGTTTAGACGCTGACGAAAAAAAGCATAGCAAAGTCAGTCCGCTTGACACAGGAGGTCTTTGATTATATTGACAGCGCGCCGGGAAACGGATTTAATGAAAAATTTGAGAATATCATCCTCGAGGCGAAGCGTGGTGAATCAGACCGGAAAAAAGAACTTGCGAGACTGGACGGAGAAATTGAAAAGCAGCGTAAGAAAGAATCGTTGTTGTTTGACAAGTATCATTATTTAGAATCAAGTTTTCGCGACTTTATGCACATTCATCACCAGATTGAGAATCTGCGGAAAGGCATTGATAAGGTCGTAGACACAGAAAAAAATTTAAAGGAGATTGAAAACGATGAACAAATTTAGAATTTTCTTATTTTATTCAGGATTAGTTGATATTAAGGCTCGTGAGGGTCATGACGCGGTTGAAGGTGTTTCCATGGAGTTCCTTTTCTATGGGGAGCATGGGGAACAGGTAGAGCCTATCGTGTCCGCTGATGGTATATCCGGTACCAGACGCGGTAAGTCATTCCTTGCTGCTGACAAACTTCACAAGGTTTCATATGTTCCAGGCATTTACGACGGCACTTTCGAAATGTCGATTGGGTCTGACGGTAAACCAGTATTGAAACTCGTTGATGTTGATTTCGTTTCAGCTGCTGTTATCTCGATGATGGATAACAAGCAAAAGGAGACTAAATAATGAGCAATCTGGAAGGGACTGAACATATTGAGGATGTGGAGGATCAGGAAACTGTTACGGGTGATACTTCTGTTGATCAGGAGTCTCCAGATAAAGGTGGATCAGATGTTATTGAATCTACTCAGGCTATTGAGGTAGTAGATCCGCCGGATGTGGCAGCTTCTAACATGAGTTACAACATTGCTACACTGTTCGTATTATCTATGATAGTCGGACTTATTGTGTTTCATATATTATCGCGGAGGTGGCAGACTTGAATTTTGATAGTAACATTTTTGGAAAATATCTGGATGTTATTGTTGCCGGTATTTCCGCAGGCTTTGTTCTTGGTTTCATGGCGTGGGCCATTGGGTTCGCGATTTATGGAATAATAAAATTTTTCAAGATGGCTTAAGATCAAGCCGTCAGAAAGGAGATTCATATGGAGACTATTCAGAGCGCAATGAAGACAGCATTCAGCACTGTCCAGACTGACGTTACTTCCATGATTACAGCATCAGCACCTTATGCTTTAGGAATCATTGGAACAGTTCTCGCCGTAACAATCGGCATCAAAGTCTTCAAGAAGCTTACAGCACAGGCCTAGTATCTTCTTGAATATAGTTATCACCATAATAAGGGTAAGGGATTTGATGCCCTTACCCTTATTTGTATCTCAAAAGGATAATGCCGGTTTTTTGATCGGACGCTGCAGCTTTGATATGTGAGATACATTTTAAGTTTGGAGGAATTTCATGGGAAAAGTCAAAAAGTCAAAATTCCGGAAACGCATAAACCGCCTGAAAAACTTCTTACGTTATGCCAGGAAGCGTTGCGCTATTCATGTGCTTCCTGTTGTGTGTGGTTGTAGTGTCGTTCTGGTTACTCTTTTTACATCGTATCAAAATACATATGCGACAGGATTGGAAGAAGCATTCTATTACACTTACTTAGATCTTATGTCCGGTCTTTATGCACAAACTGGTTATGAGCTTTCTTTCAAGGACGAATATTATACCAAGCCGGAACGTGCATCAGCAAAAGATGTCTGGGACAATTTCTGTACATGGGTAGAACGTAAAGCGCAGGTCCTTAGTCTTCCGGTGCGTATTGTTAATGACACTGTATTCAATGAGTTGCAAAATCTTCCAAACGTAGTAACACAGGCCGGAGCAACCATGTCGGAAGAGTTGTCGGAGTTGTTGGCTACTGTTCTTCCTGCTACGGCATATGATGATATGGTTAATCAGTTTGATACTTCATCTGTTCAATCTATTAATAAGGTTGTTAGTAATTTAACTGGTGGTGGCTATTTAAGTTCAACTCAAGCTAAAGCGATTATGAATGGTGAAGCATTGCTAAATATTGTATATGATCCTTCTAATGGTCGTTATATGGCTTATGCCTTAAGTTTAACATATGGAATTGTTGATGATTATAAAATAGATGACCCCCGTGAGGATTTTTTATCTTTATTTGTAATTGATTCTACTGGAAATTCTAAATTTTGTTCAATTTATGGTTCTGTTATTCGTGATTCTAAAACTACTACTGATATGTCTTGTTATACTGCAAAGCCTGATATGGTTTGGGTTGTGAAAAACGGTGCTTTTACTGGTGTTGACGGTACTTCTCTTAATGACTATGCAAAAGTAAAGCAGGTTGATGATAATACGATCTATGTACCAGGTGTTGGTTACAAAACAAACTGGGATATTTGGAAAGATACTCTAAATGATAGAACTACAACTGACGCAGAGGAAGAAGCCTGGAACTCTCGTTACAATTTTGAAAATGATAACGACAATGAGAAGAAAGAAAAGAAAGAGAATAACAAGAAAGACAAGCTTCCTATTGCTATTCCAATTATATTCCCGAACATTAAGCCAGGAGAAACAGAATCAGAATCCGAAAGTGAATCTGAAAGCGAATCTTCTGCAACTGGCGGTGATCCTAAGCCAGGCGGAAAAGATGATGGTAAAGATACTGAAAAAGATACCGAGAAGGACACCCAGGGCGGCACAGGTGGCGATAAAGTTACCGATTCCGGTGCTATTCCCGGCATTGCCGAAAAAGCTGGTAACTGGAAAAACCTTTTCCCTTTCTGTATTCCGTGGGATATCATGCATCTTATTAAATCTATGAAGGCTGACAAGAAAGCTCCGCGCTTTACCTTTAAACATACTTTCAAGGTGATCAATTACACCTGGACGGTTGATGTTGATATGTCTGATTACTGGAAATATATTAAGATCTTCCGCTGGGGCATGACAATCCTTTTTATTATAGGGCTGTTTTTCTTAACTGTTAAATTTACAACCTTTGTTTATCGTATGGGTAGCTAATTAAGGAGGTGTTTTATATGTCCGCTGCTGCTTTAAGACCATTTTTTATTTCTGTTGCAGCTATGGTTGTTATTGTGCTTATCGGTTTCCTCTGTGGTATTTTGCCCGAAAGTCCTTTTCTCGCATTTATCCAAGCGGAAGAAGTCAATGATTATTTAGCTGCAATCAATTATTTTGTTCCTGTGGACGCATTCGTGACAATCGGATCTGCCTGGTTGGTGGCGATCGTTCCATGGATTGTTTCTCAATTCGCTGTTGCTGGTGTGAAAATCCTGGGCGAATGGATTCCATTCACCTAGATCAGTTAGGAGGTTTATATGATTTCACTTTATTCAGGGACCCCGGGTGCTGGAAAGTCTCTGCATCTTGCATCCCGGTTATATCATTGGATGCAATACCGCCCTGCTCCGATCATCGGCAACTTCTCCTGTGATTTTAGCAGTATAAGTAAACCGAAAGGTTCTTTCCTGTATATTGATAACGCTTTCCTTACCCCTGAGCGTTTAATAACGTTTTCCCGTAACTATTCTGAATACGTGGGACGGAGAGTTAAGGAAGGAGAGATTTTGTTAGTGATCGATGAATGCCAGATCATGTTTAATGCGCGTGATTGGGGACAGAAGAACCGCGCAGCCTGGTGCAGCTTTTTCACCCAGCACCGAAAGTTGGGTTTTGAAGTTGTCCTGGTTGCCCAGTTTGATCGTATGCTTGACCGCCAGATCAGAAGCCTTATTGAATATGAATGGATTCACCGGAAAGTTTCAAACTTCGGAATCCAGGGAAAGATCTTTTCTCTCCTGTTTGGCGGAAAGCTTTTTGTTGCCGTGAAAGTCTGGTACCCGATGAAACAGAAAGTTGGTTCAGAGTTTTTCATGTATAAGAAGAAATTTAGTGATATTTATGATACCTATGCTCTTTTTTCTGCTCCGTCGGAAAATATCTAGCTTGATGTTTTTTGTGTATCTCACTTTTGTTTCCGGATTTTGTTCCTGGAGAATAAATTGTGATACATTGACGAAGAACGGCATCCCGGGGACGGGGTGTCGAGCGGGGGTTGGGGGGACCCGCGAGGCGGCACGTCTCCGGGATGACCACGGGGCTGTAATACGTGGTCTCAAAATACATAACCATTTTTCTTAAAACTCTGATAAATACTGGCTTTGACGGCATTTTTGCCATTTCGCGAAATCGCGTTTTCGCGAAAAAATATTTATACGAAAGAAGTGATATTTTGATTGATGTTCGTCTTATAAAAGACACCTATATATACAACGAGTTCGACGAGGTCGAAAATACCTATTGGTTCGATTTTAAACAGAAAAAGTTCTTGCATAACATTGATACATTTTATTATTCTGTCAAATTTAAGCAAGACTTCACTGCTGATTCGACCGACCTGAGCGTCAAACGTTTCCGCAGGAAGTTTGATGCGATTGCCCTGGAATGGGAAAAGATGAATGATTACGCTTCTGGTGTGTCCTTCTATCTTCCAGAATTGCCGGGTGCTTTAAATTATAAACCATTTTCATATGCCGGGTGGTATAACATTTGCCTGGAGTGTCCGGAACTGTTCGATATTTTCTTCGCTCCTAAAGTTCCTCATTCGCAGGATAATGGTTCATCCGTAACCTGTGAATGTGTGGTCCAGATCCGTAGTTATATGCTCTGGATGTATGGTGTCCGGATTGCTTACGAAAGATCTTATGAATATGTGAAAGCAATCGCGCAGCATTTTGGATTAGATATTGAATTTACACAGGAAAATCGAATTGATTATTGCTGGCACTCAAATTACTTGAAAAGTCCTGAAAAGTTCTTTTCTCCGGAAAACTTCTATAAAATGCGTGTTGATCGTTTCAAAGATGCACTGCTCCACACCTCGAAAAAGGGTTCGGAGGATTACGAGATTGATTATCTGGCAATGGGTAAACGTTCCGATAAAGTTTTCATTCGAATCTATTTGAAGTCGAAAGAGGTTGTTGAAAAAGGTTATAAGCCTTGGTTTTTCAAAGTGTGGCTTTTTAACGGCCTGATCAATCGCTATGATCTGTACTGTTATGAGTATGCTTTTCTGAAACATAGCTGGAAAGCTCTTGATCTTGGACGGTTGCAATATTATGCGGAATATGGTCGCAACAAGTTTTATGTAGATAAATGTAAAAGAATTTTATCCGGTGTGGAAGATATTTCTCCTGATTCACTCCGCAGGCTTGCTGATCTGCTTACTCCTTCCGTGAATCTGATCATGAATGTTGAGTTCCAGACAATGCGTAAACACACGAAATCATATCAGTTGATTCCTTTTTTTGATAATTCGGATAAGCTGACAAGCCAACGCATTTATGATTATCTGGATAACAGGAAGCTTATTTGTGATTATCTGACAAGCAAGGTTTTTCGTCTGGTCGAACCTTATGAAGCTGGTGTGAATGATTCCAACAAGTCGCGCCGTGATTACTGTGCATTCTGGAAAGCTCTCCGGATGTGCAAACTTACGGATACATTTGTTCCTGAAGAGGATCGATCTCTGGTAAGAACCTATACACGAAAACTAAATAGTGAAGTTGTGAAGTCTCGGGCTGTGAAAGCTGCTATTACATACGGAATTTACACGCGCGGTATTAATGATGCATCACCTTTAAGGGATTGTATCGAAGCTCTTTGTATGTTAAACGATAATGATGTAGAAGATGCAATTCGTTTTAAGACAAAGAAAATCCGCCAATTCAATTCGGATGAATTAGCGGACACCATGAAAAATGCTGTTAAGCGTTCCAGTAACCTTATGATGATTGATAAAGATACTGGAGATATAATCTTCAATTCTTAGCTTTGTTATAACATATAAAAGCCGAAAAGTAAAGGCGAATGTTGCAAAGTGGTGGTTATATCTCCTTAAAGGAGGGTATTTCTATGAATTTGATGATGGCATATAATTTGTTTTTGATGGATCATGAAACCTATTGTTCTGAACAATCAATGATTTATTATCGTTCGAATGTTCTTAAATTTGTCAATTTTGTTTCCGATAAGCTTGGTTCTGTTCCTGATCAGGTTGATTGTGAATCAATATCTCGTGAATTGGTATTAGCTTACCTGGTACAGCTCCGGAGAATCGGATGTAAAAATACATCTGTAAATACATATTTTCGTGCAGCTAAGGTTTTTATTAATTATTGCATTGATGAAGGATATTGTGATTCGGATGCACTTCGTAAAGTGAAGTTCTTGAAAAAGGACAATGATCCTGTAATTCCTTTGACGCAATTGGAAGTTGACCAGATTGACGGCTGTTACAATGACAAAACAGAATCTGGACTTCGTAATCTTTGCATTATTCATTTAATGCTGGATGCTGGTTTTCGGCTCGGTGATGTTGTTTCTCTCACATTTAAGGGAATCAATTTCAAACTTAACTATTTGACTATAAAAGGTAAAGGTGATAAGTTCCGGACTGTGTTCCTGTGCCCAAAGTTGAAACGGATGCTTTACCATTATTTGATCCAGTACCGTGCGTATGCTCCAGAGGATGATTATCCGGTTTTTGCTCAAATCGGTACCAGTGAGCCGATAACAGAGACTTCTGTAAAGATGGTTTTTGCTCGGTTGAAAAGGCGATCTGGCATTGATCGGCTGCATCCGCATCTGCTCCGGCATACATTTGCAACTTCTTTTATTATTGGCGGTGGCAATTTGGAATTTCTTCGAATGATGCTTGGTCATTCTGATTATGCAACAACTAAAATGTATTTGCATCTCGCCCAGCAAGCGAAAATGCTGCATTCAGATATTTATCAACTTGATCCGGTTTTCTTCCGATCAGGATATTAAGGGGGGTGGAAATTTTGGATTTTAAAGATTTTACTGTGATACTTGATGAATATGTTGTACTGGATCCAGAAGACGGTTTTTGCTTTTTCTGGTCTAAGTCGGAATTTGAAGCAAACCTTTTTTATAAGGTCAACCGATCGCTTCATTCTTCTTTGTTACATGTGTAATGTATCTCAATTTCTTTTCCTGGCTCCGGATGCTGCAGAAATTTTGAGATACAAAAAGGACTTCCTTTTGGAAGTCCTTATTTTTATCTATTTCAAAATATCCATTGAAAAAGATTTTAATGAGACACGGGGGATTCGAACCCCCGACAACTTGATTAAAAGTCAAGTGCTCTACCAACTGAGCTAGTATCCCATATTTAATTAAACAGCTGGGCTAGTTGGATTCGAACCAACGAATGCAGGAATCAAAATCCTGTGCCTTACCGCTTGGCGATAGCCCAACAATTAGTAGTTGCTACCGCAACAGGGTGGATACAGGGATTCGAACCCTGGGCCTCCAGAGCCACAATCTGGCGCGCTAACCAACTGCGCTATACCCACCATATCTCGCAACTCCGTCGGCATCTACCAACGAACTCACTTCTTACTTAAAATTTAAGAAGAAATGTGCTCGAAGGGATTCGAACCCCCGACCCACGGCTTAGAAGGCCGTTGCTCTATCCAACTGAGCTACAGACTCATTATGCTTTTTCGCAAAAGCAAAGCGGGTGATGGGAATCGAACCCACGTATCCAGCTTGGAAGGCTGGTGTTCTACCATTGAACTACACCCGCACACAGTCGGGGTGACAGGATTCGAACCTGCGACCTCCTGGTCCCAAACCAGGCGCTCT
>OATU01000873.1_pt1 | contig 21973 bp, 23 predicted proteins | sample 1516711 | NCBI WGS metagenome assembly OATU01 (sample SAMEA2579971, study PRJEB22360) | human gut metagenome | biome: human gut; feature: human-associated habitat; material: faeces | place: Denmark | collected 2008/2010 | reverse complement strand
GCCGGGATTTTTTAGGGCCCCCCGACAGTCTGCCCAACTGGCCGCTGCCGCTGTATACACGACAAGAGTCACCATAAGTCCTTCCATCCAAATCATGCCTGTTCTCCCTGCTGCATGAGTTCAATCAGATAGTTTCCAAATTCCAGTGCAATCAGATCAGCCGGAATATCGTGTGAACGAAAGGTGCAAACTGCTCTGCCGCTGGACTGTGACAGATTTACCTTACAAAATTTTGAATATTCTTCTGCTGCAACCTTAATTATCTTTAATGAATACAATTCCAGATTTAAACTCATGCTCTCCTCATGCTTCATGGTCAAACCAGTCCTCCAATATCGACTCCAGTTCCTCATTGGAACAGGCGTCCTCCTCTGCAATCATTTCCGTGGGATCCCCATCCATAATCATGGTTGAAGCCATTGCCCTTGCCATCAGTATTTCCCTGACCGTATGTGTCTGGCAGTAAACCTGATGTCGTACAGTCTGGGCGAGCAGTTCATTTTCAAATTCCGCCGGAAGTGTATCTGCCAGATCGCCATCTTCCTTTGCGGTTAATGAGATTTCATAATGAGTATCATCCTGTTCTAAATGAATATAGCATTCATTGATAAACGCATACGCCGCTTTTAACAGTGCCTCTTTGGGATAAACGGAGCGATTTAAAATTATGTTATATTTTTTCATACCTTTCCCTCAGAAAATCATTATTTGTTACTAAATAGTATAGCTCAAAATCAGGTTTTTTTCAAATTATTCTGACACTTTCAATTATATAAATTTATAGAGTAAAAAATAGTAAGGCTTCATTCTTAGATCAACTTGCAGTATAAATAAGAAAAACTTTGGCTCTGTTTTTTGAGAACCAAAGTTTTTCTTATTTATTCACACTCATTTCATAGTCCGGATCCATACTGCATACGATTCTATTGAGCAGGAGACATTATATGAATACCTCCTGTTTACTTTCTCTTACCCTCGTTTCAAAAGATATCTCAATCTCCATACCCAGAGTGATCTTCTCTTTTGAACGCACTTTCGCGGGCAGTGCGATAATATGCGTTTCATCCCCCTTCGGCATGAACGATGTCGGCCAACTCGTATTACCAACTATGGCAGTAACCGCAATAAAACCAAACCGGTGACCACCAAGCAATTCGAGTGGTTTGCTGATTTTCGTTGGAACCGAAACATAGTACCAGCCTCCCTGCGCTTCAAAACGTTCGACTAGTGCGGTAAATGTCTGTTTCATTCTTACCTCCGTTTAAATTATGAACAGGCTATCTTTGTGGATGGATTCGTGATCGTTTGAGTATTTATTTGTTTTTGCTTTTATTTGTTTTTGCTTTTATTTGTTATGCTTTTATTCGTTCATGCTTTTATGCTTTTATTTGTTCATACTTTTATTCGTTTATGCTTCTATTCTTTTTCATCTTTTCATTTTCATAGAACTTTAAAAACTCCGCCCGATCTTTCGCAAATACTTTTTCCAGTTCATATGACAGTATAAAGGGATCGTAATCGCTGAAAACATTTGGTATGTATTGATATATCTTATCGGCAATCCCCTCAACGTGCTCGATATCAACTCCTACCATATTGAAAATTTTCTTTTCTGTAAAAATTAACAGTTGTACACGGAAAGAACCTCCCTTTTGACCAACCTGGGCAACGATCCAATAGATTTTCTCACGAGGAATTACCGTTATCTTATTTTTATTTCCGCAAAGCAACAGATAAGAAGGCATCAGTACGATTTTCTCACCATATGGCTTCTTCCCCTCCGCGAATTCATAAATGTATTCTTCTACCTGAATCTTTCCCTCTGAGGCCTCCTGATCAATAAGCTCCGCCACTGCCCCCTTTGTATTTTCACCATAAGGAAGAATTAGATTTTTCCCATTCGTGACTGCTCGTCTTGATTTAAAAAATCCTACGATTACAGCAAGCAGCATGATCCCAGAGACAATAACCAGATAAAAAAGCACTTCTCTGCTGGAAGGATCATTCAAATCAAAGGAATCCTTTAAAAGAAAATAAAGGACAGCAATGATACAGACGTATGCAAAGAACGATCTGAAAAGTGTTTTCCTTACAGCCTCATTTACCCGTTTTGACTCTTGTTCTAAAAAACCCTGGTTCATACTGTTTATCTCCTGTTCTTTGCGTTTTTATGGTGAAATTCAGTTTCAACTTTCATTATTGAATCTGTTTTAAATAATTCAAAATAACATTGCAGGGCTGAAAAAACGATTGCATTTATATTTAATGTATTATTATCTTCTTCATATATACATTATGCAATCATAGCCTTTGTATTCGTTTGCTCCGATTTTCTTTCTAATATCAATTTGGTATTAGAATCTTCAAAATATAGAGCTAAAAAGATATTTGGCGAATTCATTTCTGCTTCTTAAATTCTTCGATATGCATAGTATGATGTTGTGAATCCACTCAATTATATTATTAAATTAAATTTCCATACTCACGTAAATACTTGTCTTGAGGCTTGCATCATTTGTCCCCGATTATGAAAATTAAAAAGTTTCTCTGAACCATCTAGAACACAGTCTGCATAATCGCAAAAATCAATTAATTGTGTATTATTATTCGGTAATATCATGAGAAGAATACCTGTTGATATAGGAAAAAACAAAGTGTTATTTAGATCATTAATATAATTATCAGCAAGATCGAATGAATCCAAATCTATATTATACAGTAAAACGGAATTATCACTTGAAAAAATCCTTTTCTTATTTTTTATAGATCTAAATATAATCCACGTCCTATCTAATAATATTTGTCTATGAGTATACAAGATAAATTCACTATTAGCAAATTCCAGATATTGATTTCGAGCAAAAGCTTCAATACCTTTTTCCGAAAAATACCCTTTTCCGCATCGTTTTTCTAATAATTGTAACTTTTCTTTAAAACCATTTAAGATAAGTGGTATCTCAGGACTAAATGTCTTATAACTATGATATCTCCATTTTTCTGTCCGAAAGAGCTGTGTAATAATTATTAATGCCATATTATTTTTAATTACATCAGTTAATATCTTCTCTCCTGATTTTGCATGAACACTCTTATTAATTATATAATCAAATGTTTTAGGTAAAATACTTTCTGCAATTGCAGAATAATGCTCCTCCCATATAAATTCATCATTTTTTAAATAATCTCGATAATAGTCTCGCCTAACTGCCAAATCTTTCGGCGATGAATAATATTCGCAGAGTTGCATTATATCAAATACATTGATTCTCCTATTTTCATTAACAAAATAATTCAAATAGCATTGAGGTACCATATGATGCCTTCTTGGTATACTATTCACTTGTGTCTCCTTAGCTGTAGAGAATAAAAACGCTGCTGTTATCGATTAATGTTACATTTGACAATATAGAAACCTATTATTGACACAAAATTAATAATATAATCTATTAATTTTATATTAAAATATTGTTTCATTATTATATGCTCTTGTTAGTGCTTAATACTCGGCATCGTGCTTATCTTCTTAATAATAGACAATGCCTTTAGATATGTATTGTTATTTTAATTTTGATGACATTTCCATATTCTGCACCATTGTTAGTCGATCATGATATTTAGCATAACTACACTTTTGATATCAAACAACACACTTCAACATGTCTCGAGTGTGTAATAATGATGGCCCACAGGTATGATTTCCCCTTAGCGGAACTATCTATAAGTTCTACCAAAATTGCCACTGAATTATTTGTACAACCCACTTATTCTTACCAATTGCTTCCTGCACAACCCGATTTTAATTGTTCAACGATCTGTTGCACAATTTCAAAATCAGGCCAGCTCGCAGCAAATTTCCACATATGTTTGATATTTTTTGAAGGAAATCCGGTCATTTCAGGGAAGGCGCCCTTTAAGTCCTTGGCCATACAGTCAATCACTTCTGCACCTCATCCTTCTTTTTGATTTTTCAGAATAGCTCTTCCAATGTTCCAGTAAAAACAGTTCATGCTGGAATTCGCATTCAATAAGGCAGAAAATTCTATTCTTATTTCCATTTATTTTTCTAAATCAGATTGCATTTCATTTTTTAGATATTGTTCCAATACCCCAAACTGTTTTTCATCCAGGCATGTTCTATTGGCAATTTTTACGCAGACTGCAACTTCTGCACCAAAATAGTTCTCAGGAACACGGCTTAAATATTCCCTTAATGCATAAAGTTCCTGCATAAGGTAGTGATTCTTTTTAGAAAACCATTTACACAGGAAATTACAGACTTCCTTACCATTTTCACAACTGTTCCCTATTTTCAGTTCAAAGCCATTATCATCAATATTTACAATCTCCATATATTCACATGACTTATTACACTGACATTTTGACATCTGAGACATATCAACAATAACTGTTAAAATCAACTTTTCCACAATTGATCCAGGTGTCAGACACTCCTTGTCTGCTACTATACTATAATCTGTTTTCAGTTCATAGCCCTGTGTTAAAAGATGAGAAATCCAATGAAAAGCGGATTCTTCTGACATTTGATCCAAATTATGATACAGGATGGGCCTGGATATTCTGCAATTACTCATATCCAGTAAATCAGCAAGCCGAAGCAGAATCTTATCAAACTTAAGACTAACCATTTTTTCAGCAGCTGATGATTTTGTAAAGTAAATATCTCTTTCATCTGCTTGATGAGCCTCTGATATTTCCGCAACAAATTCCCGAAGAGTTACATCCAGAAAATTCAGGTCTTCCCTAGTTCGTATTTCGGACGCACTGTCTGTTGCGTGTTTTTCTCTGATTTTCTTTTCATAATAGGCATCTAACCTTCTGTAACTCTGGGTCATCCACTTTTTCACCTGTGAGATATCTTCCATATCTGACTCTCTATATTGAATTATTTCATCTTCCTCAAGCTGCACCTTTGCCGCAATTTCCTGATGAACTTCCGATAAATGCTCCCAGGCAATACTGTCTCCACTTTCTTTATCTGTTAAAAATGCATCTAAAGCGGGAATTTTCACCATGGATATGTCGTGAAGATAACACGCCAAAAACAAAACATAGAAATCGAGCGAAGATATCTTTAAAAAGCCAATTCCATGAATCAGTTTTACTATATTTCGAATTAATGCAATCGCATGCTCCTGATTATGAAGTGTATAAAAATACAGGTGTTTGGAGCCGTTTTTCCACACCTCACAAGTATACTGATGAGTCAAAATCAATTTATCAATTCGGATTGGATCTGCCACAAAAGATTGAAAAATTTCAATAACTTCCATTACCGCATAATCCAAATCTGCTTTATTTCCCGCATCGTTTAATAAAATTTTCTGGCCCAGGAATACCTCTTCTGTAAACAGGCGGTTTCTTAAAAACAGTAAAATCCGAAACTCTCCACAACTCAGAGGCTTTCTGTTAAATTTTCTAATCACAAAGCAATCTTCTATTTCTACGTCAAAAAGCTGTGAGTAAACAGCATTTGCGACCATTCGTATAAACTGCGATGTATTTTCACTTACTATCTCTGCCATTTCCTGCATATTCTCAGACAGCAGCCTCTCCAAAATCTCACTTTTCCAGTTTTTCTTCAGGATCTGCTCTACCCAATGTTCCGCCACATTATAATGCTTATGGGAAAATGATTTCATTTTGCATGCCGCAAAATATTTTAATGATTTATATGGATCAATAAATTCCATACCGGATTTATTACATATATTTTGATCGCTATTTTCACTCTCCCCACATCCAATCATTTCTTTATAAACTTGATAAAGAAATGAGCTATCCTTATTTTCTTCTCCGAAACACAATTTGTTAAGTTCCTCAATATACTCTCCAAGAACCTTTCTATCCAAGTCACTTATATCCTCGCAGTACATGGAAATAGCAGCGTCCCATATATCTTCATTATAAGACTGCATAAAGGCTTTCAGCTTTTCTTCTTCTGTATTATACTTTTTAGCTATATATATAATCTCCTCCAGTTCTTTTTTGATATCTTTATCATTTTCACTTATATGTCTTAAATTAAGACGATGCTTTCGATATTCAAAGAAACGATAATAACGAATCCAACGATCACGGAATTTACTCCAATTCTGTATATGCTTTCTATATTCCCTGACTGTCTCTGGATTTTGCTCCTCATCAGGCGCTTCCTGTAATTTTGTAATCTCTCCTACCGTCTGCTCCAGCCTTCGATCCAACTCTTTAATTTTCTTTTGGATCTCATCTGAAAGTGCCTTCAATCTCCCTTCCAATATAACATCTTCTTCATCCGAATACATTTTAAATATCTCGTTTCCGACCTGAGAGGCCTCTCGGCTGATGCATTTTAAATAAATCTCACTTTCGTCGAGTTGATCTAACCGTATAAAACTGCTCTTACTCACATTCTTATTTTTATCCACACCATGAACATGGACACCATAAAGCCCTGCATCTCTCATAGCAAACACAGTCTTCGGCAGTAAAGCCCTGTTATCTTCCTCCAAAAGCTTTTTTTCTAATTTTCCTATCTCGACATTTATATTTTCAAGTTGCTTCCCAAAAGTATCTTCAAGAATATCATTTGTAAAAATCACAGAATCGTCTACGTAAAAATAACTAACCCCCTTAAATTTTTCCTGAAATATTTCCGATATCGGTATCATGCAGATATTTCCAAAAAAATAGGATTGCGGAAGGCCCTGAGGTATTCCACGCACAAAACTTTCTTCAAATACAGGCTCACATAATTTCCCCTTTACCTTATAATACTCTTTCTTAAGTTTATCAGAAAGCTTCGTTTTCAGCTTACAAAATAAGAGTTTTATTAAAATCCTTTTCAGTAATTCTTTATCCGAATTTTCCATATTTACAGGAAGTCTTTCCACAATTAATTGATAAACCAACATCGGATCAATCGTCGGGAAGAAATTTTCCAAGTCAAGCGATACCTCATATTTATATTCTAAAGAAGCGTTATATTTTTTTAATGCTTCATTTGCATTTTGCGTATAGGCCTGATATTGCTGCTTCCAAGGTTTAAACAAAAACTCCGGATTTAATGATACTCTGTTTCCATAAAAATTTCCTGGCAATAACCGACTTACATTTGAAAGATAAAGTTTTTTCTCAACATCCGCTATCTCATATACCAATAAATGAAGCATTGCTACAATTGCGATCTGACTGATAATGTCCGTTGTATGAAGTGGTCTATATGTAACCTTCTCTTTATCATCCAGCTTCTTAGGTCGAAAGTAAACGTATGCTTCTATAAAACAGTCATCTTTATCAATCAGATCTGTAATCTTATCTCTGACATCTTTAATTATTTCCTTAATATAGATTTCATCATACTTATCCTGTAATCGATAATACTTTTCCTTATCGTTTTCTGTTAAAAGTTCAAAATCAAATATGTATGAACGCAACGAGTAAATGGCATGATAAATATTCTGGTCTGACAGCAAAAACGTTCTGTATCTCCCACCGTATTTCGCTTTCCTCTTTTGTGTCTTTTCCATTCTATTTTTTTATTCCCCCACTCTTTCTATTTTTCGTAGACGTTTTAATATCGAGAAATTCTTTTAAATTTTTCAATTCTTTTAGTTCTTCACTTTCAATTATTCCTGCTTTACTGTGGTATATAAAACGCTTTGTCTCGCAGAGAGCACTGCATTCAATCAATAGTTTTTCATCACATACCGTGTTTTTATCAGAAAAGGAATATACTTTATTGATTACAGCTATCCTTTCCTCCTCTTCATCCCATTTACTCTCCTGCTGCCAATAACGATCTATGATTAATGACACACCTGAGTAGCAGGACGATAGCTGAAATAACCGTTTTACTAATTTATATTTTTTATAAAAGCATTCCAAAAAATGCAAAAATTCCATACTGTAATGTGGTAAATAAGTGGAATTATAATAAAAATCCTTATTTGTATCACTGAGAAAAGATGAAAAAGCTTTAATTTCTTTTTCGAATTCTTCCCTTAATCTCTTTTCTTTAACCAACCGCTCGCCCAACTCCATATAATTTTCCCACTGTTCTTTGATATCTGTCAAAATTCATTGCCTCCATACCAAATATTTGAAAACTGTATTTTCAAATATTGATGTAATTTTTCTTTCCAACCTATATATTCTTCGTAGTTCTGCTCTTTATCTTTTTTATGCATCATTTCTAATAAATGAGCTGCAGACTCTTTTCCATCATATATCTGCTGCCATATTATTTTTTCTGAATCTAAAATACTCTTACGATAATCCGGAAATTCTACCGCCTTCAGTCGATATTTCCCCAGCGGAGGTCTTTTATTTAAATCCTTTATTCTTCTGGTTTCAGAAACAGTAAGCGGCATCTCTGTTATCTCAATGTTAAGAAATGGAGGCAAGAGTATTTCTCTTTCATCCCAATTGCTATATTCCCTTCTTGATAATATCTTTTCATAGTCAATAAAAGGAACATTTCGGGCAAGTTCCATTTCTATCAGGACAATATTACTTTTCTGAGCAAACGTCGTATCAAATCCGCTCTTTGAGCAGGAAAAAAACGATTGGGTAAAGCCGTTTTCATAATATGTAATCGAAGAAGCACGTTCTATCCGCCGCCCAACTGCACTGCTGTCAAAATCTGCATTTTTTACCTTCATCAGAGTAAAAATATCCGTATAAATCTGAACTGTTTCGTCTATTCTTCTGATGAACTCCGTATTCAAGAGATGGTCTTCTATCCAAATACGTTCTTGTTCATTCTTGATACCTTCGAAAAGAAGTGCATTTAACGTCCTATAGGCATTTTTGTCTCCGAACATAGCGTCTTGAGATTCTCTACCCATGTAACCGTTACTGCACCGTTCCCGGGTATCGCTTCCATAAAACCGAAGGGCATCAATCCTTCTAATCAGGAGCTGCTGACTCTCCTGTTCCAATAGATTTTCCATATTCTGTTTCTTCCTCTATTACCTCACATCAAAATTTTATTTATGATATTATCTAAAATAAAAATATCTTAAATAATGAACTCCATCATAGGATATTCTTATTATATTTTATTTTGAATTCTAATGTAAGTTTAGTTGTTGACTATAGACCATGTTCTACCAAATAATTCGTATACCCTTTCATTGAAAATCATTTCACCAGAATAATAGTTATCACCTAATGTCCCTATCATTCTTCACGAACTTCATCACTTCCAAAGCTTATACCCGTATTAGAACCTTTTTTTGAATAACTATATCTCTACTTATTTTACACTGTACTTCCATTTGTCTTTTCTGACACAATTCCACACAAACCTCGTATTGTAGTAAACGGGCAATAATAATGACAAAAAACATAGCTTTCCTTAGTGGAACTCTTCGTCAGTCTCCTACTAATTATTTTCTCCGTCCATCTTATCTAATTCCCCAATACTCTCTAAAAAATGACATTCCACAGGAGACAATATATATTCCTGATTTCTTTTATACCTTTCATACTCCGAATGCGCCTTCTCTAAGGCCTGCTGATGTGTTACTTTCCCCTTTGTTGTTAATATATCACGTCTGGTCATCCTGAGATAATCATCAATCGTCTCCAGCCAGTCTTTCATATACATTGGTTCCTGATTTAAAGCATGTACCTCTGCAATATCCAAATATGCCGTTACAATTTTATTGAGTGCATCCAACTCTTTTTCATCAAGATAATTTTTCGCCACTTCTACATCCGAGAGTTTTATACGTTTGCCACTCCATGTAGTCAGTCCCATATTATCTTTATCTGCATCTGCCCTTTGGTAAATCACCTCTGCCGCTGTATGCTTATGTGCTGCCCAATGCATCTTGTTTTGAACCTGTTTAAAAAACTGTACGGAACTCTCCGCCTTCGGATTGTAGTCAATACTGGTCGCATAGATTTCCAGCACTTTTCTCCAAAACACTTTTTCTGAAGACCTTATATCCCGGATACGCGCCAGCAACTCATCAAAATAATTTCCTCCACCAAGATTCTTTAATCGTTCATCATCCAGCGCAAATCCTTTAATCATATATTCTTTCAGGATATTTGTAGCCCAAATTCTGAATTGTGTTCCTCGCAAAGATTTCACGCGATAGCCAACAGAGATAATAACGTCAAGATTATAAAAATCCACATGATATCTTTTTCCGTCGGAACCAGTTGTTGCAAAATTTGCAACAACTGAATTTCGGCTTAACTCGCCTTCTAAAAAATTTTTTTTATATGCCTGGATATCGTGAATTTATTTCTTTGAAATAAATCTGCTATCTGATCTAACGATAACCAAACAGTATCATTATCAAATGTAACTTCAACTTTGGTAACTCCATCCTCTGTTGTGTACATCAATATATTAGATTTTTCCACTTTCTCTTCCCCCCGCCAAAAGATCTCCGAAAAAAATTCGATGATTATACTATTCTTTAAGTTTCCATATCCATTTCACTATATTTTACCATACTCCTCTCACCATTACCATCTGAAAGATTCCTTCATGTCCGTTTATTTTCCCCTCTGCAACATAACACCCTCGTTTACCTATTATTCAAACTCACATATCTGATATCCCTCTTTTTCAGCATAACAAATTATCAACCGCTTCTTATAAACATCTATTCTCTTTACTCTATCTTTTACGACATTTTCATCATATTCTCCATTACACACAACTTTTGCCAGCATATCTCTTACATATTGATCGTTCAAGGTAGGTGAATTTTTACACTCCGCCTTTCCTTTTTCCATCCTTCTCCCGCATCTCCACACAATCTTCCCACGCTCCGTTCTACGCCTGAATTCTCCCCCACAATCCCCACATACCAATAAATTACTAAGCAAATATTTGCTGCTATATCGGTTACCACTGCTAATCTGATTGCCGTCAGCTGTTCTGAGTAGTCTGGCTCTAATAAGTATTTCTGCCTGCATTTTATCAAATATTTCCGAAGAAATAATGGCCGAATGACTTCCTTTTACATAATATCTAGTACGCTGTCCTCCATTTTACTTTCGTATACCATTTAGATAATTCTCTGTAAATGTTTTCTGAAGCATCATGTCTCCCTTATATTTCTCATTCTTTAGCATTTGTTGTATTACATTTGTACTCCATACCTCTTTACCTGTAACCGTTTTTATACCACTATCTTCCAAATATTTTTTAATCTGTGAAAATGTGTATCCCCTCAAATATAACTCAAAAATTAATCGTACTACTTTGGCCTGTTCAGGAACAATTACCAATTCCCCTTCCACACACTGATACCCCATAAAATGTTTGTAGCTGCTAAATAATCCTTTCTCAAATTTTCTTTTAATACCCCACTGAATAATCTCACTTAAGTTCCTGCTTTCTTCTTGTCCTATTGCTCCTGATAAGGTTATTGCCGCTTCTACATCCGGATCAAACGAATTCACATTTTAAATTTCAAAATACATTTGAATACCCCTATCTTTCAAATATCTCATAATCTGCAATGGCTCTACCGTATTCCTGGATACTCGTTTTGCTGATTCAATGATTGTGTAATCGATCTTCCCCTCTTTAGCACTTTCTAACAGGTGTTTCAATCCGTTACGGCCCTTTTTCCTTAATCCACTTCTTCCACAATCCCTGAACACCTCTGAAAATACTCAATATGGATGATCTGATATTTGTTCTGTATATGCCATAATTTGATGTGCCAAACTGGCTAACTGCATCTCTTTCTTAGTGCTGACGCGGCAATATGCCGCCACACGCAGCGGTTCCGTATTCCCCTTTTCCACAGGTATATAATATATCTTTTTCACAACCCCCCACCTCATCTCATCAATAAAGAAAAGGCGCAAAAGCCAAAAGCCTTTACGCCCCAACACACAACAACTATCCAATCTCACCTAATCATCATTTAACACTCTTTTGCAACAGGACAATACTTTCCGTATGTGTTGAGGCTGTGAAAAAGATTCCCGAAAGGCGCAATTCGACCTTGGCGGAGCCATTATAATTCCTGCCAAAATGGATATCGAGCTTTTTTGACACTCGATTTTGCCCTGTCCTACGTTTAGATTATACCATAGATTTTAAGATTTGGGGATGCGCTAACATCGCCCAAAAAATAATTGCTGCAATAAATGCTACGAAGAATAAAATCCTCAGTTCGTGTCTGAGGATTTTATTCTTCGTAGCATTTATTTTTCATCATCAATTTTCTTGTTCTGACAATCATAATACATTATTTGCTCTCAACTTGTTTATTTTGTAATAAAAAGTAAACTAAATTATCAAGCGCTTTTTTAAATATCCACTTTTCTCCATTTGATCATAAGTACCAAGTGTATCATACTTATTTACATATTCTAATGATTTGTCATACTCCATTCCCAATATAAGTAAGTTCATTCTAGCTGCGTGTAAAAAACTTTCGTACCGTTCCCATTCTGGGTTCTGAGACAATTCTCGAATTGTAGATCGTGAAACTATCGGATTTATCGCATAATTATCTGGTTGACAAAAACTTCTGACAATGTTGATATTGTTCTCCATTACTTTTGCTTGGCCTTTCGTAGAACCGCCCATGTTATTCCATGGTGGAAAATGTCCATATTTTTTTCGGAACGACTCGATTAGTATTCCCTCTACTCTTTTAATATCATCCCTTCCCTGCTCACTTAACATATCCTCAACAGGAGAATTTTGCTGTTTTGCAAATTTTTCATACATCTCCCGATTCCTATGAACCAATGGTTGTGATAGCGGTAACTGTACAAATATTGTGTACCCCAAACGTTCATTTCTTGAAAAGTAATCTTCAATTTGCTTCTGCTTTGATCCTTCTTTAATTGGCAAAATACCATTATGTTGTTTAAACCGTTCAGCTAAATCACCCGCTAATCCAATATAGAGAATTGCTTCTGCATAATAATCCCAGAAACAATATATTCCTGCTGAAGCCCATCCAAAGCTATCTGATGGTGAACACAAATCATCAATTGCTTTTGCCATTTCCAAAGCTTCTTCTTTTCTATATGCATCTAAAATAACTGTCCCAAACATTACATCCCCCCTTGTTATTTTCAAAATTATTTGTCTTTTATTGTATCGCACACATTGCATACCATAATTTTTGAAAATTATAACTACAAAAACATTCTTTTTACCAAAAGCACTATATCTTATGGTTTATTCCTCTATTTTTTCTTCAAACCACAATTCCGCATCATTATTACCGACTCCGCATGTGTAGGATGTGCAATTCAGATTCCCCCAAAAGCAGAATTTGCTCTTGGCGGGAGACTGCTCATTCCTATCAAAATAATCTTTGTTCTGCTTTTCAGGCGCTCATACTTATCCCATCTTTTATTGCCCTTTATTTTTTAGTTGGAAATATAAACATTGAGTCCCTTCACTTTTAAAGCTCTCAACGTTGTTGAGATTTTTGCCTCATCTGCAAGTTCTGATAATTCCTCTAACTTTTGCCGTAAAATCTCTTTACTAATAAATTTTGTACGATATTCAAAAATCAGAGCGGAACTCATATTCCGCCTTCAAGCATATTCAACTACATCCTTGTCCTTACTTTTGCAGCGAATAATACCGACACTTGGATTCTCATGAGGCTTTTCCACATCTCTGTCCAATACCTCCAGATATAATTCCATTTTCCGAGGTATATTTCTTTAGAAATTGAAATTTCTTTTTTAGTTTCCCTGAACTTGACTCAATCAATTTCAGAATTGCTTCTGTTGCTTCTGTTTCAACTTTAACAGTTGATTCTTTTTTGGGTACACCATCTGGATATGCACGATGAAACTCCCATTCAAATGCTGCCGTTATCATAATGAAACGTGATGCATCTATATGATGACCTAATTCATATGTATTTGGAAAATGTCGTGTATAGAGAAGAGAATTCGCTATATCTGTTAAAATCGCACCCTCAGACCCAGAAATATACGCCTGCTTAATATACCGACCCATTTTTAATGTTTCCAGTTCTGCGGTACCTGTTTCATCAACAATATGTAATGTAGCAAAGTTTTCATGCTTACCACCTTCATAAGGGGATGCTATTTCAACAATCGAAAGAAATATATTTTTCCTATAACACAAGAACCTAATGAATTCCCTCGCAATGCGCCATAGACGCATAATGAATGCATAATCAGATGTTGGTTCAAACTCGAATAGCATAGCTGAAGTCAATGATACAGGTGCTTCACCTATCTTTGTACTCATTTTTCTCGATACACCAAAATAAACTTGAACTTCCTTTCCATCAACTATAAATGTTTGTTTATCTGTTGTCGTTGAATCGAAGTCCAACGTAGTTATTGAAAATACACCATTATTGAGGAATTCTGCATTATCCATTGTGTATTTAAAAGCTTGATTAACAGGATGAATACAATCAATCTCAGCACCGCTGAATGATATTCTATCAATTAGCTCTCTGTCATATTTACACACAATGTATGCAACTACTTTGACTAACAACACAGAATTATAGCTACCAATATTCTCTCCCTCCTGTGTTAAAAAGACTATTTTCTTTCCGTTCTCATTGCACCTTCCAATCAAGAATGGCTCGTCCATTTTAAGTGAATTTCCAAAAGTATATGCCCCATTACCAATTGGGGGCATTAACCACTCCGTTTCAATCTCATGTTTTTTATCATCTGGCGGTATCAAGCGTAAATCTTGCCCATCAAACATAAATATAAAGTCAACATTGCGATATTGTATTTTTCCAGTATAAGTAGTCAATTCTATTGCCAAGATCGTCCCTCCTTAATATATTTTTTACCATACAATACAAATCCTACATCATTGTTATCCAATCACTGCTGGCTAAAAACTCATTTTCTCCTACCTTTACACCTTTCTGTAAAAGCGGTATGTATAGTCTATTCTTTTATTTCCCAATATCTTTATTTGTGATACGAAGCTTATTTTTTAATTCATTTATTACATTCACACACTCATGATATTTAGAATACTCTATTGGGATACATAATCACTTAAACATTATTTTTATTTTCTTCACAAAATTCGTTTGACTAGGGTTATCATAACGAATTCTTCCACAATACTCATTGAATTATTCTCTAAGACGCCTTTCCAATCCTCTAACATCAACACTTATAGGGGAATTTGGTTGTTCATTAATGCATTGAACTATATCATGCTGTTCAACCGACAATCTACTTCCGTTTTTTGTTTGAGCAGAATGCAGTATTCCACATCTTATGTCGACATAAAATCTATCGGCCTTTTCCTGAGTATCAAACACATCCCTCATATGATTTCTCAAAAAATCAACATAACATACATGATTTTGTGTTGTTTGAGCCACTCCATGTTCAAATTGATAAAAGGTATCAATAAGGAGACAACAAATTGCCATAGATGTAAAACCATTACTAAAAACATCATTATTAAGCATTTCAATTTGTTGTAAATACCGCCCCTCTATTCTATCTCGAAAAAAACTTATTGCATCTTCCAAATCCCTCCTCACGCCATGGCGTTTATCAAGCTCAAATCGCAAAAGTTCTCCTTCTGTCGTATTATTATTAACATATATAATTCCGTTACGCTCCATATTTCTATTGTATGATGTATTTTAATTAACTACATCTGTGACCTCCTTCCCCTTCTTATTATTTTATATTCGCCCATGTACTCTGCCATATATAAACTGAACTCTCCTGTCTGTAGCTTTACTTTGATATTGTTTCTTTTAATTTTTCTGCTTTCTAAGCGTTCTTTTTTGATTAAATAGTTAGTGCCAATTAGAAATGTCTAATTGGCACCATGACTATATTAATCCTATTCGTTTAACAACTTTGAATTCAAAACCTCATTTACTTTCGGATTAAATAATTTGTCAAAAAGAATTTGATTCCTCTGTTTAGCATCTCTTACTAATTTATCATAAGATATTACTTCGATATAAGCACCACTTGTCTGATTATATCCAAAATAACCATCTCCATCAGGTGTCAGCATAAGACCAGCATTTACTGCATCCTCTCTCATAGAATCTGTCAAATCAGCAATCACATAACAATAAAAAGCTGTATTACTTACGTTTACAAATGGTCTGCCATTCGGGCGTTTTGCTTTTCCCTCTTTTATGTTTTTGACATATCCAAGCACTTGATTAATCGGATTTTTATCATCATCTTTTAAATCATTTCTATTCGGCTTTTTAAATTCAACAATAGATATTGAATTAAAAAAATCCTGATTATCAGAAAATGAAAATGCTTGATCAAAAATAGCAATATCCATGCGCTTTTCTACCGCTGTATCTAATACTGGCAATGACTTCATCAACTTATCAGATGCCAAAAAAGTGTGATATGCTAACCTATCATCTATAATCCAAAGGTTCATCTCCTCAAACTCAATTTCATCAGACGTATACCGCATTGGGCAAATAATAGAATGTAAAGTTTCCTCTGAGCAATATCGATTATCCTCTTGAATTTCTATTGCCTTTTCTAATAAATCCAATATTGCTTTTCGCCTAATAATATATTCTGACAAACTTGATTTACTAATTTCAGTAATTGAACTGCAATATTCATTGAATATTTTACTGAAGTTTTCTCTATCAAATTTACTGTCTTTTACCTTCTTTTCTATCTCTCTGCCTTGTGAATGAATTTCAGTTTCCCATTTTTGTGTGGCAGAATGCAATTCTAATTCCAATTTTTCTTTACTTAAATTGGCTGGAATCTGATCATACAATTCTGGTTTTCTATTTAACAGATAACGATATTGAGGCTTTTCTTTCTGAACATATGAATCAATAAAGTCTCTTTTTGCATCTTTTATCTTTTTTAAATCATCAATTAAATAAGCCAAAATATACTCTTTGGCAATTTCAATAAGTTCTCTTTCAGATACACTCGCAAAAAGTGTATCCTCTTCTTCAAAATCAAAAGCCGTTCTGTTAAGATTTACGTTTCTATCCAAATAATCTCCAGCCAAATATCCCAAATAATAAAATGCTTCCCCCTCATCCGTTACAATTCTTTTTTGCAAATCTGTAATATATTGACTCAAGTCATAGGATTTAACCTCTCGTTTACTAGCACAAAAATGTAATTCGTGTTTCACAGCACCTTCTGCCATTCTGATATGATACAACGAAAATTTGTTTCCGTCTTTTTCAAATTCATCCCGGTGTAGCGAATCCTTTATTGTACTTTCAAAATATTTATTCAGATCATATGTCTCTCCCAAATTGTCTTTCAATACGATATGTGGACAATTATCTCCCAAAAAGTATGGCAAACAATGCTCTATAACTTTTTTTGCTAAAGCCTCCAACGACAATGGTGCCTTTTTCCTATATTTCAATATAAAATTAGAAAGCGTAACAACAGTCTTATATTCTGAGGTACTGCTATCCTCTACATTTTCTTCCGGCTCAACCCCATTATCTGCCGAAAACTCAAATTTTCTTTTTAACCAACTATTTTTTTCACAATATATACTTTCAATATTAACCTTAGTAAATGCTTTGAGCCATAAGAAGCGCCCAATTCCCTTGCATCCCTTTGAAACTTTCAAATTCGAATAAGCTTCCAAAAATGAGTTGTAATTTATAGAATTAAATCCTTCTCCGTTATCAATTACCTGAAATTCATAAAATGGATTTATCTCTTCATTGCCATCCATATTGACTTGCCTATCTTCTAAACGATTAGCTAAAATTGTTATCTGACCACTTTGAGAATTTGTTGATTCTTCAATCGATTGGATAGAGTTTACAATGGTTTCAAAAAGAGGCCATAAAGCCTTGTATTCAGGCAACTTTACTTCGTTTAATTGACCTTTTAAGTTAAACCTAAAATTGTTCAAAATCAGACCTCCTTCATAAAATATACTATTATATAATACTACCACACCTCCCTAAACTTTACTATATAAAATATCAAGAAAGATCAATCAAAATCCCAGCACTCAACCGAAAACCTTTCTCATCCCTCTTTATTTTTGTATTGAATTTTCGTACTCCTGGAACACCAATGCAAATGTTATATCCCTCAAAACTGATATACCACCATAATTACCCTGCCAACAATAAAACCCTCAGCCCACCGTCTGAGGATTTTATTCTTAGCAGCGTCCCATGTGCCACCCGGCGGGAGCGCTCCCTTCGGATTAGCTCCCACCTTCCTTAATCTTCAAAATCAATCCGCTATGTCATCACAATGCCGGACTAAAACTGTATCTCTATCTTACTTTCATTAATAACCATGACTGCCCGCAGCAGACGCCCTACCAGATCATCATCAAATTCTTTTTTTAGGTAATTGGTCTTTCTCATATAGCTTTCCATATCCTGCATTCTCTGGTCATAGGACTCCGCCAATTGTCGTTCCCGGACAAACTTGGTCTTTTTCTTCTTCAGTTCTTTGATCTCATCTGCTATAATACGGTATTCCTTATCGAACACTTCATCAGCTGACTCGGCTTTCGCACTATCTTCGATGAGCTTCATCAGCTTCTTCTGAATTTCCTCTATCCGGCTATCGTATCCCGTGGGTTCTGCAGTCGCAGAGTAATTCCCTATAATCCGTATGACATTCTCCCGGAATGCCTGCACGAATTCGCCCTGATCTTCTACTACACTGTTAACTGCTGTCATAATCATTTCATGCAGAGCGGTTTTTTACTGTAATCAGCTTATCATCATATTCGCATTTCCTGAAAATCCACCATTCCTTTGCAGAGTTTGACCCCCATTACTCAAACATAGAATCATTCAATACTTGTCCGGTTGGTGTAATGCAACAAAACCTCCTCCACAGCAAAATCATTTTCATCTTCTCCATCATCGCTGTTATACCAAATCCACCGTTCTATATACTCCATAAACCAGGACTGATTTCTCAATGCCGTAATTAATTTCCCAAAACATGCATAATCTTTGGTACATCCCCGTCCTACAAAAAACAATGTTCCATCTGGCTTTTCACTATAATCCATCTGTTCTTTTTGAAATGCTCGAATCAACGTCCCATATAAAACTTCCAGAGTATGTTTTTCCACCTTCACTGATTTGTTATACATTCAGTCTAATTTCCAATTTCAGCATATATAGTACCGCCTTCTATTCACTTCCGCTCACAAGCTGCAAACCTTGTATTCATTCTCCTCTGCAAAACAGATAATGATCTGTTTCTCATAAACATCAACTCTTTTTACCTTGTTTTTCACAATGTTCTCATCATACACACCGCCACACACAGCAACCGTCAGAATCCTTTCCATCTTCTCATCCTGTAAGGTCGGAGAACACCCACATGTCATCTTCCCTTTTTCCATTCTTGTTCCGCATCTCCATACAATCTTCCCTCTTTCCGTTCTACGTCTGAAACCTGCCCCGCAATTTCCACAAAATAATAGATTACTAAATAAATATTTGCTGCTATACCGATTGCCTGTATTCGATTTTTCTCCTTTTTCATCCAGTAGTAATCTTGCTCTCAGAAACATTTCCTCCTGTACTCTGTCAAAAATCTCAGGCGAAATAATAGCAGGAAGACTGTCTTTCACATAATACTTCGGACGCTGTCCCTCATTTTTCTTACGGATTCCATTTAAATAATCTTCTGTAAAAGTTTTTTGGAGCAGACTATCTCCTTTATACTTTTCATTTTTCAGCATCTTCTGTATCGTTGTTGTGTCCCACTGGCTTTTCCCCGTTGCTGTTTTAATATTCCGCTTTTCTAATTCTGCTTTAATCTGAGCAAAAGTATATCCAGTTAAATAAAAGTCGAATATCATCTTAACAACTTCCGCCTGCTCAGGAACTATTACCAACTCCCCCTCTATACATTGATACCCCATAAATGCCTTATAATTTGTAAAAATCCCCTGCTCAAATCTTCTTGTAACTGCCCACTGCATGTTTTCACTTATATTTCTGATCTCCTCCTGCGCTACTGCTCCTGACAATGTGATATACACTTCTGCTACTGGATTCAATGAATCTAACTTTTCATTTTCAAAATACATACTGATTCCCCTTTCCTTCAAAAATCTGATTATGTTTAATAGTTCAAGCGTGTCTCTTGACACTCTGCTTACTGATTTGGTAAGTATGTAATCTATTTTCCCTTTATCCGCCTGCTTTAGCATCCGTTCTAACCCAGCTCTTCCCTTTTTTTGCAAACCGCTTTTTCCAAAATCATAATATATACCTGCAAATTCCCAATTATCATTGTCCAATATCTGCTCTATATAATATAAAATCTGATTCCCTAAACTTTCTTTTTGCGCTTTACTTTTGGTGCTGACACGACAATATGCTGCTACTCTCAGTTTTTTCTGTTCTTTTGAAGATGGTAAAACCAATCTGATTTTTTTCATCAAATCATATCCCTCGTCAATTAAGAAAAGACGCAAAGACATTATCGTCCTTGCGCCTAAAATCTTTTCTTTATAACTTATTTCACTGTCCAACATGCTGCAACAGGACTATGGACTCGACATGTGTTGAAGCTACAATACTGATGTCAAGAGGGTATTGTTCCCCCTTGACGGAGTCCATATTTTTCAATATTTAAGCTTCCCATAGTTTTTATAATTTCCTATCTGGAAATATCAGAAGTCACTTCCTTTTTTGTAAGCGCCAAGTGTTAGGGTATCCCAACACATCTACCCTGGCACCAACATGTGATGTCAGGGTTGCGAGCGTTTTACTCTGATTTTTTGTTACATTCTATCCTGGCTTTTTCGCTCCACGGTGCGAGATCTTGAAATTCTGCATCGGTAGTATCTTTGCCTGGGCGGCTGTCGAGCAGGTATTGCAGATAGTTGTATGGGTGCAGCCCATGCACTTTCGCCATCTCTACCATGGTATAAACTACCATACTCGCATTTGCACCATCCTGGCTGTCGCTGAACAGCCAGTTCTTGCGGCCTAAGGTTAGCGGTCTGATTGAATTCTCCGATGGATTATTGCTCAGGCTGCAGCGTCCGTCTTCGAGATACGTCATCAGCGTGTCTTTTCGATTTCGGATATAAGTCACTGCCCGATCCATGCGGCTTCCTTTTTCTGGGTGCTGTGCATCCAGCCAGCGTATGAAACCTTCCACGATCGGCTTCTGCTCCTTCTGGCGGCGTTTGTAAACCTGCATATAAGATAGTTCCTTTTCCTTATAGCTGCGTTCATACTCAAACAGCTTGTTACAATACAGAACTCCTTGAACTGCCGGATGGCTGTAGTCCTTATCATGGCCGGTTGGAATGGCTTCGATCAGATATCTCCGGATATGGGCGTAACAACAGCATCTTCGGACATTTTTCAGCTTGTTATAACCACTGTAACCATCAGCCATGACATACGTTCCATCCGCGATTCCTTTCAGGAAGTCCGCCGCATGTTCTCCGGCACGCGTCTCTGAATAATGGTACAGGACGATGGGCGGCAGCCTGTCTTCTCCGGAACGCATCAGCCAGACATAGGACTTACTCTGCGGTCTCCGGCCAGGTTCATTTAAGATCTGGATGGGTGTTTCATCTGCCATCAGGAAATGTCGTTTCAGTAACTCACGGTGAAAGTAGTCATACACGGGTTTCAGATAATTCTGGGAACAGGTGATAATCCAACCCGCCATGGTCGTTCTGCTGATGCTGACTCCAAGGAGTTCAAATCCTTTTTCCTGTCGATACAGCGGAAGCGCATCTGCATACTTTTCATACATGATGTGTGACACAAGGGATGATGAGGCATAGCCTCCAGGGATTAGTGCCGCAACTCCTTCATCCTTGATAAACTGTGGGACTTCCGTATCCTTGCAGACAGGGCAGCCATACGTGGTTGCAACGTACACAATACGTTCCAGCTTTGCTTTGGTGTAACGCAGCTCTGTCCTGATTTCTTCATGGCCGATCGGAACCATCATGGTTCCACAGGCAGGACACTGTTTTTCTTCGTCTGTCAGTGTATCC
>OATU01000872.1_pt1 | contig 22022 bp, 19 predicted proteins | sample 1516711 | NCBI WGS metagenome assembly OATU01 (sample SAMEA2579971, study PRJEB22360) | human gut metagenome | biome: human gut; feature: human-associated habitat; material: faeces | place: Denmark | collected 2008/2010 | reverse complement strand
CCCGCCACAGACGGGGCGCTGATGGCGGCAATGTCATATGTGATTTATAAAAGGAACCTTCACGACAGGGAATTCATCAGGACCAGCTGTTTTGGCTTTTATCCCAATGACACGGTCACAAGCCGTTCCAGTGAAACAGATCCTGTAACGGGCCAGGCCTATTATGGAAGGACATACCGGGTGCCGGAGGGGGAATCGTTTGAAGAGTATCTTCTGGGCCTGGAAAAAGAACATGGCGGGGACCACGGGCGTGGATGCTGAGGTCATAGAGAATTTTGCCATAGAATATGCGGTCAGCAGCCCTGCATTCATCATGTCCCGTTTCCATGGCGGCGCCCAGCGGACCTACAATGGTTTTTACCATTCATGGATGATGATAGCGCTGTGCGCCATGACCGGTAACCTTCAAAGGCAGGGCGGCGGTTTCGGTGAGATGAGGGGCGACGACGGATATACCGTCAATCTCCCATCCCTTCCCGATGAGTGGGATAAGCAAGAAAAACAGCCTATTTTAATCAGCCAGTACGGGATAGACCAGGTCATCCTTACGGGCACGGACGGACGGCCCTGGCGCCAGCTGCGGGAAGATGTACAGAAAATGAATGGAATCGATATCGGAGGCGGCCTCTGCCTGGACGGAATCGTCAAGGGCGCTGCCAATGGGAACCCGTTTAACCAGCTGGCCAATATTAACAAACGCAGGCTGGCATGGCAGAAACTGGATTACGTAGTAACATATGAGCGGCACATGACAGCCACCGCGGCATGGTCCGACCTGGTGCTTCCGGTTACATTCCCATTGGAAAATGGCAAAAAATTCGATAAGAACAGCGCCTATGACTCGGACATACACGTATTGAACGGCGTACTGGAACCAGTGGGGGAAGGGATTGCGGACCCCGAAGTAAACCGGTTGATCGGCCGGCGTTTCCATCTTGAAAAACCCGCCCCGGACTATGGGGCGCTCATGAAAAGACAGTGGGACAAAGCCTGCCTGGACCCTGCTTATCAAAAAAGACATCCTGCCCCTCTCCCGGACTTTGAAACAGTGGTCCAAAACGGAGGCGCATCCTTTCCCGTGAAACCGGAGGAAGTCCCCGCGCCCCTGATGGAATATGCACCGGGAACATTTCCCACTGAAACAGGAAAAATCAATTTTTATTCGCCTTTCCTGGCCAGCAGGGACCGTACATCCCATAAGATCAACCATGCCTGTTACGTCCCCCTCCCGGATGGACGGGAATCCATACAGGCATCAGGAAGCCGTGGGGAAAAGGGGATGCGTTCCCCATCCGGCAGACGGTATCCGCTGCAGTTCATCACACCCCATGCACCGGGCAGGGCCAATTCTGATTATGGCAATACACAGGTACTTAAGGAGCTTCACCCCCACATGATGCAGATCCATCCCGGGGACGCGGCGCCCAGGAACATACATGAAAATGACCTGGTATATGTTTACACCGACTTTGGATGTATACGCATCCGCGCACATATCACCCGTTCCCAACTTCCGGGAGTCATAGCCATAGAGCAGGGAACATGGTATGAGCCAGGGGACGAACAATACAGAGCCTTTTTTGACGCAGGGGAAGGGAAGGCATACCACTGGACACCGGTTGACTACGGGGGCTGTGCCAATACATTGCTGGAGGACGTCAAGCCGGGAATCTTTGATCCCTTCATAGATTGTATGGGGTTCCATGCAGGAGGAAGCGCCTGCGAGGTTTCCAGAACCCTGCCGGATTGGGGGGATTGATATGGGGCAATGGGGGTTCTGGTTTGACCAGCAGGATTGTATTAATTGCCATACATGCGAAATTGCCTGCAAGGTATGGAATGAGCAGAAACGGGGAGATGCCCGCCTGTATCCCTTACGTGAGCTGACCGGAGGGACCGCAGGAGAAAACGCTGTTGAAAGAAACTATTATATGAAGGAACGTCTGCGACGGTCCTGGTATGAGGAAAGGGGAAATAAACCGCCGGATTTAATGAGATATAACATGAATATTTCATGTAACCATTGCAGTAAGCCTGCCTGTATTGATGCATGTCCCACAGGACGCATATACAAGGAGGATACATATGGGATAGTCCTGGCCAATGAAGAAATTCCATGTATCTCATGTGGAAGATGTCAGAAGGCCTGTCCCTGGGAAGCTCCGCAGTTTTACACCATACTGAAAGAACGGCCGGTTATGGTAAAGTGTGATTTATGCATGGAGCGCATTGTAACGGGTTTAAAACCCGCCTGTGTGGCGGCATGCCCCATGAGGGCGCTGGAAGCAGGGGAATTAATGGGACTAAAGGAGCGTCATTCAGAAGATTATACCGAACAGGCAATTGGTTTCGAGCGGGGAAATACCGATCCTAATATCATATTCAGGAAACGCGGAAATACTTTCTAAGGAAGTATTCTATTTCATCTGCAAAAAACCATAAAACAACGATGGAATTGAGGTAGATGAAGTGGAAAGGTTAAAGGAAACATGGAGGGGCAGGAAAGGCAGCTGCCTTCTGTCCGTGGCAGCGGTTTATTGGGGAATCACCACGGTCCTGATGAAGCATATTTTATTTTACATGAACTCCCCCACCTATCTTATGCTGCGTTTCTTAAGCGCCGCCATACTGGTGCTGGCAGTATATGGAAAACGTCTGGCAGGCATCAGCCTGCGGACATTCATGCAGGGATTGGTGCTGGGCGTCCTGTTGATTGTACCGATGGAACTTACCGTGCTGGGACTGAACTACACATCCGCGTCTAATTCCGTATTCATATCCCAGATGTCAATCGTGTTTGTACCGGTCTGCATTTCATTGCTGAATAAAAAGGTGCCGTCAAAAAACCTGCTGCTTTCAATCCTGATTACCTTAACCGGGCTGTATGTGTTTTCCCATGGCAATGGCGGTTCCTTTAATATAGGGGACGGCATCACCTTCTGTTCTGCATTGTTAAACACAGCCTGTATCATGACCATGAATCATTTTGTCAGGGACGGGGACGCAGAGCTGCTTGGGGCGCTGCAGATAGTGATTGCGGCAATCCTCAGCCTGGCCGCGGGAATATTCCTGTATGAAACACCTGTGTTATGCCGGACATCCATCCTTATCATCATCCTGACCGGGGTAATCGGCACAGGGATAGCTTATATCGTCCAGGCAGTGGGACAAAAATACAGCCGTGCGGTCACCGTCCCTTTCATCCAGATGCTGACCCCTGTCTTCGGAATGATCGGGGCTGCCCTGATACCGGACCACAATCAGGCCACGGAACTGATTACGTTCCATAAATCCATGGGAAGCATCATCATTCTCTTTGGGCTGGCCTGGTACATGCTGTTTGAGAACAAAATTGATACATATAAAAAATTTACGCCCTTAGAGGCAAGGAGGAAGCATGAAGAAAATTATACCCTTTAACCAATGGTACTATAAAGAGGAATTCCGCGAAAGCGATGCAGGGGACAGCAGCCTGGAGGGAATGACGGCTGTCACGGTTCCCCATGCCAACAAGGAAATCCCATTCAATTATTTTGATGAGGGCTGTTATCAGTTCGTATCCTGCTATAAAAAACAGTTTAGCTGGAAACCGGCTGAGGGCCAGAGGGTATTCATCCGGTTCGGCGCCATTGCCAATTATGGCGAGGTCTTTCTTAACGGGCAGCGCCTGGGCGAACACAAGGGCGCATACACTGCCTTTGAACTGGAACTGACAGACGCGCTCCGGGATGGTGAAAACTGGCTTACCGTCAAAGTGGATTCAACGGAGCGGGAGGATATACCTCCCTTTGGATACCTGGTGGATTATCTGGGTTATGGCGGCATCTACAGGGAAGTGGAGCTGATTGTCTCAGACACGGTATATGTGGAAGCCATGCACGTGGCTCCTGTGGACGTGCTTTCAGACAATATCCGGGCAGATGTAAAAGTCTTCCTCAACTCCGCCGCAGACCGTCCGGATGTCAGGGCAGGTCTCCGGCTTCTGGATAATGGCCAGCCCGTCCATGAATCGGAGTCCACTGTTGATATAAAAACCGGAAAACAGGTTCTTGAATTTTCCACAGGCCCCTTAAAAAACATCACATTATGGGATACGCAAAACCCGCACCTGTATGAAATGGAACTGATGCTGGGAGACACCCTCATCACGGAGCGTTTTGGCTTCAGGGACATATCGTTTAAGCCGGAAGGATTCTGCCTCAACGGAAATAAGATAAAGCTGGTTGGGTTGAACCGCCATCAGTCCTATCCTTATGTGGGCTATGCCATGCCGAAAAGGGCCCAGAGAAAGGACGCCGATATCCTGAAAGATGAAATCGGGGTCAATATTGTCCGGACAAGCCATTATCCGCAGTCCTCCCATTTCCTGGACCGCTGCGATGAAATCGGTCTTCTTGTCTTCGAGGAAATCCCAGGATGGCAGTACATCGGGGATGATGCATGGAAAGACCTCTGCGTCAAGAACGTCCATGACATGATCATGGAAGGATTTAACCATCCGTCCATCATTCTGTGGGGCGTAAGGATCAACGAATCCCAGAATGATTTTGAACTTTACGAGAGGACCAACAGACAGGCCCATGACATGGATGCCACCCGGCCCACAGGAGGGGTCAAATACATAGAGCGGGCGGATTTCCAGGAAGACGTCTATGTGATGAATGAATTCCAGACAGGCCATTCCCAGAGACGCCACAGGGACCAGAATATATCAACCGGTCTGAATTATGACGTGCCCTTCCTGATTTCAGAGTTTACCGGCGCCTTCCATCCCACCAAACGCTGGGATGACACAAGCCACCGGGTGGACATGGCGCTGCGTCATGCATGGGCCCATGATGAGGTTGCGCTGGATGACCGCATCTGCGGGGCAATCGGCTGGTGTGCCTTTGACTATAACACCCATTACCAGTTCGGCCCCGGCGACCGGGTATGTTATCACGGCGTATCCGACATGTTCCGCATTGCCAAGAAATGGACCGCGGCTGTTTACCAGAGCCAGAAAGATCCGTCCGAAGGCGTTGTCATGGTTCCCGCAACCTTGTGGGTAAACGGCGACATTGACGAATGCGGATTCCTTCCAATGTACGTATTTACCAACTGCGATTATGTGGAATTTTATTATGGGGACAAACTGGCAAGGCGCCTGTTCCCCCACCGCAGGCAGTTTGCAGGTTTAAAGCATGCCCCCATGTACATGGACCGGATACAGAACAATATCTGGGATGAATGGGGCTGGGAGGACGCCACCTTTGTGGGCTACGTGGACGGAAAGCCGGCCATCACAAAAAAATTCGCCAAGAACCCGATTCCGCATCAGCTTTCATGCACCGCAGACGATACGGTGCTGAAGGCCCAGAAAGAGGACGAACCGTATGACGTGACAAGGGTCGTGTTCGAAGCCCTTGACCAATACGGAAACAGCCTGGATTATATGATGGACAGCATTGAGTTTGCCATAGAGGGCCCGGCTGAAATCATTGGGCCGGCCTCAACCACCATGCAGGGCGGATGCATTGCGGCCTGGATCAGGACCACCGGGGCGCCCGGCCAGGTAACCCTTTGGGCCAGGACATCTAAATTAGAATCCAATAAGGTAACTATAAGGATTGAATAAACACACAGGAGGATGAACGTATGAAAAAAACAAAAAGACTGGCAGCAGCACTGTTAACCATCATGGCCGTTTCCACGGCATGTGTGGCTCCGCCCAAGGAAGAGGCGCCCGCAGCACCGGCGGCAGGCACCACCCAAGGAGCCGATTCCGGTACTTCCCAAAGCCAGGAAACCGGATCACCGGAGGAACTGACCATCTGGGCATGGGACCAGAACTTCAACATCGCGGCAATGAATACAGCGGCTGAATATTACCGCAAGGCCGGGCATCCTGACTTTAACCTGAACATCATTGAAGTGGAAGAAAACGCAGTGGAAACAAAATCCATTACAGCATTCACCTCAGGCGTTTCAGAAGGCATGCCTGATATCCTGCTCATGGGCGACTACAGCGCACAAAGCTTCCTGAACAATTATAAAGGTAAATACGCCGACCTGACGGACGCCATTGATTTCAGCCAGTTTGCCCAGTATAAGGTCAATGCCTATACCGTGGACGGCAAGGTTTACGGGGTACCCTTTGACAGCGGCAGCGCAGGGCTCTATTACAGGAAGGATTATCTGGAGCAGGCCGGCTTCACGGAAGAGGACATGAAGGACCTGACCTGGAGTGAATTCATAGAAATCGGCAAAAAAGTAAAGGAAGCCACCGGGAAATACTTTGTGGTATTCACTCCATACAAAGGAACCCACTATATCCAGATTGCCCTCCAGTCTGCCGGGGAATGGCTGACCAAGGAGGACGGAAGCGCCAACTTTACGGACAGCGCGGTTGTCCGTGAAATGATGGGCGTGTTAAAGGAACTCTACAAGGCCGATTTAATCATGCCTGTGGATTATTGGTCAGCTGAGGGAATCGGCGGCGTGCAGAAAGGCGACGTGGCAGCACATATTTCTGCGGTGTGGTACATACCAACCCTGACAAGCGTACCTGAAATGAAGGGCAAATGGGGTTATACCAACATTCCTGTGCTGGAAACAGTGGACAATGCAACCAAGTATTCCAACATCGGCGGCTCCAGCTGGGTGGTGCTGGAGGAAAGCAAGAACAAGGACCTGGCAATTGATTTCCTTAAAACTGTTTATGCGGGAAATATAGACTTCTACCAGCAGATCCTGAAGGAGCAGGGCGCGGTTGCAACCTATCTCCCATCCCTTGACGGCAGCGCATACGAAGAAGGCAGCGATTTCTTTGACGGCGCAAAGATATATAAGGACTTTGCCGACTGGGGCGAACTGGTGCCCAGCGTGGATTACGGCATGTATACCAACGAGACCAGCGATGCCCTGCGCACCGTGACCCAGGATTACTTTGACGACAAACTGACACTGGATGAGGCTTTGGAAAAAGCAGAGAAAACATTTGACATGCAGGTTGGCAATTAGGATCTGCTGCCTGCAGCAGTAACCAGACATACATACCGGTGCCGCCGGGCGGCACCAGACCATACCGGAGGGTCCATCTCTCCGGTATCATGACTTTGGAGGGCGGCAGATGAAGAAGGCAAAGAGTATACATCCAAGTGGGAAATGGTTCCGGTTTTCCGGGACAAGCATCATGTTTTCCCTTATATTCATGGTTTATCCTGTATTATATTCCATCTATATTTCCACACATAATTATAAGGGCCTGGACAGTACCTTTATCGGTCTGGGGAATTTTGCCCGTCTGATGAAGGACACCATATTCTGGCAGGCATTGCTCCATAATTTCCTGTTCCTCCTGATCCAGGTCCCCATCATGCTGATTCTGGGCTTATTGTTTGCGAATCTCCTCAATTCTAAGGAAATCCGCTTTAAGGGCTTCTTCAGGCTGGCGCTGTTCCTGCCGTGTGTCACTTCGCTGGTAGCCTATTCATTGGTATTTAAAATGCTGTTCCAGATTGACGGCCTGGTCAACCACTTCCTCATGGCCGTGCACCTGATTGCATCCCCCATTAACTGGCTGAACAATTCCTTTTGGGCAAAGGTCTCAATCATCATTGCCCTGTGTTGGAGATGGACCGGTTATAATATGATGTTTTATATATCCGGCATGCAGAATATCCCCTATACAACAATCGAGGCTGCCCGGATCGACGGGGCCACGCGCCTGCAGGAATTCTTCTACGTGGTCATACCGCAGTTAAAGGAAGTCATATTATTCACATCCATCACCTCAACCATCGGCACAATCCAGCTGTTTGACGAGGTGGTGAACATCACGGCCGGAGGTCCGTCCAATGCAACCATGACCGCCTCCCAATACATTTATAACCATTCCTTTGTCTATTCGGCAAACTTCGGATATTCGGCAGCCCTTTCATGGGTCGTGGTACTGATTGTGGCCGCATTGTCCATGCTGCAGTTTGCAGTGACCAGGGAAAAGAAAGGAAAGGTGGGCTGAATATGACTCATAGGACAATACGTAAAACAGCATCTTATACAATCTTAATCATCGCGGCCTTTGTATCCATATTTCCTTTTTACTGGATCTTGGCCGGCGCTACCAATACATCCAACGAACTGGCTCAGGGAAAGCTCACCATCGGGCCATACTTCCTTGTTAATATGTGGAACCTTTTCCACAAATACAAGGTTGTGGAGGCTCTTTCCAATTCAATCAAAATCGCCCTCATAACCGTTGTGTTCTCCCTTCTGGCCACTTCACTGGCAGCATATGGCTTTGAGAAATTCCGCACCAAATGGTCAGAACGGATTTATTCCATCTATCTGCTGGCCATGATGATTCCTTTTTCAGCCATGATGATCCCGCTGTTTAAGATGATGGCAGCCCTAAAACTGGTCAACACCTCCACAGCGGTAATCCTGCCCGCCATAAGCTCTGTGTTCCTGATTTTCTTTTTCCGCCAGAACTTCAAGGCGTTTCCGGATGACGTGCTGGAAGCAGCCAAGATTGACGGCGCCGGGGATACTTACATATTCTTTAAAATAGTGATGCCCAACATGAAATCCACTTATGCGGCCGCTGCCATCTATGCATTCATGACCTCATGGAATAATTATCTGTGGCCCCTTGTGGTACTCCAGTCCCCGGAAAAAAAGACCATGACCCTCCTCATATCCGACCTGGCCGCTGAGTATTATGTGGTGGACTATTCGGTACAGATGGCCGGGATATTAATTGCCATACTTCCCATGACCATTGTCTTTTTCGTGATGCAGAAGAGTTTTGTGGAAGGCCTGACAGGTTCTGTGAAAGGATAACCATCCCCATTGTAAAACATGTCAGGGTGTGTTAAATTATTAAATAACCTAACACATTATGAAGGAGAATCACCAATGGCCAAGAAGACCGCCCGGGGAACCCGGGGCAAGATTGTAGGCGCTGCGTGGAAGCTGTTCTACGAACAGGGATACGAGGATACCACGGTAGAGGAAATCATTGAACTGTCCCACACATCCAAGGGCTCCTTTTACCACTATTTTGATGGCAAGGATGCCCTCCTGAGCACCTTAAGCCTGTTATTTGATGAAAAATATGAAGAGCTTACCGATATCCTGGCAGAAAAACCGGAGATGACCGCCATGGACAGGCTGCTGTTCCTTAACAGCGAACTGTTCGGGATGATTGAGAACAGTATATCCATGGACCTGCTGGTCCGGCTTCTGTCCACCCAGCTGGTCACTGCCGGCGAAAAGCATCTGCTGGACCATAACCGTACCTATTACAAGCTCCTGCGCAAGATCATTGCCCACGGCCAGGACAGCGGCGAATTAAGTACTGGCTCCAGCGTCAGCGAAATGGTGAAGCTGTATGCATTATCGGAACGCGCAATCCTCTATGACTGGTGCCTGTGCGGCGGGGAATACCCCCTTAGGAGGTACAGCGTATCGGTCATGCCCGGATTCCTGAGCAGTTTCCTGGAACACCGGGAAGGCGCTTTATAAGAGGGAGGTCTTAAGGCCAAAGTTGGCCGGGAAAATAAATTCTATTTTTTGAATGTATATTATTTGATATGACGTACAGTCAATATTCCCTTAATTCATAAGCATTTTTTGATGTATATAATTTTTTCGTCTAGTATTCAGTCTATACTTTGTTCTGTATTGCGTTCTCCTATGCCTCATGTTATAATGTGCACATTATGGCTATTTCTATTCTCCCCGGGCTGACAGGTTCCGGGGAACTGTGTGTAATGGCCAGTACGATACAGCGCCATGCCATTCATATGTATCGTGCACATATTATGAATATGCAGATATATCATGCATATATCGAAGATGCAGCGCACATATGACGCATGTACTGTGATTGATTGCAAAACAGGAGGGAAAACATGAGTACAGGACAAATAGGGATCCTGGCAGCCATCATCCTATATCTGGCAGCCATGGTCTACGTAGGATTTTATTTCAGCAAAAAAGGCGGAGGGGATTCAGCCGATGAATTTTATCTGGGGGGCCGCAAGCTGGGAGCCCTGGTAACGGCCATGAGCGCCGAGGCATCGGACATGAGCAGCTGGCTGCTTATGGGGCTTCCGGGCGTGGCATACCTTACAGGCATCGCCGACGCGGGCTGGACCGCCATCGGGCTTGCGGTTGGTACATACCTGAACTGGCTGATTGTGGCAAAGCGGCTGCGCCGTTATTCCGTGGCTTGTGACGCCATCACGATTCCGGATGAGAAAAACATACTGATGTGCATTGCCGCCCTTGTCATCCTTATCTTCTTCATCCCATACACGGCTTCAGGATTTAAGGCGGTGGGAACATTGTTCAACAGCCTGTTCGGCGTAAACTACCACGTGGCCATGATTGTGGGCGCTGTTGTCATCATCGGCTACACGGTCCTGGGCGGATTCATGGCTGTCTCCACCACGGACCTGATTCAGAGCATAGTCATGAGCATTGCCTTGGTCATCATTGTATTCTTTGGGGTCAGCGTTGCCGGGGGCTGGGATGCGGTTGCGGACAATGCCCGTTCCCTCACAGGATACCTGAGCATGACCCATATCCACAACATGGCCGACAATACGGCCTCACCCTATGGATTCATCACCATACTGTCTACCCTGGCCTGGGGGCTGGGATATTTCGGGATGCCTCATATCCTTCTGCGCTTCATGGCAATCAGCCATGAGGATAAGCTTAAGACATCGCGGCGCATTGCCTCGGTCTGGGTGGTCATCTCCATGTTTGTGGCAATCCTGATTGGAATCATCGGCTACAGCGCTTCCGTTGCAGGCAGCATCCCCACTTTTTCCTCCAGCTCCGAGTCAGAGACCGTCATCATCCGTCTGGCCGACCTGCTGGGCCGCCATGGATTACTGTTATCCATCGTGGCAGGAGTTGTCCTGGCCGGAATCCTGGCATGTACCATGTCCACGGCTGACTCCCAGCTGCTGACCGCTGCGTCCGGGGTATCCCAGAACCTGCTTCAGGATTTCCTGAAAATCAGGATGGATACCAAAACATCCATGCTGGCCGCCCGTCTTACGGTTGTGGGTATTGCACTGGTAAGCATTGTACTGGCATGGAATCCTGACAGCTCCGTGTTCACCATTGTATCCTTTGCCTGGGCCGGCTTTGGCGCCTCCTTTGGCCCGGTGATGCTGTTCGCCCTGTTCTGGAGGCGCAGCAACCTTAAGGGCGCCCTGGCCGGCATGGTTTCCGGCGGTATCATGGTATTTGTATGGAAGTACGGCGTACGTCCCCTTGGCGGCGCCTGGAACATCTACGAACTGCTTCCCGCGTTCCTGGTGGCCTGCGCAGCCATTGTGATTGTCTCACTGGCAACCGCTGCGCCGTCGGAGGAAATCTGCCGGGAGTTTGATTCGGTGGGGAAATAAGATTTAAGAAAGAGACACGCAAATACCGCCATGCGGGCGGTTTGCGTGTCTCTCTTCATGTCCGGACCGCGCCTGGAATTTTCCTGACCCGGTCCAGTGTTCTTTCTTAACCAGCTTAATCTTCCTGTTTACTGCAGATTGCCAGCCTGTGCTGGTATTTTTCCCTGGTAGCCAGCCCTCCCCGGATATGGCGCTCGGACTTGTTTACGTCCAGTACAATCCTTGCCTGGGCAGCCAGCCCCGGATTGATGTGTTCCAGCCTGTCAGTTACATCCTTATGTACCGTGGATTTGCTTATCCCGAATTTCTTCGCCGTCTGCCTTACCGTGGCATTGTGGTCTATGATGTAATTGGCGATGGCTACCGCACGTTCTTCAATATACTCCTTCAAAGTGAGTCTCCTGAGGATTTTTTTACATCATATGCGGAAAATCCTGGGATTAGCACAACCTCGTACTGTTTCTAAAGATAATTTTTATATCCGGCTTTGTATTTACGGCAAACTCCCTGTCCCTTTTATCCGGTCCGCCAAAATAGCGCATTGGTCCAGGCAGTCCGCCTCCTCCCACACTAAAACCCGGCTTTCATCAACTCATCCATCATGGCCCTGCGTCTCTTGTAAAGCGTCCTCCACTCCTGCGCAAGCTGCCCGGCTGCTTTCGCTCCCTGGGGGTAAGATGCAATCTTCTTCAGATATTTCATCAGTTCTTTATAGCGCGTCCTGTCACATGCGGATTCGGCCTGTTGTCTGGCAAAGGCAACATAGGCAGACCTCATCCTGTCCGGGTATGTCCTTTTCAGTATTTTTTCATATCGGTCCATGGTATATGCGGAGCCGCTGTTTATTACTTCTTCCAGAAGCCGGTCATACATTTTTTCGGATTCCAGCAAAGACAGTTTAATCCCCTGGAGGGTTGGGCCTGACAGCAGTTTCTCCCGGTTCTGTTCCCACTCGCTTTGCCCGCAGACAGCCTTTAATCTGTTGGTGAAATCCAGGCTGTCCTGTCTGCAGGAAAAGACCTGGAACATCAATTCTTCCTTATATTCCTTGTCCATATGCAGTCTGCCGTACAGTTCAATCAGTTTCCGGCTGTGTTCCCTGACCCAGGCCCGGGAGGACTGGTCCAGTTCCTTGCTTTCTTTCAGGACACGGATTGCATCCTTGTATTTTCCGTACTGGATGCACTCTTCTGTCTCCAGCATCCTTACTGCCGTAAATCTGCGGTTTTTCTCCCGGTACTGCCGTATCTCCTCCGCTGAGGCCCCCAGTTCCCTCATGATCTGAAGCCTTTTCAGGATACGGTTTTCAGGTCCATACCGTATGCTGTAGTAGTTACCGCAGTCCGTACTGTCCCTGCTTGTTTCTATCTGCCGGTCCAATGCCTCCATTGTCTTTTGCAGAAGCTCCTTGTCATGAAGCTCATTCATAAGGAACTCGCTGATATATTCCTCCATATAATCAGTTACAGTGCTGTCCGTCTGATGTCCCTTAAACCAGACACATATCTTATCCTTATCCTGGCCGCTGCATTTTTCCAGAATCTGCTTCCAGTATTCATAGCAGACTTCCGCCAGCATGCCTGTACCGCCGTCTGAATCATCCATATCCTGGTTTCCGATGGTGATGAATACCTGGTTTGTAAGTTCAAATGCCTGCATCCAGCAGCCTTTGTCAATCATGGCCTGTACCTTGTCATGAAGAAATGCTTCCATCCCCCATATGTAACTGCCTGCATTTGCCCAGTCCACATAACCGCTTCTGTCCGAGTATCTGCTAGCAATGTTATCTATCTCTTTTTTCAATGATGCCATCTGACTACTGCTTATGGCCGGGGAATATTGTATCAGGATCCTGTTTCTCAGCTTTTCATCTTCCCAGGCCATGGATTCCAGAAGATCCCTCAGTTCCTGTTCCGGAATCCCATTTATCACATCCTTAAGTTCCTGTCTGGAATCCCGGACGGTTCCTTCACAGGCCCCATGGGACATTTCCAGACCTCCCCCTTCTTCTGCCTCATATAAAACCGCGGCCATATGCTTGCAGTATTTCCCGTCCCCCGCATAGGGGCAGGTGCACCTCATGTCGAGAATCCGGTTGTCCTTTATCTCTATTTCCACCTCATAGTCTTCGGTCCCCTCCACCAGGGCGCGGTATCCTCCCTCTGTCCGCGACAGTTCTGTTACGGCCCCCGACTCATAGTAACCCATGCCGCGGACCAGGATACGGGGGCTGAATAAGCTTTCCCAATCTAACCTTTCCCAATCCTGGCTTTCTAAATCCTGGCTTTTCAAATCATCCATACAATCGTCCCTCCTTACCTGCCGTCCCGAGCGCGTCTGAAAATTGTCTTTTGCCATCTAACTATAAGTATACATGATTTTTATATCATGACAATGAAAAGCTGCCGGAAGGGGATGCCGACATGTCCTTGTCAGCCTGACAGGGGGCATATCATACTTTTCCGGCAGCTTTTTTAGCTTCTTATTCAATTGTACAGGTATGTCACTGAAGGCTTCCCATCAATATCCCAACCGCCTCCTTAAGTGTGTCCGCCTCACCCACATTTCCCGGGAAAATAATGTAGGGAATGCCTGGGAAACGGCTTTCCTCCCCGGTCTTCCACACCGGTATGCCGGGCCGTATCTGCCCCAGCACAGCAGCTTTTTTTACCTGAAGCGCCTTGGTTCCAACATCGCTGGATGTGATTCCTCCCTTTGCCACCACAAATGCAGGCGTCACCTTTAACCGTCCCACCAGGGACTGGACCGCGTCAGATATTTTCACGGCCCGTACAAGGGCCGCCTCAGGGCTGTCATTATCCAGGGAAAGCAGCTTCCGCTTCGTATACACCGCAACCGTGACACCGCGCCCCAGCAGTTCCTCTTCCCGCCGGATGACCCTCTCCACTTCCTCCCGGAACCTATCCTCATCCAGCACAAGGTCAGAATCAAACTCAATGAATTCAATTCCCGGAACCTGCTTTAATGCCTCCAGCTGGCTGGTGGTTTTTTTCGTGTGGGAGCCAACCACGATGATCCCGCCTGTGTTGCAGCTGCTCCCAATCATTTCAGACCTGCCTAGAAGAGGGCGTTCGCTGACAGCGCCGAATTCCTTTACAAAACCGGCGGCCGTGCGGAACATGAACCGTTTTCCCTGTCCCATGGCATTGTATAGGGCAATACAGAAAACTTTCAGGTCGCATGCATCCACTGCATTGACTACCAGCTTCCCAAAACCGTGAAGCCCTATAAGCTTTTCCGTGATTCCTGCATAATCCGCACCGCGCAGTTCCTCCACTGACACGTATGCCACATCTTCCGCCTTATACCTGCCCCCGGTCTTTTCCTCCACGTATTCCCTTAAATCCGATGAATGATATCCAAAGGTCCTGTCCCCTGCAAATTCAGTCTCTCCTGCCGGAACCAGCTGTTCTCCATATTTGACATAATGTACATTGTCAATGGTGAAACGGCCGCCCTCTTTAAAATAGGGACAGATAATCTCACCGTCCACCGGCTTTCCCCGGTATGTTTCCTCTGCCTGGGCAAGGAGCTCTGTTTCCAATGGGTAATGTCCCCTCAGGGTAGAATCCCCTCTGCTGACAATCACATAATCAATCCCCGTCTCCTCAGACACCCTCGCCACATTTTCCCCAATCTCCAGATGGGCCCTGGTGGTCTGCTCCACAGTGAATCCCCTGGAATTGGTCAGTATGTAAAAGAGCTTGTTATCTTCTTCAAAGCCTTTTTTTATGCTTTCATAGGACCAGTCCGTATACACGGAAACATCATGGACTGTCTGCACTCCGGTCGGATCATCGTCCAATACCACAATCTTATGTCTGTCCTCCCGGCATTTTTCTTCCAGTAACGCCTGTATGGCCCGGCAATCTGCCTGGGGATACCGGTTCAGCACAGCTGCATCTAACATAGTTATCCTCCCTTTCTTCGGCCCAAACCCATCATCTCCCTATACGGAAGAAGTTCCTTGCTTCCTCCGGCGTCATGGGTTCTTTGTCCATGGCGCGGAGCATGTTCACGGTCTTTTCAACAAGGGGGGCGTTGGCAAGCGCCTGGGTCTGGGAATCCAGATACCTGCTGTCTTCAAAGCCAATCCTCACGGTCCTGGCGCCCATGCCCACAGCGCCTGCCAGAAGGGAGAAATCCGTCCTGCTGGGCCGAAGATTCCCCCAGACAGTACCGGCCGGAATCATCTGGATCATGGCTGCCAGGTCCTGGGGCGTGGCAGGAGCCTCGCCTTCATGTCCCAGCACAATGCTGAACAGCACAGGGTCCGCGAATTCATATTTCTTCATCAGCTGTTCCATGGCCCAGGTGTGGCCAATCTCAAATGTCTCCACCTCCGGTGTCTTCTTCTGCTTCAGCATTTCCCTGATACAGTATTCCACATCATCAATAGGGTTGCAGTAAACAGACCTGCCCAGGTTGGTGGATCCCACGTTCAGGGAACAGGCTTCCACAAGATCAGAATAAAGGGGCGCACACCGCTCCTCTATGGTCAGGTTGGAAACCCCTCCTGTGGACACCTCTATGACAATATCCGAATCTCTCCGTATCATGGCCAGCGTCTCCTCCAGCAGCGTCATGTCAGGCGTCAGGTTCCCCTCCCTGTCTCTTACATGCAGATGCACCATGGCCGCCCCTGCTTTATAACAATCATATACATCCTCTGCAATCTTCTCCGGTATGATTACCTTGTCCGTGGCCGCCACCGGCGCAACGGAAACAAGGACTTTATTTCCCATATCTGTCATGGTTCAATCTCCTCTTCCATCTAATTTTCCAATACAAGGTATGTCTGCCAATACAACGGCGCGTATGCCAAACATCCACGCCATCCGCCCATCCTATGCATACAGTACCTGGGCAATCAGCACCAGGGGCATGCCGCCTGTCTGGGCAATCCCATGGGTATCCCCAGGCTGTGCCGCAATGATATCACCGGCTTCCAGATACTGCTCCTCCCCGTTAATGGTATGCACTGCCTTTCCGCTGATAATCACCATGGTCTCCATTTCTCCCTCATGTCTGTGCATTCCAATGGATACGCCCGGATTTAAGGTATGGCGCACATAAGCCCTGCCCTTTCCCAGCATTTCCTCTGGCCCATGAAGCAGTTTTTCCATTTTCACGGTTCCCTGTCCCCCCATGCAGTTCTCAATAGGGCTGACTTCCAAATCACTCTTTTTCCTGTATATCATATCCTGCCTCCGGCTTCATTTTCCTCTTAATTTTCCATGCCTCTAACTAAAAAGGCGGCTGCCGCATCATCGACTCCCGTGACATCTCCCTGTCCAGTCACAGTCATCCTGCAGCAACCACCCTCTGCTTATACTACTACTCACCCTTTACTTTTGCCCAGTACTGGTAATGCTCTTCCACGGTTGCATAGATTCCCGCGGCATCCCTGTCCTGCAGAAGCTTCACAATCCTGCGGTGCATGTCCAGGAAATTCTCCGCCTCCCCGGCCTCGAATATCTGGTCAATGGTCGCCATCCGGGAACGGCGTGTAATCTTGTCCACATAATTGCAGATGGACTGAAGCATCACATTCTCCGTAATTCCCACAATGGCCATATGGAACTGCACATCCGCCTCAAACAGGTTCTTCACCTGGGGCGTATCCGCATTGGCCTGGCGTTCCAGCTCCTCCATGGCATGTTCAATGGCTTCCATCTGGGATTTCTCCAGCTCCCTGGACTTTAATTTGTCCACAGCCAGCTGGAGAAGCCCCACATCAATCACCTTGCGCAGTTCCACAATCTGTTTTGTGGAATCCTTCTGTAAAATGATTCCGTAAAGCACGGGATAAATCATCTTACTGTCATATTCCTGGCTTACAAAGGTGCCTTCCGCCCTCTTGATATGTACCACGCCGTAAGCCTCAAGGACCTTGATGGCCTCCCTGACCGAATTCCTGCCCACTCCCATGGACTCTGACAATTCAGCCTCTGTGGGAATCTTATCCCCTGGGTTAAGTTCTCCATTTATGATAGCATTGGTTATGTTGTCTACAATCTTATTAACAATTGACTGTCCTCCGACAGATTCCTTTAAAAAACTGGTTTTCTCCATGCTGAACCTCCTCATGTACTTACCCATAAGTATACATCATATGTTGGTTCAGCGCAATCTTGTGTTAACCCTGCGTTAATATTCTGCTGATGTATCCAGTGCTTATGCAGGGATCAGGCAGAGCGACAGGGCCGGTATGTATGTGATGGCAAACAGTGCGACCAGAGACATAAGAAGCAGCGGCACCATCTTCCGGCATATAACCTCAAACTTCACCTTTCCAATGTCAGCAGCCACATACAGGTTTGGTCCGACAGGCGGCGTTACCTGGCCAATGGACAGGTTCAGCACCAGTATGACACCCAGCTGGATCATGTTGATATCCAGGGCCTTGGCAATGGGCATGATGATGGGGACCAGGATGTAAAGGGCGCTGGTGTTGTCCATGACACAGCCTGCGCACAGGAATACAATGTTGATGATGAACAGCATGATGTACTTGTTGTCCGTAAGGGCCAGGGCCATTTCCGTAAGGGATGCGGCGATTCCCTGCTGGGTCAGCACCCAGGAGAAAATGCCTGCGTTCATGATAATCAACAGAATCATGCCCGTTGTCTTGGCGGTTGAGAACAAAGTCTCCTTTAATTCCTTAAGACGCAGCTCCTTATAGACAAAGATGCCAACAATCAGGCTGTATACAACAGCCACGGCAGCTGCCTCAGTGGGTGTGAAAAGCCCTGAATAGATGCCGCCCAGAACAATAACCGGGCTTAACAGGCCCCAGACCGTATCCAGGAACAGTTTTCCGATTTCCTTTGCAGACGCCCTCTTGGTATCCCCCTTCCATCCATGCTTCTTGGACTGGGTGAACACCATGATGCAGAGCACAAAGGCGAATATGAGGCCCGGGACAATACCGGACAGAAACAAATCTCCTATGGACTCCCCGGTAATCATGCCATAGATGATAAACGTGATACTTGGCGGGATAACGGTTCCCAGGGAGCCGGATATGGCGGAAAGGGCGCTGGAAAAGCCCGGGTCATATCCCTGTTTCACCATGGCGGGAATCAGGATGGATCCCATGGCTGCAACGGTTGCTGTGCCTCATATTCACGGCCCTGCCACAACCGCCACGTATCCAAGGCCTCCGTAAACCGGTCCGATGATACTGTCCGCCAGGTTAATCAGGCGTTTGGAAATGCCGCCTTTATCCATGATAGCGCCTGCCAGCACAAAGAGGGGGATGGTGAGAAGGGAAAACTTCTGGACCGTTGCCTGCATCATGGAGGGGATAACGCCCAGGGGCGCCCCTGAAAACAGGAGGGTAAGGGCGCTGGAAACTCCCAGCACAATGGCTATGGGGATACCAAAGCCAATCATCAGTGCCATGGAACCAAAAAGAATCGCTGCTGACATATTAATTCCCCTCCTTTGCTAATCTGACTTCGTACTGTACCATGCGGATGATGGAAAATACTCCGGATAAGGGAATGGCAATCCCAATGGTCCACTGAGGCATTTCCAGAACGCCGGTAAGCAGGTTGTAATGGTACTGTCTGTAAACCATCTGGATGCCCCATATGATCCAAATCCCGTAGTTTGCCGAGCACAGTAAGAGCCTGCTCATACGGTAGACCTTGCGGGCCGTACCTGTAAACATATCTGTCAGGTAGTTGAAACCCATATGTGAATCCGTCTTGAACACGCTTGCCGCCGCCAGGCAGCACACCCACACAAACATGGTTGTCACCAGTTCCTGGGTAAACGACATGTTAAACCATGATATTTTCCTGGAAAATACATTCATGAATGTGACAAGGGTCATGACCAGCAGTGCGGCCGAACACAGATATTCCTCAAAGTTCTCCCAGAAATCCTTTAAAAAGCCTTTTTCCTTCATACCGTTCTCCTCCTGTTATTCTTTGTAACCGCCGGTGAACAGATCAATTACATCCTGTCCCACTGACCGGGCATAATCATCATAAATCCCGGCGCAGGCTTTCTGGAACTCGGCCTTCTGCCCGTCCGTCAGATCTGTAATGGTTGTCCCGCCGTCCCTCAGTTTCTGGATAATGGCCTCCTCATTGTCAGCCAGGTAATCATTGCCCCAGTCCAGCGCCTCTGACGCACACTCCTTTACAAGGGCCTGGTCCTCAGGTGACAGCTTCTTCATGGTCTTCTGGCTCATGACCCAGATAGTGGTGTCCCGGACACCGTCCCACAGGGTAACATATTGCTGGACCTCTGCGAACTTGGAAGAATCAAACACCGCAATGGGGTTCTCCTGTCCGTCAATGGTCTTTTGCTGAAGGGAGGTATATACCTCTGAGAAGTCCATGGCCGTGGGGTTTGCGCCAAAATAATTCCTGTACAGGTCAATGAAAATGTTGGCACCCGGCACCCGGATGTTCATGCCCTTTAAATCCTCTGGTTTTGTGATTTCCTTCTTACTGTTGGATATCTGCCTGGAACCTGCGTTGTTGATGCCTAACATTTCCATCTCCAGGTCATTGCACCATCCGTTCACAACATCGTGCACCTTGTCACTGTGGCAGAATGCCAGCAGGTCATCCGAGTTGGGGAACAGGAACGGAAGCCAGAAGGAATAAAACTTTTTATCGTAATTGGCGATGTTTGGCGGGGCACAGGAATGGATGTCAATGTTGCCTGCCTGGACCAGTTCGATGGCTTTGGTCAGGTCTCCGCCGGAAAGGCCGCAGTTGGAATATATATTAACCTTGATCCTCCCGCCGCTCCTTTCCTCCACCAGCCGTTTAAACTCCTGGGCAGTCAGATCGCTGATGGACCCGGGGCTCTGTGTATGGGTAAAATGAAGTTCAACCTTCTTATCACCGGCAGACCCGCAGGCTGTCATGGATAATACCATGGATGCGGCGCATATGGCTGCAGCTGCCTTTTTAAACCTTTTAAACATACTTCCCTCTCCTTTCGTTACAAGCGCATAGAGACTTCTCACAGTAATCCGTTTCCTACAGTAATCCCTTTTTCACAAGCGCATCCTTTAATGCAGCTGCCCCGAATCTTGGACTGGATAACACTACTTTACCATACTTTTCATGAATATACCCTTCACAATATGCCATGGAACCCTGGGCAAATAGAATTACATCCACCTGGTCTGCCAGCTTTTCGGCATACCCGCTCATCAGGCCCTTAAACTGTTCCTGGTCAAGGCCAAATGCCCCATCCACCAGCGCATCAACCAATTCCACCTGGCGGTTCATTTCCCTGGCAACCCTTGCTATGGTATTCTTAGTGGGATTCAGTGTAGTGGGAAGGGTGGCCATAACGCCTATGCGCCTGCCCTGCCTAACTGCTTCCCTGCACATCTCCTCATCCACCCGGACAATCGGGATACCTGTATATCTTCCAATCTCCTGAGCGGCATCAGCCACTTCGCCTACTGAGGAGCAAAGGTTTAAGATTGCATCCGCGCCCTCCGACACAGCCTTCATATACATTCCCACCAGCCTGGCCGCTGCCGGAGCAGTCACATAACCGGCATCCCTGACCTCTGCCAGAATGGAGGGATCCTCATAACTCACTACCTCCGTTTCCGACGGAAGCACTGCCCCTACCTCCTTCCCAACCAGTTCAATCAGCTCCGGTGTGGTACTTGTGTAAACCAATGCTACTTTCATGATAATCCTCCTTCTATCTGTCCATATGTTCCTCTTATATATCCTACATCCTATGTTCTATGTTTATGTCAATAATATACTACATCCTACGTTGGTTGTAAATCGTGAACTTGCACATCATTGAATAAAAATTTTGTGCAGTTTTTCCAACTGAAGTACAAGGCATCCCATTGACTTCTTATACCATTTGTGCTACGCTAAAAACAGCAAATGAATAAGTTCTTCGGGGCAGGGTGTGATTCCCTACCGGCGGTATAGTCCGCGACCCGCTTAGGCGGTTGATTTGGTGAGATTCCAAAACCGACAGTATAGTCTGGATGAGAGAAGGCGATTTAATTCATATGGATAATGAACCACATGCCGTTATTTATATTGAATTGTTAATGAATCCCAAGCCCCTATGGCTCTGGGATTTTTTAATGTGGAAAACGTGTCTGTGAAGTTTTATACCAAAGATTTTTCAAAAAGTTTTTCCAAAGGACTTGTTTCATTGCAAAAACATGCTTTAGGGCTCATGAAGGCCCTGATATCTAAGGAGGTTTATGTTATGAAATCAAAGTGGAGTATTCAGAAGCTTATTTACACCGGCATGCTGGCCGCCATTGCCGGCGCCCTTATGTCACTGGAATTTTCAGTTCCCATGATGCCGCCGTTTTACAAAGTAGATTTCAGCGACGTCCCATCCATCATGGCCCTGTTCCTGTTCGGGCCGGCATCTGCTGCCTGGGTGGAAATCATCAAAATACTCATCAAGCTGATTACCGTGGGAACCAATTCCATGTACGTGGGCGAACTGTCCAACCTGATTGGCGTGGCCCTGTTCGTCATCCCCTTATGGATTGTATACAATAAAATGGGCAAAAACCGCCGGGCAGGCATCACCGGCCTGACCGTAAGCAATGCGGATAAGCAG
>OATU01000862.1_pt1 | contig 22357 bp, 18 predicted proteins | sample 1516711 | NCBI WGS metagenome assembly OATU01 (sample SAMEA2579971, study PRJEB22360) | human gut metagenome | biome: human gut; feature: human-associated habitat; material: faeces | place: Denmark | collected 2008/2010 | reverse complement strand
GAATGTTCTGTATGGCGATGCCCAGCGACATGGCCATGGCTGCCGTCGGCGAAATCCAGTCGCCGCCCTGCAAGGCACCGGCTATGACAACACCCACGGCCATACCTTCGGGGATGTTGTGGATGGTGACCGCGAGCGCGAGCATCGCTGTGCGCGAGAGGTGGGCATGGGGGCCTTCGGGGAGGGCATTGCCGATGTGCAGGTGGGGGGTGATGGTGTCGAGCAGCAGGAGAAATGCCATGCCGGCCAGGAGTCCCACAGTCGCCGGGACAACGGCAGCCTTGCCCATGCCGGAGCACATTTCCATGCTCGGTATGAGCAGCGACCAGATGGAGGCTGCCACCATCACACCGGAAGCAAAGCCCAAGAGGGTCTTTTGCAACTTTGCCGGCATCTCTTCTTTCATGAAGAATACGAAGCCGGAACCGAGAGTGGTGCCGATGAATGGAATCATCAGCGCAAGTACTAATCCGTCCATAACCAACTGCAAAGGTACACTTTTTATTTTAGAACGCTATATTGTGGGGAAGAAAACTTGCATACGCCATTCGGCACATCGGTTTAAATGACGGACCGGTAAATGAAATAATTGTTCTGTCGCCGGCTTCTCCATATCCCTAAAAATAGGTGTTGTAGAAAAAATCCGATGAATATCATCAAGATGTAGCGTCTGTTAAGCGGATATTTCGTATCTTTGTGCCCTGTTTAGAATAGGAAAGTATGCATTATACAGAAATCATCTTTTTCGGCTGTTTCATAGTGTTCATCGTGGGCATTCTGATGCTCGACATGCTGGTGATAGACAAGGAGGCTCACGAAGTGTCGATGAAGGAGGCGGGCGCATGGACGGCCGTGTGGATCACCTTGGCCCTGCTCTTTTCCGTTTTCCTATGGTTTCACGGTGATTTGGTACATGGTATCAACAATTTCTCCGACTTGCAGGAAGTTGCCCGGCGTTATGCTTCCCATTTCAAACTCGACCCTAATGACTTTGAGGGGGGATTGGAACAATACCGCCATCACATGACCATCTCCTACATCACCGGTTACCTCATCGAGAAGACACTCTCGGTGGACAATCTTTTTGTGATGATGATGATTTTTACATCGTTTGGTGTGAGCAAGATGGAGTATCAGCGGGTGCTCAACTGGGGCATTCTCGGAGCCATCGTCTTGCGTTTCATCTTTATTTTTCTCGGTGCCACGGTCATTGCCAAGTTCGACTGGATATTGCTTGTCTTCGGAGTTTTCCTCGTCTATAGTGGCATCAAGATGTTTTTCGAGCGCGACAAGGAAGAGCAGATGGATGTCACCGCCCATCCTGTGGTGAAGTTTCTCTCCGGTCATTTTCGTGTCTTCCCCCGTTTCCACGGCGATGCTTTCTTTGTGAGGGCCAAGAAGGAGGGGCAGGACTATGAAGTTGTGGGGAAGCACCGTGGCGGTCATCTCTACATGACCCCACTTCTCGTTACAGTCATTTTCATTGAATTTAGCGACCTCATCTTCGCTTTCGACAGCATTCCGGCCGTCTTCTCCGTGTCGCTCGATCCCTATGTGGTGTTCTTTTCCAACATCTTTGCTATCCTTGGTCTGCGCGCCATGTTCTTTCTGTTGGCTGGTGTGGCCGCCCGTTTTCGCTACCTCAAGCCCGCCGTCTGCCTGCTGTTGCTGTTTATCGGTGTCAAGCTGCTGATTCATGAGTATGTAGAGATCGATGCTGTTTGGTCGCTCATCTTCATCCTTGCCGTATTGTCCGTAGGTATAGGGGCCTCATTACTCATTCCCGAGAAGAAAAATAAAGTCGGATAAGAGTTTTCGGTCAGTTTGATGATGGTATGTCAGAGTAGTCGACTTATTTCATGTCGCTTTACGTCCTGTCCATTTATTTTGTAATTTTTTGTTGGCAAGGGGAGTGCATGTGTGCTTCCCTTTTTTCATAGCCTAATTGTGTAGGTCCCTTGGTTATGGCTTGTAGAATCTGCAAGATGGTTTGTTTATCTTGCAAAAGGTTCTCTTGGAATCTTTTGCTGTGTCTTTTTTAGGGAACAAAGACTTGTTTGAGAAGAGATTTTTCATTTTTCTTTTCATTTAAGATGAGTATGTTTGATCACGTTTTATCCCATCGCGTATTTTATATAAGTTTTTGATTCTTACAGAATTTCCATACAAGACCCAAATTCTTTTTTATATTTGTTATATACTTTTTCTGTGTGGTGATGTTATGCTTAATAACCGTTAATTTCTGTTCCGTAGTTTCTCCATTTGATATTTGATGTATATTGTGCCGCTATTCGGATCAGCCTTTCAAAGAGGTCATACTTGTTCTCTTTGCTGTCCCGAAAGAACCTACGATTGAACTTCCAGCAGTATTCATTAAGGTAGAGTTGCAGGAATCTCTCGTCTATGTCTTTATGTATGGCCTCGATTCCACTTCGGTATTCCCCGGTAACGATATGTACCCATGGCAGGATTTTTGTTACGACGTCATGGGCATCCGTCTCTGTTTCTAAATGCGCCTCATGCTCGCCAACCACTTCTTCCAGCCTTAACAGATTATGTCCTCCGTCTGTAAGAACTTTGGCATCGTCTTTGACGGCAGCCGTAACGAAAGGCTTGATGGTTTCGAACCGGATGTCAGGCAGCGCACGCATCTTGATGTAACGGACAGCTTTCTTGATTTTTGTCTGTGAGCTTTTAGCCAACAGTATAGATGCCTTGTTAACCTTCTCCGTATCAGTGAGGTCTGTAAGGTATCTGAGCATTATTTCGTCAACAGGCCTGCTCTCAGCCATTACCAAAACACCGGTCTTTCTGCGCTTCCTTGTCTTTTCTCCATCTTTGTTCGTAATGGAGGAGGTCGGGAAATACGAAATGTCGAGCTCTATTTGGTCCGCCATCTTATACAAGGAATCTCTTTGCCCCATGATGTCCCGGTACTTCATCATCATAAGCCAGGCGGGTGGGTAATACTTCATTTCCAACTGGTGCTGGATTTCCTTGGCTGAAAGCACCTGCTTGAAAGACGTCATCATGTGAGCAGTAAAGAACCATGGATATAAGGGCAGATGGCTTTTCTCCATTACGGTACCTTGGGTAAGGGTGGTCCAATTTCCACACTCCATGCATTGGAATACGCTGCGTCTCTCAACCCATTTATGGCTCGTGCAGCCACATTTCGGACATACGATACCAACAGAATGCCGTATTTCCTTGAAGTATGAGATACAATCGTCCTCATTGGTAAAACGAGAAAAGAAATCTTTCAGCAACATGGGCGTTCGATTTCTTGCAAAAGTACTTATATTACAGTGCATTATATACTAATTAGGACTTTTTAAGTATAACATCACCACACAGAATATACTTTGTATCCTTCTTAAAAATTATTTGCTTTAATATTTGATGATAACTGTCTCATGTTTCAATTTGAGATGACGAAATATTATGTTTTAAGGTAATAATCTTCATTCATAAAATAGCAGTTGTTTTTACCTTTCAAAAAGAAGGTAGATGCAACGTTTGTATAGCTATTCCCCTATTCTGGAAGTTGTTTTTACCTTTCAAAAAGAAGGCAGATGCAACTCCTTTCATGAAGCAAATCCAATGCGTGTTGTTGTTTTTACCTTTCAAAAAGAAGGCAGATGCAACAAAGTAACTGACCTTACGGCACAGTGGCAGTTGTTTTTACCTTTCAAAAAGAAGGCAGATGCAACGCTGTCCTCGATGGACCGACAAGGGAAGAAGTTGTTTTTACCTTTCAAAAAGAAGGCAGATGCAACGTTATCGTGAAAACCTAATCAAGAAGATAGTTGTTTTTACCTTTCAAAAAGAAGGCAGATGCAACTACAAGGGGCTTTTAGCGGAGTATGGGCTAGTTGTTTTTACCTTTCAAAAAGAAGGCAGATGCAACCCGTTAGCCCGGAAATCGCCATAGTTTGTTGTTGTTTTTACCTTTCAAAAAGAAGGCAGATGCAACTTTTTTATAGGTAAAAAAGCCATGTTGTAAGTTGTTTTTACCTTTCAAAAAGAAGGCAGATGCAACCCTTGTTCTTGTGGATGATATTGGTCTTCGGTTGTTTTTACCTTTCAAAAAGAAGGCAGATGCAACTGATATTTAGTAAACGACTCATTTCCAATCTATTTTCTTTATTTTTTAGGTTATACTTCCTCACTTTTTATTTATTAAAATCTTAAATCTCGTTTTTTCAGATTGATTGCTTGTCTGATTTCTATCGAGAGGTTTTGGTGAATCTTTTTCATTCGTTCTACAGACTCTCTATTAGTTATTCTTATTGTTTCTTGGGGATTGTTTTGGGCGGAAAGCATGAAACCATAAACAATATTTCTATATTCGGAAATTAGTGACAGAGCCTCTTTTGACATAAAAATACCACATCCTTCGTTATATATTTCTTTGGAAAGCTCTTTTATAAATTTACGTATGTTTCCTTTTCTGAAATAATAGGTTGCTTCTAGTCCACCATCTTTTGGTCTTTCCCAAATCAATATGCTATCTTCATTTTCAGTATCTGTAGTAAATCTGAGTAGTCTATACAGGCTTTTATGTGCTTGTAACACAGCTTGGTATTTAGCATATTCAATATTCTCAACACTTTTTTGGTGTAGTTGCTTGATAGCATAGTAATAGGCCACGTATGCTGCTATAAAGGTACATATTATAGAGAATGCCTCTTTCGCTAATTCCATATAATCCATAATTTAGTTTTTATTTTCTGATTTTTCAATTTCTTTTATGGCTTTTCCTACTATTTCCAGTAACTGTGGCGCTATATTTAGCTCAATCTTTTTTGTATCGACAGAAGGGAAAAGGGTAAATTTTTTAACTTCAGCAAAGAGTGTGGCATCATACATGGGATACTGGTTGTGGGAAAAAGCATTTCTCACTGCAATCAAACTATTAACGTAATTCTTTAATTCCGGTCTATTAGCTTTGCACTGCAACCACCTTTCAAGCATATTTCTGAAGCTATCTGTAGGTAGTGTGGAATATTTGTCTATGAGTTTCTTTTCCAGTCCTAATGTCATCTCAAAGATACTAATCCTTGTAGTCTGATATTTTATAAGCTCATGGTCTACACTCAATTTGGTGATAGGATTTTTTTCTAAATCAATGTCTGTAGTTTCTGCAAAAGAAAGTAGTCCGTTGAGCCTGCGGTCTTTTGCCAATACTTTGAAATTGCCCTGTTTCAGGACTTTGGTTTCCGTTTCTTCGATATAAAAGGTTGCTAAAGGTCTTTCCTTTAATATATTTCCTTTATTGTCTGTTTCGTATGTTTTAACAGGCAACTTCATGGGCATGATTCTATTTAGAATATTGTTGCTTTCCTCATTTGCCGTGTTTGTATCGATGTCCCTTAGATGTATTTCCCCAATCTTCAATCCTTCCACAGTTGTCGTTTTGAATAGTTCCTTGAACATCAGCCATGTGACGATGTCTTGGTTTTTGATAAGTCGAAGTTCGCGTTCGAACTTTTTCCATGATAAAAAATCAAGATAAGCTAAGTCTGTCTTTTTCTTTTCAGACGGATAATTTTTGAATAGCTCTTTATTCTTTTGCCACAATTCGACACGCTCTTTTTTATCTAAGAATTGCCCTTTTTGTGGTTTAAGTTTGTTGCCGATATTGAACGGATAATCGTAGAAAGGCTGTACATTGTCTTTATATTCTTCTGCAAAGTATAAGGGAATAGCTTTTGCAACAAATCCTACTCGGTCAAAAGATAGTATTTGGTCGTATATTCTTTTTGAATTATTATGTTTCTCAAACCATTCCCTTATTGGTTGGGTAAATATTCCACGGGGGAGATTGAAACTGTTTTTCCATCCTGTAACTAATGTGTTGCGGTTGGTCTTCTGTACTTTAAGTATGAGAAAATGCTGATATTGTTTCCAGTTTTGTGGTTTTAAGCCCTTAAGATACTTTTTCCTCGCTTCCAAATAGTTTCGGTAGAAAGACAGAATGTTAGTTTGATGTTCCCATTGTGTTTCTGCAAGGAAAGGATGCGGATTGTCATTCCCCACAAGATTCATTTGATTAAAATATGCCTTAAGGCGGAAGTTCTCACTGCCGAAAAGGGCAAGCGCACGCTGAAGCATTCGATATTCGGTGCTGTTAGCCTTGCTATTGTTTATTGGAATGTTATTTTGGTCTTTTTGAACAGGTTGGAAGCGCATCATGTCATTTACCAACCAATCTGCAATTTTTCCCGATTTTAGCAGACCGGCATTCCTTTTGCCAATCCTTATCTTCTGATTTGTCTGCTTGCAGAGCAAGTCAAGTCTTCTTTGGGTGTCGTCTATCATTTCCCCAATCTTGCGCTCAGCCTCTTTTTCCATATCTTTTTGTCTGCCTTCCAATATGGAAATCATTTGCTTTGGCAAATGGCCTTGTAGTATATTTGTTTTTTGAAGTCGGCAGGTTAGGTCTGCAATGCTATTTATCTCACCATTGGCAAAAGCATCGTAGATGTCGTATATATTGCTTATTTCTGTTCTTATAATTTTCTCTATTTTATTTATCCCTTTTCCTTTGGGATGATCCTTGGTCAATAACAGATAATAAAACATCATCGGCAACAATTCGTGGACACTTAAAAATGCTTCTGCCGTAAATTGTGTTCCGAGATTAAATTTACTTCTTCCATTGCATGTCTTTTCTGTTTTGAGAGATGGAAAGAGGTTGTTGTGGGTACTGCAAAACTTAATGCCTATCTTTTCATTCTCTAAATGGTAATGTGGAGCAGTCTTAGATATGTAAGGCTTTTGCGATGTCTCAAAATGATCTAAGTCTTTCACTAATTTTCTCCATTCTTCTGGTTGGTTTTGTGGTGCAAAGTCCTGAATGCGCGCAAAGCCATATAGATGATGTGTGAGATGGCGAACTTCATCTTCGTCACCGATACGTTTGTTATAGATAGAGAAATGATAGGTACCTAAATCTATTTGGAAGCGGAGTTGTTCGAATATCTCATTTAAATCGAAATATCTCAAGACAAAATATGGAAAGCGGTCTTGATGCCTTACAAGCGTGTTCTTAAATGGTTCTTCTTCAGCATCATAGTCGTCGGAGAAAATATCGAAAGGTACTTTAAAACTTTCCCTATCTTTTTCTCGTAACCGTTCATACAGCGATTTGGGACAGCGAACCAATTCGTTAAGCATATCAAGTTGCATCCAGTCTTTTGTCTGTACATTCTCCAATTTTAGCTTAGGCAAAGATATACGGCTTCTGCAAAATACTTCGTTTGTCATTTGCTCACGCAAGTTTCTGCCATCTTTAAATCCCTTTAGCTTTTTCTGCATCCAAATAGCGTCTTTTTTATCAAGAAATAAAGAGATGAAGAATAATAGGCCTGCTATGGTCATGTCGCCTTTCTCATCTGCAAAATGGTAACGAAAGTTAGGGTTGGCTATAATTTTTCTTGTTTGTCCCTCCTGTTTTTTCCTGTTGAGATGTGAAAAATCCCTTTGCATGTCTACATTTTCATGATGCATATAGTCTCTCTTTACCAATCGTACATTAGTATCGAAAATCTTATACATGTTTTTCAAAAGGCTTGTTTCAAATATCGGTTTTGGGGATTCTTCAGAATACTTGTAATGGGAGTAGTAGTTCCTGAGAACCTGAAGTTTTTCCAAGAAAATGAATAGAACATTCTTCAAGTTGTTAAGTGATAGGGCTTCGGATTGTTCCTTTTCCCGTTGCTCCTTATTGTTGGGACTTTTAGAGTTTGTCATTTCATAAGCTGCAGCTTCCAGAAAAGGAAAGTGTTTCATGATCAAGTCTCTCAGCCGAACTTTTTTGTCGAGTTTTTTCGCTTGTTCGTTCCAGCTGCCTTTAATGCCCATCATATATCCATCGTCTTTTAGCTCTGCTATTTCCAAACGTCTGTTGATGTGATTAATGGTGGTATAGACATTGTGGCGCGCCAAGTTAAGAAAGGCAGCCCAGAAATGCTTATCTGTCAATTCATAATAAATTGGTTCAGGTTTCTCTTTGTTTTCCATTATTGTTATATATTTAGGAAAGGCAAATATAGCATTTTTCTTTCTATCTACAAATAATTTATCTTGTTTTTGCAAGAATCATTCTTGCACTTGCTGGTTGACTCTACGCTGAAAAGTGGATTGTATGGAAGACGGGTAGAATTTTACCGATAGCTTCTTTAATTTCAAATAAAGTGCTTATCTTTGCAGCCCCCAAAATGATGCTAATGGCCGAAGGTGGGGGGTGTAAGAGTGGGGAGAAGCAACTTGAAAGAAGGTTGAGGCCCTTTGCGGAGTGGGTGGCAGTCCTCTTTCCCGCTTGGGGGAAGCCATTGGATTTTATGATATTTACGAGAAAATAATTAGTGAGAATGATAAAGCAAGTTAAGAGGACATATCAGAAGTTCTCGATTTTTGTATGCGGGTTGCGCTTCGGTAGCGTCGCCTTGACTTTGTGTGTGGGCATCGGCCTGTTCTTTTTCCCCTTGTTGTCGCTCCGCGCGGAGCAGGTGACACCCCGGCAGGCGTTACGCATTGCCCGGGAATATGTCACTTTGCCCAAAAACATTTCCACCCGGGCCACGAAGGGAAAGGGGGGCAAGAATGCGGTTACACCTTATTATATATTCAATGATGTGCAAGGAAAGGGATTTGTCATTGTCTCCGGTGACGGCGACATGGGCGAAGTGCTTGCCTATAGTCGCGAGGGCAAACTCGACACTTTGCATGCCAACCCCGGCGTGAAGTTGTTGTTGGCCGGCTACACGCGTAGTTTCAGACAGTTGCAACGGCTTCAGCATGTGTCGGGCGAGCGTGCCAAAACTCCGCGATACAGCAAGACGGTAGCCCCGCTGCTGGCAAGCCGATGGAGCCAGGCAGAACCCTATAACGGCATGACGGGCTATCCCTACACCGGCTGTGTGGCCACGGCGGTGGCACAGGTGATGTACTATCACCGTTGGCCGGAAACGGGGAAAGGTAAGGTGGAATACACCGTGACTTATGACCGGCGGAAGAAGTCGACCGATTTCAGCCGTTCACACTATGCTTGGGCCGACATGTTGCCCGCCTATGCCTCTTTTGGGGGAGCCACGCAGGTGCAGAAAGATGCCGTTGCTAAACTCATGAGCGATGTGGGTATCGCTGTGAGGATGCAATACACGCCTCGGGCGAGCGGTACGCAGAGTCGGTTGGCCTATCAGGCCCTGAAAGACAACTTCGACTATTCGGTGGCGTTCATCAGCAAACTCAATGAAGGGGCTGCCAATTTTACTGCCATTCTGCGAAGCGAATTGCTCAACAGCTATCCTGTCTATTTGTCCGGTTCGGGCAAAGGCGGTGGCTCCGGCCATGCGTGGGTAGCCGACAGATTTGACGAAAACGGACTCTTCCACATGAATTTCGGTTGGGGCGGACAGAGTGACGGCTACTATTCACTCACGGCTCTCAACGTGAGCCAGAGTGGCAGCGAGTTTGGCGGTCGGCCGTTGGCTTTCAGCTATGGTGTCGAGGCCATTGTCGCGCACCCCAACAAACCGGGCAGTATGCCCGTGGATAAGGCACTTTTGGAAGACAGTCCGCAACTCTCGTTCAACGGTGAAGGCTATCTCGTCTTGCCGTCGTCCGAAGAGAAGATGCTTCCACGCACCCGGACGATGGCTGTCGCTATGAGTCATTTCGTGAATAAAGGGAAAAACTTCAAGGGCGACATCGGTATCGGAATTTATGATTCAGCAGGGGAGCGTGTCGCGATCTGTCCCTCCGACGATCATGCTTCAGGCGGCTTCACCAACCGGCATTTTGCCCAATACGAGGACAAATCACTTATCAGCGACGGACTCATCAACACGCCGCAGACGATAAACGTGCCTTTGAAGGGACTGGCAAACGGTTACTACCGGCTTGTGCCGATGTGTGTGGCTTTGCTGCCGGACGGCACGTGGGACGAGTGGGTGAAGATGAAGAATGCGCCCACGATGGAAATAGAGTTGACGAACGCCAACATACGTATTGCCGAACTGAACAAACAGGAAGCCGGTTTCCAGCTGATGGGCGAACCGGTGGTGGACGGACTGCTTGTGCCGGGTGGCAAGACGACGGTCGTTTTGCCCCTCAAAAATTTGAGTGGAGTGCCTCGTGACGGCTATGTGAAGATGCTGTTGCTCGGCAAGGATGGCAAGGTGGCCTGTGTGGGGAGAACACAGAAGGCTGTTGAGTTTGACGGTTTTTCCGCCAACGATGTTTCCGTGCCCCTGACCTTAGGCGAAGACATTGCTCCCGGGCACTATGAGGTGCGTCTTGAAGTGATCGGAGACGACGGACAGGGAGGTCTTGAAGACGGGCAGGCCGTGCGCTACCGGGTGGGCAAACTCCATGACAAGGAAAGTACTTTTGTGGAGATTCGGCCTTTGTCGGCAGGCAGTTGGTTGAAAAATCAGGAAATTGTGTTCTATGACGATGGGAAGGATGCAATCTCACGCGAAGAAATCGACCTTGGGCGGTACAGCCTGTTGGGCGTCATGGCCAGACTCAAGACCACCTTGGGGAAGACTTATCAAGGCACTGTCAGCATTTTCTTGCAAGACATGACAACCCGTCAGATGTTGAAGCTCACTAAATCTCCTAAGCAGGTGACAGTGGTGCCGGGAGCCGTAGTTGAAGTGAATAGCGGTTGGCTGAAGAATACCGACTTGCCGGTTGTCAACGGACGACGCTATCGGGTGGTGCTCTATGGTAACAGCGATGGCAAGGATTTTGAAATCTCAAACTCCGGAATCCCCGTCTATTATGTTACCTTTAAAGGCAGCAAGCATGTTCCGGACAATGGCGGGGCCACAGGTATAGAAAGTGCAGACGGTGGCGGTGAAGAACTGGCCGTGACTCATGGCAATAAAGTCATTGAGGTGCGTGGCGGCAGTCTGCTCGCGTTGAGGCTGTTTGATGTCAACGGTCGGCTGGTGCGGCAAGTCTCTGTGGCAGGCAGAAGCGAAGCTGCAATCTCCTTGCAAGGCTTGTCCGGTGGTGTGTATATTTTGCGCATTGAGGCCCGGGGCCGGCATACGGCCCACCGCTTTGTGTATGGCGGATAGTGCCATTGTGATATTTTAAGAACACAGAAGACCGGCTTTCGCAATCGCGAGAAAGCCGGTCTTCTGTGTTTTCCGTCCGGATAGGAGAGCGGGCGGCAACATTACAGCCGCTTGTCAAAGTCCCGGCTCTATTTCTTTCCCTGCACCTCTTTCACCCATGCCATGCGTTCCAGATACACGGGACGCCATTTGTCTATGAGGGCCTGGAGTGTCTTGCTGCGTTCCGTGAGCCGGGCGTATTCCTCGGTGTCTGTCTTCTTTTCCTTTTTCAAGGCCAGTAGCCGGCCGAGCGTGAGCCGTTGTTCGTCGCCGGCCGCCTTTAGCTGTAGGCCGAGCTGTTCGAGTTGGTTCATGAAGTGGATGACCTTCTCTGTGTTGTCGTTGCTTTCCGTTGCCATTGCTTGTTTTTTGCAAAGGTAAGGAAAAATGTCAATAAAGTAAAAAATAAAGGCAAAAGAATAAACTTTTCCTGCCAGCCGGTGCTTCTCGAGTGACAGATGTCATAACGGGGGGTGGGATGCCTGATGGACATTTCTTGTTATCAGAAAGCAGTTGGGAGGGTGCACAGATGTGGAAAAGTGTGCATCCTTTCTGTGCTTTTTGTCTTGTGAGAACAAAAAATGCACTTGACGGGATACAACATTGAAAACTTTTTCCTATATTTGTCCCCAAACGTGATGATATGAAAACGCCAAGACAGTTTTTGCTGGCCTTCTTGCTGGCCTATGTGGGTATGTGCTTTGCCGCCTGCTCTGAGGATGCCGATTTGCCCATGATCAAGGAGAACATCCAAGGCACGTGGTATATGGTCAACGAGGTTTCGTTTGATGCCGAAACCACGGAGACCGAACGGGAAACGTTTAAGCGTGAGGGTGAATTGGCCATGCGTTTCACTTTGCGCAGCAATGGGTCGTGTATGACTGAAGAATTCTACGACGGACAGTGGAATCCCACGGCAGGCACTTATCAGATGACGGGCAACCAACTGGTCGTGACCTACAGCAAGGGGAGCGACAATTCTGTGATAGAGACGCTGACCGACCGACGGCTCGTGGTGCTCACGCGTGAGAAAGACGGCAGTTGGTCACGTCGGTTTTACACGAGGTGAGGTGTTGGCGGAGTTTTCCGCGCGAGTCGGGCGGTTTCGTGTGCCCAAGGCATGTGTGGTCACACTTTCTGTGTGAGGTATGACGCTACGCGCTGAGTGTCCTGTTTTTTCTTTCTTGATTTGCATTTTTCTCATTTATATCGTATCTTTGCCGTAGGAAAGGGAGCGCATACGCGTTCCCTTTTTTAGTCCCCAAAGCTCCCGACAAGCTCCCCAACTCCCTAAAGGGGCTTTTTCCATCCTGATGTGGGAGACAATCCGGGCCGATCGGCTTTGTAAGAGGGCCTCTTCGAGGTTGTCGTTCGGCCCGAATGAGCTTCCAAGTGTGGCTCTTTTGCAAAGCCGTTTGGGCCGGATGAGAAAATTGATGGGCCGGATGGGGTGAATGAAACGGATGGGAGGGGGCGGAAAGATGGGCGTGGAAAAATGACGTGTAAGGCTTTTTCGAAAGATTTAATAGTTCGCTATATGTCAAGCGGAATGGAGTTGAGGTTGGCATGTCTCCGTCCTGTAGGGTGCAAGGCTGTCTTCTACGGTTAAATATTGCTAAAGGACGACTGATTGTCGGGAGAATGTCGTAACTTTACCATGTAACATGAACTTTGGCTATGAAGAAGTTGTTTTTGTTGATGATAGCTGTTGCCGGACTGGCTGCTTGCACCGTGTCGTGGCAAACGGCAGAAGGGCGGGCCGCGAAGGCGGCCCATGTCGCCCAAAGAGTGGGGGAGAAGCTCGACAGCATGCGCTTTCGGGTGGATGTGAACTACATCTACCCGCAGCGGGGAGCTGCCCGCGCAGTGGATTTCGGCTATGGCATCCGGCTGTCGGGCGACACGCTCTATTCCCGGCTGCCTTATTTCGGGCGGGCCTACCACGTGCCTTATGGTGGCGGGAAGGCACTCGATTTCACCGCGCCGGTGGGCGACCGACAGGTGAGGCGGCTCAAGAATGGGCTCACACGTGTGGAGTTGCGGGTGACCAATGACGAAGATCGCTATCTCTACGTGATAGATGTGTTTGACAATGGGCGCGTGATGCTCGACGTGACGGCTCAAGAGAGAGAACAGGTGCAGTTTGCGGGTGAAATGGTGTTGGACGAATGATGGCGATGATGAAACGACTGATGATACTCATCCTGCTGGTGCCGGCCTTGGGAGTGCGGGCGTTGACCCTGCGGGAGGGGCGGCATTATAGCGTGAGTTATGAGAAACAACATTTGCTTTACAACCGTGGGGGCGACGTAAGTGTGATCGATGCCGAATTGGAAATACCCGAAGTGCTGGACGGTGTGCCCATCGGTCCGTTGCAGCAATATATCTCCAAAGAACTGTTCGGCCGGCCGGCCGATGACGTGCATGCCGCCTACGAGGGGTGGCTGGACTCTTTCGGCAGTCCTGTGACGGCCCGCTTTGAGGAAATTCCCGACGACGAAAGGTTTTGCTATGCCGATGTCCTGTTGCAGTTGCTTTACTATGAGCCGAGGTGTTATGTCTCGTTTCGCATGTCTCTGCGTGTGACACCGGCGAAGAAGTCGTCCCGGCAGGCTCGCTCGCTCAGCCGGCTGTTCACTTACGATATGACCACCGGTAAGGTGTTAACGGAGAAAGAATTGCTCAAACACAGTTTGTTTTCCGGAGAATCGGATGGCACAAACCGTTTTTCCACCTATCTGTTGAAACATTCCACGACCGATTTTTCTATAACGGGCCTGCCCGGCATGGTGAGTTTTCTCGGGGCGTTGGCCGGCCGGTCGATGCACTTCGACACCACTTGGTATTATGCCACCGATCCCGTGACATCGGTTTCCGACAAGGTGGATGTGCCTCTTGGAGAGTTGGACCATTTGCTTTCATCAACCACCCGCAAGTTGCTTAAAGCCCATCCCGTGGAGAGCGGGGCGGTGGAGTCTGTGCGCGCTTTCTATGCGGGAGGCGATTCGGTCTATGTGGTGGTCGACACCATGCCCCGCCCGGCTGTGGACAGTATTCCTATGACGGTGGCTTTCTCGCGCAGTGTGCGGGTTCTGCCCGATGAGGTCAGGAAAGATCCGCGTGGAAGTCTTGTCTGCCGGTTTGTGGTGGAGCCCGACGGCAGTGTCAGCAACATTCGGGTGGTCAGGCCCTCATCGCCCTATTTCGACCGGCTGGTGGCCAACTTTGTGCGCCTCATGCCCCGCATGAGGCCCGGCATGTTGAATGGTCGGCCTGTGCGCACGCTGTTTACTTTCCCGCTCTCTGTCAGGTGGCAGTGACGGGGCGGCGTGTGGCTTAAGGAACAGGCGGTGTATCACAACGGGCAGAAAAGTGCAACTTTTCTGCCCGTTGTGTCATGTTATACCCTTGCCAGACTTTCCTGTTGGTAACGTTGCAACCGCTTCTATGTTCATTTTGATATATTTGATATTATCATTACAAAACTGATTGATAACGATGTGCGTGTGTCCGGTGATGGAGAGTGCCCGTTTGATGGTGTTTGGTGACGTTTTGCAATGCGTCGTGCTTGTATATGGTCTGTATTGGATTTTGTGTTTTGCAAAGTGTAAGTTTTGAGTGGGTAATTTGGCAACTTTCAAATTGAAACCTTGTGTTTGAATAACGGCTTTTTTGGAGGTGAAAAATATATATAAAATAGTGTTAATTTTGTGCGCTGTCTCATATTTATATGTTATATTTGCAGTGTAAGACAGAGATAATTATCTGTTGGATGACTGACCAAAGAACAATAAACAAAAATAAAAACCTAAACAATAAAAATTATGAGACGTGTATTTTTGATTTCCGTTTTTGCTTTGATGACAGTAGCAAGTTTTGGTCGCAAGCACATTGAAAATGCCACTGTGGTTGCCGATACAATCTACTACGCCGACAATATGCTCAATGTGACCAGTGCCGAACAGGCTGGTTACTATCGTCTGCTCATGACCCAAGGCGTGGGTTCTGCCAAGAAGGATGTCTTTCAAGACTTCTATATGAATGGCAATCTCAAGGCTGAGGGAGAATACAGCTTCATCGATTTGGGTAATGACCGGAACACGGTCTTCAATGGTGAAGTGACAACCTATTACGTAAATGGCAAGGAGAAGTGGCATGGCAAATACCGCAACGGTAAGCGCGAAGGCTATTTCACACTCCAAATGCGCGAGGGCGGTGTTGCTGTGGTGCAGTTTGCCAACGGCAAGTCGGTGCATTCCTACTACACCGTGACCTACCAAGACGGCACAATGGAGAAGCGCCCTGTTAGCGAACTCAAGTCGCTTCTGTAATGGCAGCTGAAAGATTGGAAAATTAAAATCTCTCTTATAAAATAAATATAGAAGTGTTCAAATAGGAAAAGGACTCCTCGTGAGAGGGGTCCTTTTTGATATTTATGGAGTAGGGAAGTGTTTTGCCTGTGTCTGAAACGGGAGTGCGGCCGGTCATTTCAAGTCCAGTTCCACAGGGCAGTGGTCGCTTCCGTACACTTCAGTGTGTATTTTGGCATCGACGAGGCGGTCTCTCAGACGGTTGGAAATAAGGAAGTAGTCAATGCGCCAGCCTGCATTCTTCTCGCGGGCATGGAATCTGTACGACCACCATGAGTAGGTCACTTGCTCGGGATATTTGTATCTGAAGCTGTCGGTAAAACCGCTATTCAGTGTAATGGTCATCTTTTCCCGCTCCTCGTCGGTGAATCCCGCATTGCGGCGGTTGGTCTTCGGGTTCTTGAGGTCTATCTCCTCATGGGCCACATTGAGGTCACCGCACACGATGACGGGCTTCTTCGCGTCAAGTCCCTGTATGTATTTGAGGAAGTCGTCTTCCCAAGTCATGCGGTAGTCGAGCCGTCGCAGTTCGTCCTGCGAGTTGGGCGTGTAGACGGTGATGAGGTAGAAATCCTCCATTTCGAGAGTGATGACACGTCCCTCGTGGTCGTGTTCCTCTATCCCGAGGCCGTAGGTAACGTTCAGTGGCTTGTGTTTGGTGTAGATGGCTGTGCCCGAATAGCCTTTTTTCTCGGCATAGTTCCAGTAGGAGTCGTAGCCTTCAAATTGCAGGTTGAGCTGCCCTTCCTGCATTTTGGTCTCTTGCAGGCAGAAGAAGTCGGCATCAAGAGCCTTGAAAGATTCCTCAAAACCTTTGCTCACACAGGCACGAAGGCCGTTCACGTTCCATGAAATGAATCTCATAAGTCAGTTTTGGTTCTTTTGTTTGGAGATGAAAATATACCTTATTGCGTTCCATGCGTTGGTGTCATAATTGTCCGCATGGAATGATGAGGGAGTGAGCATGAAGCTCATTTGTCGCTCGCCCGGATGCTGAAATTCTCATTTCTGCCCGGTAGGCTGGTTAGATTCTCTTTGACTCCCCGCGCAGCAGACTCATGAATTCCTGCCGTGTGGTGAGCGAATTGAACACGCCGCTGAAATCGCTTGTGGTGGTGATGGAGTTCTGTTTCTCCACTCCGCGCATCTGCATACACATGTGCTTGGCCTCGATGACCACCATCACGCCTTGCGGTTTGAGCGTCTCCTGAATGCAGTCTTTGATTTGTTGGGTGAGGCGTTCCTGCACTTGCAGCCGATGGCTGTATATGTCGACCACACGGGCTATCTTGCTCAGCCCTGTGATATAGCCGTTGGGGATGTAGGCCACGTGTGCCTTACCGTAGAAAGGGAGTATATGGTGCTCGCACATGGAGAAGAAGTCGATGTCTTTGACAATGACCATTTGGTTGTATTTTTCTTCAAAGAGCGCATCGGTGAGCACCTTGTGAGGGTCTTGCGTGTATCCCCTCGTGAGCACCTGCATGGCTTTGGCCACACGCATGGGGGTCTTTTGGAGCCCATCGCGGTCGGGATCTTCTCCCAAAAGTGTCAACACCTCTTTGTAATGTGCTGCGAGCTGGTCGAGTCCCTCGCGATATTCTGTTTCCGGATTCATGTGTTCTGTTCTTTCTGTATGGTGTGTGTCTTCACTCGGTGTTCTCGCCCGAGAGTCCGACAATTCTTTATTCTCTAGCTTTGTGTAGCGGTGAATCGTTCTGCAACATTCTGTCTAAGTTGCATGGACGGTCACCGGATTTAATTCTGAACGGTGATTTTACCTTTTACCACGATGGCCGATTTGTAGCCCATAGCTCTGACTTGTTCCAGCATACGGGCCGCCTCTTCATAACTTCTGAAGTTGCCCACGCGGCAAATCCAGCGCGGCGAGTAGAAGTGTACGTATACCGGCTGTGTCGGGTATTTCATTTTGATGGCGTTGCCTATCTGTTCTGCCTTCTGCCGATCGTTTCTTGAATTGCCTCCGGCGTATGCCTGTACACGGTAGCCTGTCACTTTGTAGCTTCCGCGCATCACCTTTTTGCGCATGTCCACGGCCGGTGCTTCAGCCTCTTCCTCGCTGTTCTCCGGTGCGTGAGCGGCTTCCCGGTGAGCCGTCTCTTTCTTCTCCTCGGCATGTGTGTTGCCGTTTGCTTCGTGACCGGCCCCCTCTTTGCCATTGGTGGAGGCTACCTTGTCATGCGTTGCGGCGTTTTTCTGTTCGTTGTTATCCTTTCCATTGCCGGCAGGTGTCGGCGCAATATTGCTTCCTTCCTGCCGCACAGTCTTCTTACCATTGACTAATTCGTCGATTTCCTTGCTCTGGCTGACGGTCACAGTGCCTTGCCCCACCTGCTTCTTGCGCAGCTGGTCAAGAAAGTTTTGGGCACCGGCCGGCAGTGCGGCGCATAGGGCGATGATGATGATACAGACGAATTGTTTCATACCTAAAGCGTTTTAGTCAAATAGGGAATCAGGGATACTAATCCCTGATTCCCCATATAATAAGTTGTTTACTTCTTCCAAGCGTCGATGATGCCCTTGAAGTCGGCTGTCTTCAGAGAAGCACCGCCAATCAGTCCACCGTCGATGTCGGGTTTGGAGAAAAGCTCGGGGGCATTGCTTGCTTTGCAGCTGCCACCATAAAGGATAGTTGTATCCTCGGCAACTACGGCACCATACTTCTCGGCCACGGTAGAACGGATGTAGGCCAGCATCTCTTCGGCCTGCTCGGCTGTAGCGGTCTTGCCCGTGCCGATAGCCCAAATCGGTTCGTAGGCGAGGATGATGTTTTTCCATTCCTCGGCGTTCAGGTTGTAGACAGAACCTTCGAGTTCGGCTTTTACCACCTCGTTCTGCTTGTTGGCTTCGCGCTCTTCGAGAGTTTCACCGATGCAGAAGATAACCTTCAGACCGTTGGCCAGAGCCAGCTGCACCTTCTCTTTCAGAATCTCAGCAGTCTCACCGTAGTACTGGCGACGCTCGGAGTGGCCCAGAATTACATACTGTGCTCCTGTGCTCTTCACCATCTCGGCAGACACTTCGCCCGTGTAGGCACCCTTCTCCTTGTCGGCGCAGTTCTCGGCACCGAGTCCGACGACCTTCGAATCAAGCACCTGAGCCACGCTTGCCAAGTGGATGAACGGGGTGCAAATCACCACATCGCAGTTAGGTTTGTCGGCAATAAGTGCCTCATTGATTTCCTTTGCCAATACCACACCGTCTTGCAGGTTCATGTTCATTTTCCAGTTGCCTGCTACAATTTTCTTTCTCATTTTCCTTTTCTTTTTTAAGAGTTGATATATTCTGTTAGATTCTTGCTTTCGTTTCAGCCATCTGCTCCATGCCCACAGTCGGTCGGCCAAGGTGAGCACAAACAGTGGGAGTACGAACCAGAGTACAATTTTGAGTATTTTGCCCGGTATCGTGTCGTCGGGCAGTTGTCCCAACTCCGATTTTTCGAGCGGTTGCACCAGTTCGTCTGCCTTGGGCAGTCTGTTGTGGCTCCATTTACGGATCACCACTCCGTGCTTGATGAGCATCAGTCCCGGGTTGCTGCGGATGATGGTCTTGAGCGTTGTCTCGTCGGTAGCATAGAAGTTGTATTCCGCTCCGGTGATGTCCTGCCAGTGCCATTGTACTCTGGGCGTGTTGCCGGGGGGCCAGAAGAAGCCGTAGCCATGCTCCTGCGCATACTCGTATAGTTGGTCGATATCGCCAAAATTGGTGTCATCGGCTGTTTCCAGATGCGGGGAAATGAGCAGAAAGCTGTATCCCTTGTTGTCGAGAATGCTGTCGGTGACCGACTCTCCGGCCGGTTGCCCGTCCGAACCTATCGGCGTGATGTCGAAATCGTGTATGGGTGGCTCATAGCCGGCCTTGGTTTGAACAGTCTTACTGTCCACAAACTCCCATGTGCTGTCGGGATAATTGTTGAGCGTGAACTCTTTCTGCACACCGTTTTTCCGCAAAATGAAAGTGGTTTCAAACTCCGGTTGCTCTGCTCCCGGGGGCATCTGCATACCTTTTTTGAGGTCGGCTCCGATGTGATAGGGACGGAAGTCGAACATCGGTAGTGTCCACAAGCTCCACGCACTCGAGACGATGATGAAGAAAATCGTGTAATTGATGACAATCCACTGGTTGGATTCCGACACGAATCTCATCATCTTGAGTGGTCTCCATGCCGTCACGACGGCCATCGTCAGCAAGGCGATGTTCTTCCACAGCGTCTGCGTGTTGGTCAGTTTGACGGCATCCCCGAAGCATCCGCAGTCGCTGATGGGGTTGGCTATGGCCAGCCACAGCGCCCCCGCCGTCATCACCGAGAGTAGGCCCACGGTGGCCCACGAGGTCTGTCGGCGCCTGATGGCGAACAGCAGGAATATGCCCAGACAGAACTCCACAGCTGCCAACCCTATTGAGAAAGCTAACAGCACCCAATCGGGCAGGGCACCCTCGAGGCCCACGGCCTTCATGTAGTCGCCCAACTTGTAGAGTGTGCCCAGCGGGTCTATGGCTTTCACATAGCCCGAAAAGATGAACACGAGTGCCAGCAGCAGCCGGCAGATGTTGACCGCCAGTCTACTCATTGCGCTTCGCCTTCCTTCATGCGGATGGCTCCGAACACGGCATAGTTGATGATGTCCATGTAGTTGGCGTCAATGCCTTCGCTCACGAACGCCTCGCCATGTAGGTCTTCCAACTCTTTTATGCGCTGGATTTTAGTCAGAATGAAGTCCGTATAACTGCTCACGCGCATCAAGCGCCACGCCTCGTCATAGTCGTGGTTTTTCTTGAGCATGAGCTCCAGTGCCTCGTGGGCGTATCTGTCGTAGAGTGCCAAGGCCTCCTCGGGCCTCATGTCCACTTCGTCAACAAATCCTTTGGCCAGTTGCACCAGTCCCACAATGCCGTAATTGATCAGGGCAATGAACTCCGGCCGTATGCCGTCGCCCACGCGCGACTCCTTCTTGATTTCAAGCGAGCGTATGCGCTTGGCTTTGATGAAAAGCTGGTCGGTGAGGGCGGAAGGACGCAGGATGCGCCATGAGGCACCATAGTCGTGGAGTTTTTTCTCAAATAGCGTGCGGCACTCTGTCAGCACGCTTTTGAACTGCTCTTCTGTTTGGTTTGTGTCTGTCATCAGAACTTCTAAATTTGCTGCAAATTTAAGCATTTCGAATGAAACTGCCAAATAAAATCCCTTTCTATTAATAATGTATATAAAAAACTTTTCGTACCTTTGCATTCGCAAAAATCAAAACGAATGAGGTATCTTACTGACGCCGATTTGGCGCAATTACTCGATAAAGACATCTTCCATCAAATATCCCGTGCAGCCGATTCTCTACATGCGGAGTGCTATGTGGTGGGCGGCTATGTGCGCGATTTGTTCCTCGAACGCCCGTCAGGCGACATCGACGTGGTGGTGGTGGGCAGCGGCATACAGGTGGCCGATGCCTTGAAGAAGCAGTTGGGGCGCAAGGCCCACATTTCGGTGTTCCGCAATTTCGGGACGGCGCAGGTAAAATATAAAGGGCTGGAAGTGGAATTTGTGGGAGCCCGCAAGGAAAGTTACAGCCACGACTCGCGCAAGCCGGTGGTCGAAAACGGTACGCTCGAAGATGACCAGAACCGGCGCGACTTCACCATCAATGCCCTTGCCGTGTGTCTCAACGGCGACCGCTTCGGCCAACTCGTTGATCCCTTCGACGGTATCCGCGACTTGGAGGAGGGCATCATTGCCACGCCGCTCGATCCCGACATCACTTTCTCTGACGACCCTCTGCGCATGATGCGCTGCGTGCGCTTTGCCACACAGCTCAATTTCGACATCGAGCCCGCGACCTACGATGCTCTTTCGCGCAATGCCCGGCGACTGAAGATTATCAGCGGTGAGCGCATAGCCGACGAGATGAATAAAATAATGCTCGCCCCCCATCCCAGCAAAGGTTTCTACTACCTCCATGAGACAGGACTTTTATACCTCATCCTGCCCGAACTCTGCCAGCTCGACATTGTGGAGACACGCAACGGACGTGCTCACAAGAACAATTATTACCACACGCTTGAAGTGCTCGAAAACGTGTGCCGGGCTGCATCGGCTCCCGATTGCCCTTCGCCCGAGACCCATCTTTGGATTCGTTGGGCCGCTCTGTTCCACGACATCGGTAAACCGCGTAGCAAGCGTTGGGACAACGTGCAGGGATGGACATTCCACAACCACAACAACATCGGTGCGCGTATGGTGGCCGACATCTTCCGTCGCATGAAACTGCCCATGGATGCCAAGATGAAATATGTGCAGAAACTTGTGGAGCTGCACATGCGTCCCATTGCCATTGCCGACGAGGAGGTGACCGACAGTGCCGTACGCCGACTGGTGAATGACGCCGGTGACGACATTGACGATCTCATGTTGCTCTGCGAAGCCGACATCACAAGCAAGAATCAAGTGCGAAAGGCTCGTTTCCTTGAAAACTTTCGCATCGTTCGCGAAAAGATTGCCGATCTTCGGGAGCGTGACTACAAGCGTTTGCTGCAACCCGTCATCGATGGCAATGAAATCATGGAAATGTTCCATTTGCCCCCCTGTAGAGAGGTGGGCACACTCAAGCAGGTGCTCAAAAATGCGGTGCTTGACAATGAAGTGCCCAACGAGCGCGAACCACTTATGGCGTTGCTCATGCAAAAAGCCGCCCGGATGGGGCTGAGCGTGGAGACCGGCGGCTGATTTTTCCGAATGTCCGATAGCAGCTGAAAGGGAACTAAAATTCAGAAATTGGAAGATTTAAAGATGCAAACACCCTGGCGGGCATGTAGGGGCAGCGCTTTATGCCTGCCCGCACG
>OATU01000857.1_pt1 | contig 22424 bp, 10 predicted proteins | sample 1516711 | NCBI WGS metagenome assembly OATU01 (sample SAMEA2579971, study PRJEB22360) | human gut metagenome | biome: human gut; feature: human-associated habitat; material: faeces | place: Denmark | collected 2008/2010 | reverse complement strand
TTGAAAAATCCCCCCGCCAGACCACCACGGCATCCACTCCATAGCGGTCGAACGCCTCGTGGGCCTCGGCGATGGAGCCAATATCACCATTGCCGATGATCGGAATATGGATGCGCGGATTGTTTTTCACCTCGCCTATAAGCGACCAGTCGGCTTCTCCCGTGTACATCTGACTGCGTGTGCGCCCATGAATGGTGAGTGCTTGGATGCCGCAGTCTTGCAGTTGTTCGGCCAGTTCGGAGATGATGAGGTTGTTGCTGTCCCAACCCAGCCGGGTCTTCACCGTCACGGGCACCTTCACCGCCTTTACCACTTCGCGCGTAATGTCAAGCATCAGCGGCACGTTTTTCAGCATTCCGGCTCCGGCCCCTTTCCCGGCCACTTTTTTCACCGGGCAACCGAAATTGATATCTATGACATCCGGACGCGCCTGTTCCACAATACGGGCAGCCTCTACCATATCTTCCACCGTGCGCCCGTATATCTGTATGCCCACGGGCCGCTCCTCATCGCTGATGGTGAGCTTCGACACCGTCGACTTGATGGAACGCACGAGTGCCTCTGCCGACACAAATTCCGTGTACACCATTGCCGCCCCGAAACGCTTGCAAAGCATCCGGAAACCGATATCCGTCACATCTTCCATCGGAGCGAGGAACAACGGACGGTCGCCAAATTCTATATTGCCTATCTTCATTTGGCTGCAAAATTACAAAGAAAAAAGGAATTTTTAAAGATTCAAAAGGGAATCTAAAAATTTAAAAGGAAAAAATATCTGATAGCTGTATCGGTCAAGAAAAGGTTTATGCTCTATGTATATTCCTTTCTTTGACCGATACAGCAATTCTTGTTTTCAAGAGCCTTTATCCGTAGCGTATAATCCGATGCAGGCTCCGATGAATCCGCCGCTCCTGTGAGTACTCAGATTGACGGCATCGACACCGCGGGCGAGCAACTGCCACGGACCGTCGGCCACGGCATAATAGAAGTCGTAGTAGCGGCCGTGACCGTCTATTTTCAGTCGCAAGGGCTTGTCGGCATCGGCCTCGTCGAGAAAAGCTGAAGCGATGATGGCATTCACACGCTCGGAACGTGTGAGCACCACAGCGAGGCGCCCGTTGAGTCGAGTCTTGCCCATCACAAAATTATATTCCTCGTTCTGCAAGAGCGCGAGTCCGGCCAACTGCTTGTCGCTGGCAGGGTGAAAAGCTACACGGGTCTCGGCCGAAAACACGGTGTGCTGCTGGCGACAGAACACGGCTGAGAGAGGCTCACGCTGCGAGATGTCTGCGGGCAGGGCATTGATAGTCAACCCATCGGTTCCGAGACTGTAAAACTGCGACGGATTGCGGAGAAACATCCAACGCCCGTCCAGTCTGTCTCCGGCAAAACGGTCGGTATAGGCAAAATTACCCGTGGTTGCGACCGCTCCGACCGGCACGGCCTTTTGCATTTTCTGCTGCCACGGCTTCATCGCGAGCACCGTGGGCACAGCTTTCCCCTTATCCAAAATCACGGGCCACCCATTCTTCCACGCCACGGGCAGCAGATAGGTGTCGCGCCCGGTGTTGTAGTAGTCGGCTTCGTAGGGCCGGCAACCGAGGAACACGGCCCACCAGTCACCCTCTTTCGACTGCACGAGGTCGGCATGTCCCGTGCTCGTCACAATGTCGGGCCGTTTGGGGTCAAGTCCTGTGCGCTGCGTGAGTATCGGGTTGTCAGGGTTCTCCTCCCACGGCCCCATGGGGCTCTTGCTCCGGAAAATCACTTCACTGTGCCAATCGCCCGTGCCGCCTTCGGCACACATGAGATAATAGTATTTGCCGATGCGGTAGAGATGAGGGCCTTCAATCCAGATGGGGCGTTTCTCCACATGCGTGCCTCCACGCACAATCTGCTTGTAGTCGCCGACGATGCTGTCGCCCTCGGTGTCAAAACGGAAAATGCGGATGGCCCGCTGGCCCTCATAGTCGGCCCCACCGTCAACGGGCGCATTGTGCACGATGTATCCCGCGCCGTCCTTGTCGAAGAAAAACGACGGGTCGATGCCGTCTATCTTGCGCAGGTATATCGGTTCGCTCCAACCCTTGGCAGGGTCTTTCGACTTCACATAGAAGTTGCCTGCCCCCACGTTGGTGGTAATCATGTAGAACGTCTTGTTCTTGGGGTTGTAGCTGATGGCCGGGGCGAAGATGCCCCCACTCACTTTCTGCCGGGCCAAGGGCACTTGCGAGGGACGGTCAAGCACATGACCTGCGGGTGTCCAGTGTACAAGGTCTTTGCTCGTGGAGAGCGGCACACCGGGGAAAAAGGAAAACGAGGAGTTGACCATATAATAGGTATCCCCCACCCTGCATATCGACGGGTCGGGATAAAAACCGGCCAGAATGGGGTTGAAAAATTCGCGTCCGGCATCTATCTGTTTCCGGAAACGCGGTTCGTCGCCTTGATAGCTGAAATAACTGAAAGTGGCCTGCTGTGCCCGCGGAGCGAGCGAAACCAACAGCAGCGCAGCACCTAAGAGAGTCTTCTTGTTCATGATATATCGTTATTTTTCCATTGATATTTCCGTGGACAAAGGTAGAACAAATCCCCTCAAAACTCCCTCTCATTTGTTTCATAAAACTTCGTGTATCTATCATTTTGAGCAGCCTTGGCAAAAAGCTGTCTTAAAAATGCAGCAATCGGCTCATTTCCGAACAAAACAAGCACAAAATCGGCTCAAGACGAACAGATATCCAAGAATAATATCGTATCTTTGAGCCGATAAACAGGATTAAACCCATCGGTAGAATTAAGCACGCACTAAACTAATTCCACCAACGGGTAAATTTCATAATACATCTATGATACGACTTTATTTACCCAGACTATCAACTCTCATAGTGGCCGTTTGTGTCTCTTCCTGCCTATCTGCTTTTGGCAGAGCTAAAGAATTGGATCTGTTTACGGTTGAGAAAAGCAATTTCGTCGATACCATCCCTATTGAATATAGAAAAGGTCAAATACTTGTGCCTGTAAGTATTGACGGCAAGAAGTTTCGCTTTTGCTTGGATACGGGTACCAACTGCTTTGTTTTCAATGCAGACAGGGACATCCCGCATCGGCCTGCCGGAATCAAAGAAGTGGTCAGTGATGTTTCCAACCTATCCAAAGACCATGACCTCGCCAGAGTAGACAGCCTATATATGGGGAATATACTTATAAAAAACACAACCGGGCTGCTCTCCCAACAACCAATCTTCAGTTGCTACAATGACGGCCTGATTGGGTTCAACCTTATAGATAAAGGCTATACCATAAAGATTGACTTACAAAACAACTTACTGATAGTTACAGACAAAAGAAACTTTTTCAACCACGAAAAGGGCATTTGCTTCAAATATATAACCAAATCCGGGCAGCCATATTTTAAAACCAACATATCCGGAGGGGGTATGGTATATTCTTTATTTGACACCGGCAGGCCCACATTATTTGAAATGAACAAGAAAGAAGTATATGATTTTTTTGCCAAACGAAACAATTCCAAGGGCGATTCTGACTTTTTGAGCCAAGTGGTCTGGAGCGGTTATGGTGTATCTAAAATAGGCGCGAACGGCGTTACTCCCGCAGAAGAACATGTATTTATGAATCTTAGGAACTTGAGCATAGGGAAACTGACACTATCCAATGTCAACATAGAAGTGAAAAACGGATTTTGTGCCTACGGCAGTAAAATCCTTGAATACGGCAGTTTGATTATCAACCCATACAATCACACGTTCACCTTCCAACCTTACAATAAATCAGACAGGATAAGCATAGACGGAAAAACCACGAATCTGTTGTTTGTGGTTGAAAACAACAAAACTGTTGTGGGATTGGTCAATCCACAAAGCGAAGCCTACATGAAAGGGGCAAGAGTCGGGGACGAATTGATTGAAATGGACAGTATGTCCATATCCGACTTTTGCACCTTCAGCGACATGGTGTGGAAAAACAAAAACAATCCATATTATTCGCTCAAACTACTTGACAAGTCAGGCCATATAAAGGAAATGACGATAAAGAGATAGGGGCCATAGATGAGCAAAAGGGTGTGGGCACATTATATAGCACGAACTATTAAAGATTGAGAAAAAGCCTTACATGGAGTTTTTTCACGCCCATTTTTCCATCTCGTCCCATTCGTCTTATCTGCCAAATCCGCCCTATCAATTTTCTCACTTGGCCCAAACGACCTTGCAAAACAGCCACACTTGGAAGCTCACTCAGGCCGAATGACAATCCAAAAGAGGCCGTTTCATCGGATCAGTCAGACCGAATCGCATTTCAAAACAGGCATAGGAAGCCCCCTTCAGGGGGTTGGGAGTCCTTAGATGGATTGGAAACTAAAAAAGGGAAACACTTGCGTGCTTCCCTTGCCAATGCAAAGATACGATGAAAACGGGGAAAATGCAAATCGGCGGCGAATAATATTGACAACACAAAAGACATCACCCCCACTCTCCCCAAAGGGCAAAAAGAAAGCCGCATCGTCGCGACGCAGCTTTCAAAGAAACCAAATGCTCATGAAATACTATTCATGATTATCGATAATTACGCTCTATTTTCCTGCCAAGCCATCGGCAAATCCTGCATAGGCCGGCTTACGATTGTAGTTGACATCCCACAGACCGATGGGCTCATCGGTCCGCCAGAAACTGCCGGCCGGACTGTCGGTCACGCCCCAGTTGGTGATGCCATACTGCTGGGCGGGAGGGATAATCTCAAGGTATTTCTCCACGATGAACTTATAGTAACCTGCCATCAACCGGTGTTGCTCGGCTGTCACATCGGCTGTGTGGACGGTATTCCCCTTGGCATCGGCAAGTCCCATGTCGAGTTCTGACAGGCGGATGAGCTTGCCCGTGGCTGCGAGCAACTTCAGATGGTTCACGTAGGCCTCCTCGTTGCGCTTCTGCGTCTCGGGATTCATGGAGTAGGTGACGTGCATCTGACTGCCTATACCGTCAATCTTGGTCACGCCGTCGCTCTCCCAATACTTCACCATGTCGATGAGACCTTGACATTTGGCATTGCGGTTGTAGGCCGCTTCAAGGTTGTAGTCGTTGATAAAGAGCTTCAGGTCGTCACCGCCGTATTGGCGTGCCAACTTGATGACCACCCGGGCATAATCCTTGCCCAAGTAGTCTTGCCAATAGAAGTTTTTCTTGGGGTCGCCGTCACGCCCGGCCGTCTTGAGCTCTGAGGGCTTGCCGTCGCTCATAGGCTCGTTGACAACATCCCAGGCCTTCACCCTGCCGTTGCAGGCCTCCATCATACTTTTTATCCAGTTGCCCATCGCGTAGGTGAGCGTGTCTTTGACCGTCTGCTCGGTAAACGATCCGCCGCCGGCCTGGTCGACATCCTTTTCCCGCTTGTAGACAAAGTTCAGCCAACTTGCTTTCGTCCATGAAGAGATGTCCTCTTCGTCGAAACCACCGTTGGCCACGAGATTGTCAGTCGTCCCCTTGGCCGTGAGCGACACATCATCGATGTAAAGGTCGCCGCCAAACTTGCCGAAACAGAAGCGCAGACGGGTGATGGGAATGTTGGCCGTGAAGGTGAGCGAAGTCTCCGCCCACTCCTTGCCCGCCTTCAACGAAGGCAGATATTGGGTGTTGGTGCCGTCGCCCGGCCAGAAAGCCATCTCGCAGTCGCCACTGGCCTTGGCCCTCATCTTGATGGTATATTCGACGCCCTTCACCAACGGTGTCTTCAGGTCGTAATAGAGTTCCCAGTCCCAAGGATTGGCCTTAGGCTCCGAGGTTGTGGCATGGAGCAGATAGTTGGCCGCATTGGGGTCGGTGATGATGTTCTTGAGATAGACCATGTTTTGCTGCGAGTGCCAGCAGAGCGTGTGGCCATAGACCGACAGACCGGCCTCAGCGGCATTGTCGAGGAAGTCGGTGATGGTGGAGAAATCCATCGAGCCGTCGTTTTTCACCACGGAAGAATACTTGAAGGCATTGCCCGTCACCAGTTCCTCAAAGTTCTCCTTGTCGAGCACATAGCGCACGCCTTTCTTGTTGAATTCACCGGCCGAGGTGGCCCCTCCCATCTTAAAGACGGGATATTTGGCACGATCGACATAGCTTTTCAGCACACCGTAGGCGTTGAGCGAGTCGGTGAGATGCATCCCGGCCGGTTTTTCCACCTCGAATGCGGGTATATCGGTATCAGCGCAGGCAGCCAGCATCAGGGCTGTGGCGGCCATAAAAATGGTTTTGACTGTTTTCATGATTCAGTTCGGTTATTTGAGTTTATATGCAAAGTCCTCCCGACGGTTCTCGCGAGTCTTCATCACGAGGATATCCTTGCTCTTGAAAGTCTTGTAGCGCGGACGTCCATCGTCCGTGTAATGGTATGTCACGGTGTAGTCGAGCGAGATTTGGTCGTGATCGGCATTGTTCCATGCCTTCTTGGCTCCTTCAAACTCCCACTTGCCCGTGCCACTGCCCTCGCAACCGGGCGTAGCGACCCGCACGGTGCAGTTGTCTGAAGCATCAAAGGTAAGTTCAAGAGTGCATTTGAGCGTCTTCTTCTCCCTGACGGTCACCATTTTCTTCGCCTTGTCGTCATACTTCGTCGTGTCGACATCCACCTGTGTGGACAACTCGTAGGTAGACTTGTCCAGACCGACGGTGCGCAGATAGCGAGTCTCGTCTTTCTCGCGATATTGGTTGCCGCGAACCACGGTGGTCACCACCCCGTTGAGGTCTATCTCGTCGGTGCCGTGGCTGAGCCATGCTCCATGATACTTGTTCTTGTATTTCAACGCATAGAGCACATAGTCGTGGGGCACGACATCCCAGTCGGCGGCATTCAGCCGGTAGGGATTGGGCGAGGTGGGCTTGGCCTTGCCCACAAGGATGGAGTCCTGACTCCCCACGATGCGCACGGGTAGCACATAATGCACCCCGGTAGCTTTAGGATCGGCAAAGAAGGCGTCGGTGAGCTGCACTTCCACGCCACCCATCAACTGGCCGGCGGGAATGGTGATGGTGTGGGAGGCCAGCGTGTAATACTCCTGCGGCAGCGGAACGACGGGACTTCCGTCCTCAAACGTGATGCCGTCGCAGAGCGAGTTGTCCACGGCTATCTCCAACTTGCGGTCTTGCTTATTGGTCCACACACCGCCACAGGTGGCAAAGAGCTTGAACTTGTGCTGGTTGTCAAGTTCGTTGGGGTGCTCGTCTGTACCAAGCGTGATGGTGCGTATCGGGGTTTGATTGGCAAAGTACACCGTCTGGTATTTATAGTCGGCAAATTCTATATCGCCGTTTTCGCACGAGGTGGCTGCCAGAAGAAGCGTCGTGGCGAAAAGTGCGAGCACGGATTTCATCATATTCTGTTTCATGATCATTTGAAATGGTTGTTCAATCGTTTGTATTTTTTTAAGTTTCGCAAGCTCAACTTTAGAGTTAAAGGAGTTAAAGGGAGTTAGCACTCGCTTCGCTCGTTAGGAGTTAAGACAACAGCTTTATTGATTGACTGCTTCATTGTGTTAGGAAGAAAAGCCATTGCCTTTTTTCGCTTACGTTCAAGGCACTTCCCCCTTTTGCTCCTTTTTTCTACTATTGCTCAAGGACCTTCTCCTCTAACTCCTGCCGAACTTGCAGAAATTCAGAAACTACCAGCCCTTGTTCTGCTTGAGTTCGGAGAACTTAAGCGTCTCGGAATAAGGTATAGGACCGTAGAGCATATAGTCTTTGAAGCTGCGGGGCTCCACCTCGATGGGCGTGTAGACATAGGTGGTACCCGTTCCGGCCGTGATCTTCATGCCCGTGGCAGGCGAAGTGATATCGGCCTTCCAACGGCGGAGATCCCAGAAACGGAAGCCCTCGAAGCAGAGTTCGATGCGCCGCTCGTTGCGGATGAGCTCACGCATCTTCTCCTTGCTCTGCGCACACTCCTCCAAGTAGCCGTCGTCCGTGCCGCCGACACCCGCACGATGACGAATGGCCTTGATTACATCGTAGGCACTGTAGGCATGAGAGCCCTTGCCCTTGGGACCGAAAGCCTCGTTGGCGGCCTCGGCATAGTTGAGGAATATCTCGGTGAAGCGTATGCGTGGGGTGTAGTGGTACTGCTGGCTCTTGTTGGCAGGATCGAGGTTGATGTCTTGCCGGAGGAGCTTGCGCAGGTAGTAGCCCGTGCGGGTGGAAGAGCCGGTCTCCTTGTCGAGCGCGTCTTTCGTGGTGCCGTCGGCTGCTGTGTTGATCACGGAGTTGTTCACACCCACCTTCGAACCGTTGACCACCACATAGGCTGTCAATCTCGGGTCGCGCCCTTCATAGGGTGTAGCGGCATTGAACTTGCTCTTGTCATCGGTGATGGGATAGCCGTTGGCGGCCGGGAAAGCATCCACGAAGTTCTGCGTGGGATTGATGCGCCCTTTGCCATAGAGCGAAGGAGGATAGTTGTCGGACTCAAGCGTGTTGCTCTGGCTTTTCTCTCCGCGCCACAACACCTCTTTCGGGTTGGAACCGTTCTGCAATCCCTCTATCTCGTTCTTGTTGCAATACCATGTCCAGCCTGTGGGATCCATTCCGGAAACGCCCCCGATGCGGTCGAGCACCTGCGCTGCGTAGTCGGCTGCCTGTTGGTAGTCGGTGCCCGACTGGTCGCTGTAAGCCGGGCTGGCGGCCAAGAGGGCAGCCTTGCTGCGGAAAGCCTCAACGATGGAGCCGTCCATGCGGCCGTTGAACTTGACACCGAACACGCGGTTGTACCGGCTGACATCGGCCCCCAACGACTTGCAGGCCTCGGGGATTTGCGCCTCAGAAGTAATGTCTGTATATTTGGCGGGCAACAGTTCGAGAGCCTTCGCACAGTCGTCATAAATGGCTTTCATGCAGTCAGCGAACGTGTTGCGGGGCACGTTGAAATTGGAAGCGGAATTTTCCGGCTCAGTCACAATGGGCACACCAAGCAGATTGCCCTGCTCGTCGTAGCCACCGTGGGCCTGCAACAGATAGTACATATACATGGCCCGCAGTCCGTAGGCCTCCCCTTTCTCACGGTTGCAATACATCTGCGAGGCTATCTTGTCGTCGGCCCAATGCACTTGGTCGGCCTTGCTCAAAAAGAGGTTAAGATACATGATGGCCGAACGGCAGTCACGCCAACGCTCGGCGGGATTGTTGTCGGAAGTCCATGCACCGGCCGTCAGGCGGCGGTAGCTGTTGCCGGCATCGTTGCTCACGGCATCGTCGGTAGCCACCTCGCTGAAAGGGAAGTCCCTGCAGGGGATGCGCGTATAGCCGTTCCCCAATACGCCTTCGGCATAGGAAGCGTCCTTGGTCATGTAGTCGATGCCGAGGTTGTTCTCCAAAGCAGGCTCAAACATCTCGTCACACGAACTGAACGATGCGAGCGCCACTGCCGAAACCAGAAGGATTTTGATATTCTTTGTTTTCATGTCGATCGATTTTAGAAGTTGACTTTTACACCCAGATTGTAGGCACGGGTCTGCGGCGCACTGCCGACAGCCGTCTCCATATACTTGCGTTCCTTGGCGATGGTGAGCAGATTGTCACCGCTCACATACACCGTGGCACCTTTGACAAACTTGCCTGAGAACAGACTGCCGGGCAAGTCGTAAGTGAGCTGAACCTTGTTCAGCCGCACGGCATCGGTGCTATAGGTCCAGAAGTCGGAGGTCACGAAATTGAGTTCTCCCCCTTCGGTGGTCAGACGGGGATAGGTGGCCGTGGTAGCTGTGGCCGGTGTCCAACGGCCCAGCACCATGTCAGAGTATTTACGGTCGCCATAAGCCCATGCGTAGGCATTGTTCTTAATGGCTGTTGCACCGAAGTTGCCGGTCATGTTGAGGAAGAGCGTGAAGCCTTTATACTTGGCCGTGAAGTGGAAACCGAGGTTGAAGTCGGGAGTCCAATGCCCCAAAGCCACTGCATCCTTGCTGTCTATCTTGCCGTCACCGTTCTGGTCTTTATACTTCAAATCACCGGGCTTGGTGTTGTTGTTCACCACGGCTACACCGTCGGCATAGCCGGTCACCTTGCCATCGGCACCCCTTACGACATCTTCCTCACCGATGAAGCCGAGGCACTGATAGCCGCGAAGCGCGTCGATGCGGCCACCCTCAGCCTTCAACCAGTCATACTCCACGTTTTCGCTGACGCGGGTGTTCTTAGAGGAATAAAGCATTCCGGTAAGCCCGGCCTGCAAGTCCACTTCGCCCACGCGTTTGTGGACATTCACGGTGAAGTCAAAACCGGTGCGCCGCTGGTTGTTGTAGTTGATGTAGGGCAGGAATGTCGACTTGGGCCAGTAGGTCATGAAGTAGCTCGGATAGGAAGTCGAGGGAGTGGTGAGCAGACCGTTGGTGGCTACATTGAAGTAGTTGGCCTCCAAGGTTATCAGCCCATCCCAAAGATTGGCATTGAGCCCTAGACGGAACTCTTTACGCTTAACGAAGGTCAAATCGTTGTTAGCCCCGCGCTGAGAGTCGGAGGTCTGCATGGAGTTGGCACTCTCGCTCCATCCCCACCATGTTCCGGTGGCAGTGAATATCTGGTCGTACATGTAGTAATTCTCAATATCGAGATCTTCGTTTACGATGCCGTAAGAGGCCGTGAGCTTCAGGTCTTTTATCCATTCCGCATCCTTCATGAAACGCTCCTTACCCAACCTCCAGGCCACGGAGAGCACAGGCGACACTGCTTCGCGATGGCCGGGGGCCAACTTCGGCGAATGGATGGCGGCCATGGAGAGGTCGGCGTAGTATTTATGCAGGTAGTTATAATTCATCTGCAAACCGAGATTGGCGTTGGTCACCTTGTGGTATTCGGTTGAGACGGTGCGTTGATAGCCGTGAGCCAGAAGCGAGGCAGCCACACCGTGATCACCGAATTGGCGGTCGTAGTCGAACTGGGCCGAATAGAGAATCGTCTGCCGGCTGGCAGACCCCTCGATGTTCTGAATGCCCGTGCGCTTGTCGGTGCCGTACTTCTTGAGGTCGATGATTTCGTCCTTACCGTTGACATTGCTCCACACCGGCTCGAAACAGGCATACTCATTCTTCAGATTGGTGGTGTAGGATGTGGCGTAGTCTACGGCAAACTGGGTCTTGAAACTCAAGCCTTTGAGCACGCTTGCCAAGTCCATCTTCACCCCGGCATCGAACTGTAGTTGGCGACTCGTGTAGGTGTGATAGCCTGCGGCATACATCGACGCGAAAGGATTGGTCTGCAAACTCTGCGTACCACCGATGAGATACTTGCCGTCGATGACATAGTTGCTGTTCTCTATCATGGTTTTCATCGAAGGCACAGACTTGTTGATATATTCAAGCGGGATCAGCGGTGTGAGCGGATACTGGCTGGTGGGGCGCAAAGTGGCAGACTGGCTCCAGAAGTCGGAGTTGTCGTTGCGCGCATCATAGAATGTGGCATTGGCATCCACCCATCCCGTGATCCAGTCGTTGAGCCGCAAATCCACATTGCCGCGAATGTTCAACCGCGTGGTGTGATTGTCCTTTCCCTCTCCAAACTTCATCAGGTCGTTCACATTGTAGAGGCCTATGTTGGCATAGAAATGCGCAAAACGGCCTCCGCCCTGAAACTCGGCGATGCCCTCATAACGTTGAAAACTCTTCTTCACATAGTCGGAAGAGAAGAAGTCGATGTTCGGATAGCGATAGGGATTCACACCTGAGGCATAGTTGTAGATGTCTTCGTCACTGTAGACAGGCGACTTGCCGTCGTTGGCCAGCGCTTCATTGTAGAGCGTCATGTACTGGGGAGCACCCAGATATTTCGGATAGCGCTTCGGAGTGAAGAGCGTGGCATTGCCCCGCACGCTCACCTGAAGGCCGTCCACGCGGCTGCGCTTGGTGGTGATGAGTACGGCCCCCTTGGCTGCACGGCTGCCATAAAGCACCACGGCACTGGCCGACTTGAGGAATGTGATCTGCTCTATCTCCGTGGGCAGCACGTTGTTGGCGTCGCGGGGCACACCGTCTACGACGACCAGCGCCTCGCCCATGTTCCACAGTTGACCGTTGTAACCGCCCACATAGGCCTGCATGTTGTCCAGACTGTAGGTGGAATAGTTCTTCCTCGTGAGGTCGGTCATGTCCACGGCAGACACTCCGCCCATCAAGTCGTCCTTGTCGACAGAGCGGAAAGCCACGTTCACCTTGGCCGAATCGGAGTCAAGTGCCTGTGCCTGCGTGGCTGTCGCAGAGCCCAACAAGCCGGCGACAAGCATGGTGTTTATATAAGTTTTCTTTATCTTCATGGTTTGAAATGTTATTCCATAATCTGATGTTTCTTTCTTTTGCTTCTTCCCTCCCGTCTGTCACCGTAAGTGGCAGAACGGAGAGGGACATTCATTCCCGACGTTTATTCCCAACCGGGATTCTGTTTGAACTCGATATAAAGCTGCGTGTCGCTCTTCTTCAAAGGCAACCAATAGTGGCGGGCCGCAAAGTTGCGCTTGAGTATCAGCTTCTCCCTGAATCCGCTGACAGTGCTGTTCTTCGGGTCTTTCTCATCAAGCTGCACCCGGGTGAACTCCTGCGAGGTTTTTATATTATAAGGTGACTTGTCCAACAACAACCATCTGCGGAGGTCGTTGAAGCGGTGTCCCTCGTAGGAAAGTTCAACGGCGCGCTCGCGGCGAAGCTCGCCCATGAAGCCTTCCAGACTCCCGGCATACTTGGTGGCCACATCGGCCACTCCTGCACGCTTGCGTATCTTGTTCACGGCATCAAGGGCTGTAAGCGGACAGTTGGCTGCCTTGCCGGTCGCACTGCCGAAAGCCTCGGCGGCCGCCTCGGCATACATCAAATAGACATCGGCCAAGCGCATCCAGGGAAGGTGGATGTTGAAATGGTGGGAATAGCCATAACCCTGGTCTATCTTGTTGCAAGTCACGTCGATGAACTTATAGAGCAGATAGCCCGTGCGGCTGCCTTTATCCTCCGAACGGTAGGCCCCGCCGGTCTGCAAGTCGGCCGTCTTCAAAGAGGCGGGCTGCTTGCCAAGGTCGCCCTTGATGAGCCGGCAACCATCAAACTTGATGTCGTTGTAGAAACGGGGATCCCGGTCTTTCCACGGATGCGTGTTGTCAAAACCCGATTCGGCATCGGTGAGGGGCAGACCGTTGGCCATGCCGTAGTAATTCACGTAGTTGGCCGTGGGCAAAGTGAGCACACCACCATCGTTGAGGTCGGCGTTGCAGGCAAAGAACTGCTTACTCAACCCCCAGTTGGTATTGTTCCAGCCGTAGTCGGGGCCACGGAAGATGGCCTCTGTGATGGAGTTGTCTTTCGTCTGTCCGGCAATCTTGCCATTCTGGTCGATGGTGTAGAAGTTCTGCGAATACTCCTCGAAAGGCAGCAAGCCAAACTGTGTCTGTCCGCCTTCCACGGCGGCAAGCAGTTCGCCGAACGCTTCGGCAGCACGTTTACACAGTTCCTTGTTATAGTCGGCAGTGCCCCCGCTGTCGCGATTCATCAACGGACTGGCTGCAAAGAGCAGGTCTTTGCCCAGATAGCCCAGGGCGGCAGCCTTGGTCACACGCAGCTGGTTCTTGCCCAATGTGTTACGTCCGGCCACCGTCTGGTCCCAGTCCATGGGGAGCAGGTCGGCCGCCTTGCGGAAGTCTTCGGCCGCCTTTTCCGCACATTCCTGATAGGTGGGGCGCGGCAGGTTCAGCTTGTCGTCGGCCGAGAAGGCCTTGTCAATATAAGGCAGACCGCCGAAAAACTGCATCAGTTCGAAGTGGAACCATCCGCGGAAGAAGTAGAGCTGCCCGGCCAAGAGGTCTTTCTCCTCTTTCGTACCGGTAAACCTGTCAAGGTTGGCTATGCCCATGTTGGCCTTGCGGATGCCATACCAGCAGGCCGGCCACAAGCTGTGACGGAAGCGGTCGCCCCCGGGCTGGAAGTCGTTGCGGTCCATCCAACCGCTCTGCCAGCCGTCAAAGCTGCTCTGCCATCCCCAGAAGTCACCGTTGTCTATCTTGTAGACCATGTGATAGTTGATGCCCACGTTCTGTATTTCGTCTTCTCCCCAGTTCCACGAGTTGGTCCAATAACCCTTGTAGAATTCGGGAATGCAGTTGTAAAGTTCTTCGGTGAATCCCTGAAAGTTCTTGAAGTCTTTGTAGGCATCCACATCCGAGATGTCCGAGTCAGGCGACTTGTCGAGATAATCGGTGCAAGCTGTCAGACCAAAGCCCACCGCCAGCACACTGCAAGCCGCTACGATATATTTATTGAAATGCTGTTTCATTGTCCTTACTGTTACAAGTTGATTTTAAGACCCAAGTTAAAACGCTTCACCGTGGGGTAAGCCCCTTGCGAAGCCAGTCCCGTGCCGGCATAGTTGCTCTCGCGGTCGTCGGGCATACGGCTCCACACCCAGAGGTTGTTGCCATTGAGATAGAGCTTCACGCTCTGCAGCCCCATCTTGCTCACCCAGCCTTTAGTGAACGTATAGGCTACTTCCATGTTCTTCAGACGGATGAAACTGCCGTCGTAGTGGAAGCGCGAACCATTGTAATAGCTCGGCGTGGAGTTGATGCGTGGCATGGGAGCATCGGCGTTGGTATTGTCTTTTGTCCAGAACGAGCCTTCATCAAACACCGTGTCGAGATTCTTTCCCAGTGAGTTGAATCCCACATAGCGGTTCACGTTGCTCACGCCATACCACTGCATGAAGAAGCTCCAGCCCTTCCAGTCCCATCCGATGGTAGCATTGTAGGTGTTCTGCGGCGTACCCGTGTAGCCATAAGGCACATTGTCATTGGAGTCGATCACGCCGTCGCCGTTGTAGTCGGTGATGACATACTGGCCGGGGAGTTTCTGGTCGTCGTTGGTGTCGTGGCGGGTCATGCCGATAACCTCGTCCCAGGTGTTGGCGAAACCGGCCGACATATAGGAGTGGTCCTGCCCGATGGCAAATCCCTGCTGCTTCTGATAGTCGGGCTTCAACTGTGGGTCGTCGTAGGAGAGAATCTTGTTTTCGGCATGGGTCATGTTGAAGTTGCCCCAGAAGTGCATGCCGTTGGCAATGGTCTTGTTGACCCGGAGTTCCAGTTCATAGCCCGCCGTGCGCACCCGTCCGTAGTTCATCACCGGTGCCTTGGCTCCGAAATAGGAGGGAACGGCACGCCTGTCGCCGGGTATGAGAATGTCGGAACGCTTCTCGTGGAAGAACTCGAGGCTTCCGGCCAGCAATCCGCCGAGGAACGAATAGTCCACGCCGAAATTCTGCTTCACGGCCTTCTCCCAATGCACGTCGGAGTTGCCGATGCGTGCTTCTTTATACCATGTGTAAGGGCTGTTGTCTTCGTAAAGGCCGTTGTGGGCATTGCCTCCGTAGGCCCACTGGGTGGCATAGAGCCAACGCTCCCAGATATTGTCGTCGCCCACCTCGCCGTAGGAGTATCGCAGCTTCAGCATATCCATAATCTTTTTTACCGGTGTGAACCACTTCTCCTCGCTCACGAGCCAACCGAGGGCTCCGGAGTTGAAGAAAGCGAAGCGGTTGTCCTTGCTGAACTTCTCCGAACCGTTGTAGGCACCGTTGTACTCGGCGAAGTATCGGCCGGCATAGTTGTAGGTGGCACGGAAAGCCCAGTCTTCGCGATAGTGGGTGAATTCGCTGCCCCGGGCGTTCTCCTGACGGTTGAACACGCCCATCGCCGTGATGTCGTGGTCGCCGAACTTGTTGCCCCAGAAGAGCTGCGCCTGATAGAACAGATTGCGCTGGGTGAGCCCGTTGTTCACATTGCCGCCCGCTGTCGTCCACTTGATGCCTTCCTGAAAGTCGAAGTTGGTGTTGCTTTCCTGCGGCTCCTTCCACACGGTGGCTCCCGTGTCGGGATTGATCCACTTGAACTGTGCATTGTGATAGAGGTCGTTGATGCCCGGGGCAGTTGGGATAGGGGCCGTTGATGCCTCGTCCTGCCTCCACAAACGTGTTGTCCCACGACACCAGCGCACTAGCCTTCAAACCTTTCAGGAGGAAACTCAAGTCCTGCTCCAACGTGAAGTCGGTGTTAATGCGGGTGGTGGTGGTCTTCTCCACGCCCGAGATGGCCAGGTTCACAATGGAGTTGGGAGCGCCCTGCGAGTCGGCGGGGTAGTAACCCCACGTGCCGTCGGAGTAACGGGGCACGAAAGCGTTGTGAGGCGCACTGTAAGCGGCCTGCCACAGCTGCGACTCGCCAAACGACCCCGTGGGCACGCCCCAAGGGCCCTGTTTCACGCCGTGGGAACCGAAGATGTTGGCCTTCAGCGTGGTGGTGTTGGTGAGCCGGAAGTCAAGGTTGGAGCGCACGTTGATGCGGTCGAACCCATAACCGGCCTTATAGCCGCGGTTGTTGTCCCACCGGCGGAACATGTCACCCTCGTGCAGAAAGTCGATCGAGGCGAAATATTTCACAAACTTCGTACCGCCGGAGATGTTCACATTGGGGTTGTAGGCCATGGCCGTCTTTCTGAACACCACATCCTGCCAGTCTACATCAGGATAGCGCTCGGCCTCTTCCAGATTGGCCGGGTTGCGGTATTTACCGATAATGTCCATCGGAGTCATCTTGAGCCACGACTCGGGCTTGAGGCCCAGTTCGTGAGCTGCGGCCTGGTTGCGGATAGTGAGGGCATCGGCACTGCTCATCGAACCGGGGAGCTTCGACACCGTTTTAAGCGTCATGTTCACTCCTATTTCTATCTTGGCCTTGCCTTCCTGTCCGCGTTTGGTGGTGATGAGAATCACGCCGTTGGCGCCCTTCACACCATAGACGGCCGTGGCCGACGCGTCTTTCAGTACCGAGACGCTCTGCACCGAGGCTATGTCGATACTGCCCATGGGGCGTTCGATGCCGTCGACGAGCACGAGCGGGTCGCTACCGTTCCAGCTGCTCACACCGCGGATGATGATTTTCGGGTCTTCCTCGCCCGGCATACCGGTGGAAGACATGGTGACCACGCCCGGCAAGTTGCCCGTCAGAGCCGCGCCGATGTTGCTTACACCGCCGGCCCTCTCGAGCGTCTTGCCCGTAGTCTGGGTGATGGAGCCCACTACACTGGCTTTCTTCTGCTGACCGTAGCCCACGACCACAGTTTCTTCGAGCATCTGGGCATCGCTCTTCATCGTGATGTTGAGATTAGTTCCGGCCGTGGCCTTCACCTCCTGCTGCAACATGCCCACGTAGGTCACGACAATCGTAATGTGGCGCTGGGGCGCCTGAAGCGTGAAGTTGCCGTCAAAATCGGTCACGGCAGCGACATGGGCATTGCCCTTCATGACGACCGTCGCACCGATGAGCGGCTCGCCACTTTCGTCGGTCACGTTTCCCTTGATCGCGAACGACTGCGCCCAGGCTGCCATCGATGACAGCACCAACAGCATCGTTGTCAGAGAAACGACTTGAAAAAGTCTGTTTGCTTGTTTCATTTTTACGTTATTAGGTTAAGATTGGTTTTTGCCATTTGATTTCCGTGCAAAGATATTTAATACTTTTTAAATTCAGATTGCAGTTTGTTTCATAGACTTTGCCATTTGTTACATTTTCACCTTTTTACCGTTCTTGATATAGATTCCGTGGGGCAAAAGGCCGCTGCGCCCGTCGGTGCGCACCTCCCGACCGTCGAGCGAGTAGATGCGGCCACCCGTCAGCTGCACGGCCTTGCCCACACTCCCGATGCCGGTGGGAGAGAGTCCGTCGTTGCTCAAATACACATCCTTGATGCTGACAGCCGCACTGCCGGTGGTCCAGAAGCCTGCTATATAAATATGTGAGGGGTCACACTTCTGCGAGGTGCCGTCTTTCACCATCTTGTGCAGATCTATCACCAAGCGCGTCTTGTCGCCGAAATCGTATTTGGCGGGCTTGCTCCAGTAGCTGCTCTCGTCAAACAGGCGGAACGAAGCACTGCACGCCTGCGCACGGTTGAGTTCCACCACAAGATATTTATAACCGGAAAGGTCGATTCCATCGCTATACTTCCATCCGCCGAAGCCCCACCGGCCCGTCTGCAACGTGCCCGTGGCCTCATCGAAGGAGCCCTTCTCCCAAATGTCGGGATTGAACACGCCCGCCTTCAGGGGAAAAGTCTTCACGCTGACGGGGAAGGAGGTGGTGAGCCTGCGGCCGTCGGGAGTGGTATAAGCGGCCTCCACCGTGGCCTGTCCTTCGCTCACGCCGGCCATACTCCAGCGGTTCACCGCCACAGCCGGTGACGATGAGACAAACGTGGCATTGCCCGAAACATTCTCCACCATGCCGTTCTCGTAGGTGGCCAGCAGGTTGACGGGACAGCGCGACGAGGGCATGAGCGTGTAGCCGGCCCGTTCGGGAGCGATGCTCACCACCCTGCCCTGCTCCAGTGTGCGCCCGTAGGGCTGCGTGGAGGGATATTCCGTCTTGGCATAGTCCTGATACCAATGGTAGGCGGGCCACACACAGGCCTCGGGGTCGTTGACCACCGTCTTGTCGGCCTCGCCCGTGGCCGGCACACCATCGTAGCGGGCCAAGATGTCAGGCCCGGTGAAGATGAGCCAACTGATGTTGCCGTCTCGGTCGACGATGTCCTTGAAGTTGGCTCCGAAGCCGGTGCCGCCCACCGTGCCCGTGGTCGACTTGCCCCAAGAAGCATCATACTTCACCGGAGCCCAGTCCATCTCGGTCACGATGACCGGAGCAATGGCCGAGATGGGGCCTATCTGTCTCTGCCATCCGGCCTTGAACTTCTCGTAGTCCACCTTCACTTCCTTGCTGCCGTCGTGCGCACCGTTGTACCATCCGGGATAGCAGTGCACGGCATAGCCCACGTTGTCTCCCCTTACGGGATAGTCGGCAAAACCGGCATAGTGCGACTGGTAGCCCAAGCCGGGTATGAGCACGATGTTGCCGCAGTGGGCCCGCACGGCATCCACCACAGGCTGGATATACTCCGTCATCTCCCGGTCGCCGGCCACCCTGCCGTCGGCATGGACAATGCGCACCGGTTCGTTGGCCAGTTCGAACATCACACAGGGGTTGTCTTTCAGGGCGGGATGCCCGGCCACATAACTCCACACCTTGATGAGATACTGCTGGTAGGCATCGCCCACCCTTATCTCTTGGGGGCACACGCCCGGCGGGCGCATCACTACATACATGCCCTTGCCCACGATATACTGCGTCATGGGCACAAACACCTCGTCGAGATATTTCTTGAATCGTTCGAAGCTGAAAGCCGAAATGTCACTCTCGCCCTGATGGGGCACACCGGGCGTGTTGCTCCAATAGGGGTCCAAATGCAGGCGCACGAAATCCATCTTCCATCCGGCGGCGATGATTTTGTCTATCAGCCCTTTGTTGTAGGCCAGACAAGCCTGCACGTCGTAGTTGTCCCATTTCGTGCCCCGCTCGTTAAACCACGGACTGTAGGTTTGTGCAAATCCGTGCAGGTTGACGATGTTGCCTGAGGGGTCTTTAAAGTAACGCCCGTCCACATGCAGACGGGGCGGAGCTCCACCCTCCCACGCCATCATCAGAGAGGTGGAGAGCATCAGGAGCAAAGAAGTAAACATTCGTTTCATAGTCACTGTTGGTTGATTGAATTACAAAGATACTACTATCAGGCTACATTTCCTTTGCCCTGCGTCTCATATACTTTGCGGAGAGTTGCAAAATATCGTCCTACAGTAGGGGCAGGAAGGTGGTAGGTGATGGGTGGTAGGTGTTAATGGAGTGTCTAAAGTCCCCTAATTTAGGGGGGCTGAACAAGGGATAAAGCCATATATAGCATCAACTATTAAAGATTTCGAAAAAGCCTTACACGCAATTTTTCCACACCTATCTTCCCAATCAATCTCATCCGCCTTATCCGCCCAATCCGTCCCGTCAATTTTCCCGCCAAGCCCAAACGACCTTGCAAAACGGCCACACTTGGAAGCTCACTCGGGCCGGATGACAACCTCAAAGAGGCCCTTTCATCGGCTTGTTTTGGCCGAATCATATTCCAAAGCAGGGATGAAAAGCCCCTTTCAGGGGGTTGGGGGTCTGTTGGTGGATTGGAAACTAAAAAAGGGAAGCACCGGCGTGCTTCCCTTGCTCATGCAAAGATAATACATTTAATGCCTTTTTGCAAACACAAAGTCAATAGTTTTGACATATCAAACCTCTCATTCAACCACACTCACCGTCAGCGTTTGCAGGTCTTCGGGGCGCGAACTGTTGCCATACATCAGTTCGTAGTCGCCGGGAAGGGTGCGCATGGTGTTGGTGCTTTCGTCGAAACATTCAAAACTCTTGCGACTGAGTGGAATTTCGACAGTGGTGCTCTCGCCGGCCTTCAAGGCCACCCGACGGAAGGCGCGGAGCGACTTCAGTGGGCCGTTGGCATCGGCCACCCGGCGGATGTAGACCTGCACCACTTCCTCGCCGGGACGAGTGCCGGTGTTGGTGAGCGGAACGGAGAGCCGATAACCGCCTTCGGCTGCCTCGGCACGGGCCCGCCCGAAGCGGAAAGTGGTGTAGCTCAAGCCGTAACCGAAGGCAAAGAGTGGGTCGGAGAAGTAGCGGTAGGTGCGGCCACGCATGGAGTAATCCTCATAATCGGGCAACTGGTCGGTGCGCTTGTAGAATGTCACAGGGAGCTTGCCCGAAGGGTTGACAGTTCCGAAGAGCACGTCGGACACAGCCGTGCCCCCCTCCTGTCCGGCATACCAGGCCTGCAAAATGGCATCGCAAGTCTCCATTTCGGGCTCGAGGGCAATGGCCGAGCCCGAACAGTTGACGAAGACAACCGTCTTGCCGGCCTCGTGGAGGGCACGCAGGAAGTCGCGCTGCACCTTGGGCAATTCGATGTTGGTGCGGTCTCCACCCTTGAAGCCGTCGATGTCGACAGGCATCTCCTCGCCCTCAAGAGCGGCGGAGATACCGCCCACGAACACCACCTTGCGGATGCCTTGAAGCTTGCGGATGATGGCCTGATAGTCGATGGGATGCTCGGTGCCGATGTTGATCTTGAGATTGGCGCCCCACGTCTTGACAAAGGCAAATCGCACCTCAATGCGATACTCCTCGCCGGCCTTCACCTGAAGGGGCGTGCGCGTGGGCGTGGTGCGCCATGTGTGGTGCTTCACCTGCTCCTTGCCGTTCACGTAGAGGCTGAAGTCACCGCATCCCTCTACGTTGACCACCACCTCGCCCGAGGTCTTCGGCGTGTACACGGTCTCGTATTTGGCCGAGAAGTCTTCCACGTTCACACCCGGAGCGAAGTTGTGCATCCCGGCTGTGGTGACAGCCACGGGAGCCGTGTAGAACTGTGTGGCGACGGGGCGGCCCTGCATCCCGGTGTTGTTCCAGAACGTACCGCGCAGGCCCTTCCGCCCGTCGATGGCGCATTGGGGCAGCAGCGAGTTGACGGTCTTGGTGTCGGTGAGGTCGCACCCTTTGAGATAGGTCACGCGCTTGTGGCGGGCCTTGATGCCGTTGAGGATGGTGACGGTGCGGTTGGGCGTACCGTTGTAGTTGCCCCACATCATGGGTCCGTCGTCGGCATTGGGCCCGATGACGGCGATGGGCTCCCCACCGGCCTTGAGGGGGAGCACCCCTCCCTTGTTCTGGAGGAGCACCAGACTCTGCCGGGCCATGTCGAGTGCCAGTTGGCGGTGGGCCTTGGAATCCATCACCGAGGCAGGTATCTTCGACCACTCCACCAGCTTCGGGTCGTCCATCTCGCCGAGGTCGAAGCGTCCTTCAAGCAGCCGGAGCACGTGCTTGTCCACTTCAGCCTCGGTGATGAGTCCGCGGCGCACGGCTTCGGGAATCGTCTTGTAGGCATATCCAAAACCGCACTCCACATCGGTTCCGGCCACAGCGGCCTTGGCGGCGGCATGCACGGCATCGGAAGAGGTCTTGTGGTTGGCATAGATGTCGGTCACGGCACCGCAGTCGCTCACCACCAGATAGTTGAAGCCCCACTCGTCGCGCAAGATTTGCTGCAACAGGCGGTTGTTGCTGCAACAAGGGTCGTCATCGAGCCGCTGGTAGGCGCACATCACTTCGCGCACCTTGGCCTCCGTGACCAGCGTCTTGAAAGCGGGCAGATAGGTTTCCCACAGGTCGCGGGGCGACACATCGGCGACGTTGGCCGTGTGGCGGGTGTACTCCGGCCCGCTGTGCACGGCATAGTGCTTGGCGCAGGCCCATAGTTTACGATACTTCGCCGTCTCGGGGCCTTGCAGACCGCGCACCACGGCCGTGCCCATCACGGAGGTGAGATAGGGGTCTTCGCCGTAGGTCTCCTGCCCGCGCCCCCACCGCGGGTCGCGGAAGATGTTGACATTGGGCGTCCATACCGAGAGGCTGTGAAACTTCTCGTCTTCACCGCCATTGAGCGTACGGCGGGGTGGACTCGGCCCGTG
>OATU01000831.1_pt1 | contig 22825 bp, 20 predicted proteins | sample 1516711 | NCBI WGS metagenome assembly OATU01 (sample SAMEA2579971, study PRJEB22360) | human gut metagenome | biome: human gut; feature: human-associated habitat; material: faeces | place: Denmark | collected 2008/2010 | reverse complement strand
AGAAAAGCTGGAGGCGGACCTCGGGCGGGAGCCGACAGTGGAGGAGCTTGCAAGGTCGGTGGGAGCCAGCCGTGAGGAGGTTGCGGCATCCATGGAAGCTGGGGCGAGAGTCGGATCCATCTACGAGCCCTTCGATGCCGGGGATGAATCCGGAGGCTGTCTGGCGGATAAGATCGCGGAAAAGACATCGGAGAATGACAGGGTCCTGGACCGGATCGTGCTGGCGGAGCTTTTATCCGGTCTCGGGGAGAAGGAACAGCAGATCATAAAAATGCGGTATTTTGAAAATATGACCCAGACCGTGATCGCAGGGCGGCTTGGAATCTCCCAGGTGCAGGTGTCGCGGCTGGAGAAGAAGATCTTGAGGGAGATGAGGGAGAGACTGACTTCATAAAAGATGAAAATGATTCTGCCCATGGTTATGTATAATGTCCATTGATTCGGAACATCCTATTTGCGTAAAGCAATGCGATAAACAGGATGAGAAGGTGGAATATTATGAAACCGTTAAAGGACTACGTGGAGATCATTTTTGCGGTGCTGGCGCTGGCAGTACTGGTGTTTGTGTTCTGGTATTTTCTCGTGGCGGTCCCGGCAAAGAAAGCGGAGCAGTCGGGGACATTCGTGATGGTGCCGGGGACGGAAATGGAAGTCTGCCGAGGCACTGTCACAGGGGTTTTAAAGACCATTGGGGATATGGACAGAAAGCCGTGGAGCGCATGAGCAGCACGACGATCTACTTAAAGCTTCCCCAGGTGAAGGAAGTTTATGAGCCGGAAGTGTACCTCGGAATGATCGCCGATGTCCACAGCAGCGACAGGGCTGCGGAGGCGAAGGCGAAAGCCGTGAAAATCACCTCATTTTCCGGGAAGGGAAAAGAGGCAGCGTTTGTTGGAAATGTCATGGAACTCGTGGAAAAGATCGAGAAGACCGGCCAGAATATCCAGGTGGACAATCTCGGGGAATCGGATTTCGTGGTCACATACCGGGCAGGGAAGAAGGAAAGTCTGGTATGGGAGTGGATGAAGACGGCCATGGTGTCCGCGGTGGCGTTTTTCGGGGCGGCGTTTGCCATCATGACATTCAACAACGACGCAAACGTGACGGATGTGTTCGCGAAGTTCTATGAGATGATCATCGGGACCCGGGCGGACGGACCGACGATCCTGGAGGCGTCCTACTCCGTGGGACTGGCCCTGGGGATTTTATTGTTCTTCAACCATTTCGCCTCCTGGAAGATCACGGTGGACCCTACGCCCATAGAGGTGGAGATGCGGCTCTACGAGGAGAACTTAAATAAGACGTTGATCAAAAATGGCGGGAGAAAGGAGTCAGGGGTCGATGTATCTTAAGCTTGGGATTCTGGCCTTTGCAGGCCTCGGTGCCGGGGCAGTGATCGCTGCCGGAATCTTTGCCTTCCTCGCCATCATCGGCGTGTTTCCGAGACTCATCGGTGTGACCCACACAGCGGAGCATGTGATCCTCTATGAGACGCTTCTGATCCTCGGGGGAACATGGGGGAATCTGGCGGACTTCTACAGCGTGGCGTTTCCGTTCCCTGGAAAGTTTGTGCTCGCAGTGTGTGGGACGGCTGTCGGAATTTTCGTGGGATGCCTTGTGATGTCTTTGGCGGAAACGCTAAAGGCACTGCCGATCCTGAACCGCCGGATCGGGCTGGCGGTGGGGCTGCAGTATGTGATCCTGGCGGTGGCTGCGGGAAAGGCATTTGGATCGGCAGTGTATTTTCTGCGGGGATTCGGATGATTTATCTCAGTGGGAGTCTGATCTCCGACTGAGATAAACGCTCCGCGAGGATGCGCAGTGATTCTGATAGGAATCTGTCAGCTTCGCTGACCAGAATCACGCGCCAAGTCTCACGAACGTTCAATTTGAAAGTATACATGGAGGAATTTATGGAGATCGATAAGAAAGAGTACGGAAAATATGTGAAGCAGGTGACACCGGTCCACAACACCTGGAAGAACCTCTGGCGGGCGTTTCTCGTTGGCGGACTGATCTGCATGCTGGGACAGGTATTCACATCCGTCTACATGTCCTTCGGGATCGAGAAGGAGAGCGCGGCGGCGTGGACGACATTGAGTCTCATCGGCCTCAGCGTGATCCTGACGGGGTTTCATGTGTACCAGAAGATCGTAAAATTCGGTGGAGCCGGGGCCCTGGTTCCCATCACAGGATTTGCGAATTCCGTGGTGTCCCCGGCAATCGAGTACAAGGCGGAGGGCCATGTCTTCGGGATCGGCTGCAAGATCTTTACGATCGCGGGACCGGTGATCCTCTACGGGATCCTTGCGAGCTGGGTGCTGGGGATGGTGAAGTATTTCTGGAGATACTTGTAAACGAACCGGCAGGAACGTATAATGGAGAGAGAAGATGCGGCGGCTGTGGAGCATATGAACAGCGTCAGCATGGAATAAGCGGAGGAAAACGTGAAATCAGTATCGATCTATACGCTCACAAGAAATCAGAATATTTCCTGCGTCCAGAAGCTGGAGAGACAGATGTCGGGGCGCGGGTACTTTTTGAAGATGCGGGAGTGGGAGCTTGACAGCATGAAGGCCTTTGTGAGGGAATTGGAGACGCATATGGACGAGGTGTATGCGCTTTGGTTCTTTTACTCGTTTCAGATTCCGAGACTGGGAAAGGAGTTTGACCTTCTGCAGATCAGGGAGGACCAGATCGTGAATGTGGAGCTGAAGAGCGGAGCAGTCTCCGATGAGGCACTGCGGAAACAGTTGATACAGAACCGATATTATCTCGCGGTGCAGGGAAAGACGATCCGGTCCTATACATATATCAGCAGCCAGAACCGGCTTGTCCGCCTTACGAACCACGACCGGATCGTGGACGCGGACTGGGAACAGCTCTGCGCGGATCTGAGGGATGGCGGAAAGGACTATGAGGGCGATGTGGAGGAGCTGTTTCAGGCGGAACTGTATCTGATCTCGCCTCTCACAGAGCCGGAGCGATTCCTGAACAAGGAATATTTCCTGACTGCCCAGCAGCGGGATATTGAACGCCAGATCTTAAAGAAAATCCGGGCGGAGCGGACCGGGGCGTACTGGTTTACGGGACTTCCGGGGACGGGAAAGACGCTGCTGCTCTACGATATCGCTATGAAGCTTTCCGGGAAGCAGAGGGTCTGCATGATCCACTGCGGGGAGAGCAAGAAGGACTGGAAGCGGCTTCATGAGAGACTTCGGCGGGTGGAGTATCTGCCAGATTCCGAAATTGGGGCGGAGTGCGGTCTGGAAGAGTGTTCCGCGGTTCTGGTGGATGAGGCACATCTTCTTGAGCCTGGGGCGAGGGAACTGCTGGCTGGGATCAGTACCCGGCGGCCGGTGATCTTTTCCGGGGACTGCGAGGATGTGATCTCGCCGGATGAGCTGGGGGAGAGCGCTGAGATGGTGTGGAAATCTGTGCCGGGTGTGCAGACATTCCGGATGACGAACCGGATCCGGACGAACGCAGAGCTGTCTGTTTTTATCCAGAATATGATGCGCCTGACCAGAGGAAAGGGGAGACGGATGTATCCCCATGTCTCGGCTGGGTACGGGAATGATGAGGAGGAAGCAGAGAAGCTTTTAAAAGGGTATCTGGCGCTGGGATATCGGTATTTTGAGGAGAATGCCGGGAGCAGCGAGGATGTGGAGCGGCTGGTCGTTTTGCTGGATGAGAGATATTTTTATGATGAGACGGGATATCTGCGGTCTGGGAACCGGAGTGTAAGGCGGCTGTTTCACCGGCTGAACCAGGCAAAGGAGGAGCTGGCATTTGTGGTGAAAAAGAATGAGGCGGTGTACTCGGTGATTTTGGGGCTGCTTCAGGCGATGTGAGTGAAAAATTTATAGAATGTGTGTCGTGGGAAAAGATGCGGAAATTCGAGGTGAACTTCGGATTCCTGCATCTTTTTGTTTATTTTGGGGATTCTATTTGCATGGAGACCTTATTTTGGTGTACCTATGTGAGGATGAAGCCTGTTGCGAATGACTGCACGGGGTACTGGAGTGTTAAGGTATATTTATTTAGTACGATTGGAGTCGTTTTTGTTCAAAAAGTACGATATGTATGGATGTAACTGATAGGTGAATTGAGACCAAAATAAAGATGGGAGTGGATAGAAAAATGGATGAGAAAACAGGAACGTTAAGAAAGCAGCGCGGGCGTGCCAGTGTGGTGTTTGAAAATCCGCCGCTGATCATGGCGGCTGCGTCGACGGTGGGAAAGAAGGAAGGAGACGGGCCTCTTGGCGTTTTTTTTGACCGGGTGGAGCTGGATCCCATGCTGGGAAAGAAAAGCTGGGAGGAGGCGGAGAGTGAGCTTCAGAGCAGGACTGCAGGTCTTGTGATCGAGAAGAGCGGGCTTTCGAAGGAAGAAATCAGGTATTCGTTTGCGGGGGATCTTCTGGCACAGCTCATCGCCACTTCTTTTGGAAATATAAATCTGGAGATCCCAATGTTCGGGCTTTACGGAGCATGCTCCACCATGGGGGAAGGTCTGGGGCTGGGCGCCATGTGCGTGGAGGGTGGATTTGCGGATCATGTTCTTGTAGGCGCTTCCAGCCATTTCGCTTCGGCGGAGAAGCAGTTCCGTTTTCCGTTGGAATATGGGAATCAGAGGCCGTATTCGGCTACATGGACGGTGACTGGGTGCGGAGCGGTGATCGTGTCCTCCGGGGATTGCCGGGGGAAGGAAGCGCCGCTTGCGAAGATCACGGCGGTGACGACGGGAAAGATCGTGGATATGGATTTTCATGACTCCATGAATATGGGGGCTGCGATGGCGATGGCGGCGCTTGATACGATCCTGCAAAATTTCAGGGATCTCGGGGTGGACGAGACACATTATGATAAGATCATCACCGGGGATCTGGGGACAGTGGGACGGAGACTTCTGCTGGATTATCTTATGAAGGCAGGATACCGGATCGAGAGCCGGTATATGGACTGCGGGATCGAGATGTTTTCGCCGGAGGAGCAGGATACCCATGCCGGGGGAAGCGGATGCGGGTGTTCAGCGGCGGTGCTTTGCGGGTTTGTTTTGCCGAAGATCAGGAATGGGGAGTGGAAAAGGGTGCTGTTTCTGCCGACGGGGGCTCTGCTTTCTACTGTGAGCTTTAATGAGGGGAAGAGTGTGCCGGGGATCGCGCATGGGGTGGTGCTGGAGACGCCGGATTTTCTGTAAGAACTTAGCCGGGGATTTTCGAAGGAGGAAAAATCTGTTGGAAAAATGTTAAGGGAAGACGGACGTGGATCATACAGAGTGTGAAAATATAAATCTTAGAAATGAGAAGTGGAGTGAGTGTGGCTATGGAATATATCAGAGCTTTTCTTGTGGGTGGTCTGATCTGCATGCTGGTGCAGATCCTGATGGATAAGACAAAGATGATGCCGGGGAGGATCATGGTGCTGTTAGTGGTCAGCGGGAGTGTCCTTGGATTTTTGGGAGTGTATGAGCCGTTTGCCGAGTGGGCCGGTGCAGGAGCGACTGTGCCGCTGCTTGGATTTGGAAATACACTTTGGAAAGGGGTTGTGAAGGCGATGGCGGAGGATGGAGTGCTTGGAATCTTTAAAGGGGGATTTACAGCCAGTGCTGTGGGGATCAGTGGGGCGTTGGTGTTTGGATATCTGGGTGCGATTATCTTCAGGCCGGGGATGAAGGAGTGATAGGAGTACGCGGGGGTGAGGCTTCGGGCGCGGACGCTTGGGGGATTTTTGGGGCGGTTCCTCTAAGCACCCGGAAGAATGCTAAGAGCGGAGAACAGGGGACACAACTCGCCTGCGGCTCAAACAAGTGTCCCCTGTCCTCCAACGCATTCTCCCGCGCGCCAAGAGGAAGCCAGCCCCCAAAATCAGGCGCGACCGTGCCCGAAGCCTCCCCCCCCGCTGTGCACTGGCATGCCTGGGTTGGCTGTTTTTGTCCCGGAGGGACAAAAAGGCGCGGGAGTTTGTGGAAGAGTAAAAAATATTTGGAATTTTTTAAACGGCATTGTTATGGTGAGAATTTATATGTAAAAACATTATTTGAAAAATAGGGATGATTAAATTTGAAGGGTGTAAAAAAACATGCTGATTCGGTGCAGATTGATACGATTATTTGTAAGGTGATGGAACAGAAAGACGAGAGGCAACGAGATAGACAGTATGACGGGGCTTGTGGAGTGGAGTGGCATTAAGGCAAGGATAGATTGAGAATAATCGTAGAATGTGGTAAAATAGTTATGTGTATTAGGGTCTATAACGTAAGTTATGATTTCCGCTTAGGAGATAACGTAATTAACAATTGTTCCTTGAATGGAAAAGTGTAATGATTTGTAAAGGAGATAGGGACTTTTGTGGCAAAGGTAAGTGATGTCCTGAAGCTCTCGGTTATGCGGGGTGTCCGCGTGGTGGCGGGGGAAGAGGGACTTTTTAGGAAAGTGGAGCATGTGACGGTGATGGAGGTCCCGGAGATCAAGAGGTGGCTCAAGGGAAATGATTTTCTGATCACGAGTTTTTATTCGGTGCGGAAGAGTGAGGAGGATCAGTGTGCCTTGATCCGGGATCTGGCGGATACGTGCTGCTGTATTGCGGTGAAGACGGGGCAGTATGTGAAGACTGTCGCGGAGAGTGTGAAGAGAGCGGCGGATGAGGTGGGACTGCCGGTTTTGGAGATTCCGGGGGAGCTGGCTTATATTGATATTATTGTGAATGTGATGAATCTGATCTTTGAGGAGGAGGGAAACTCGGAGATTCTGGAGAAGTATGTGAAGGATATTCTTTACGAGAATTACAGTGATGAGATCCTGATGGAGGAACGGGGACGGCTTTTTGGGATGGACGTGGAGCATGACTGGTTTTCGGCGGTGGTGATCAATTTCAGAAAGCGGTATGTGCCGGATGAGCAGGATTGGAAGGGGATCAGGTTTCTGGGGCGGACTTTGTTGGAGAGGATGAGAGAGACTGCTGGGATCAGGGAGTGTGTGATGGTTCCGTTGGAGAAGGGGTATCTGATTCTGACTGAGGGAGAGGATGAGTGCAGGCTTCGGGAGACGCTTGTGGATTTTTTTGAAGAGGAGAGAATATGTTCTCTGTGGAATGCGGGAACGGATAAGTTTGTCTGTTCTATCGGTCCGGTCCGGACTGGACTCGCCGGGATTCGCGATACATACAGTGATGCGTTTAAGGCAATTAGGGTCATGAGAAAGCTTCAGCCTGAGAATTGTGTCTGCGTATATGAAAAGGTTGAGATGTACTGTGTGTTGCAGGATCTTTTTTCAGCGGGGGAAAGGGATGTATTTGAGAGGATTTTGGCGCCGGTGGAGAGTCGGGAGTTTTTAGAGACTCTGTGGACGTATTTTATGTGTTCGGGGAGTCTGGATGAGACGGCTGGGGTGCTGCATACGCATAGGAATACGGTGAAGTATCGGCTGGGGAGGATTCAGGCGGTTACGGGGTTGGATATTAAAAGGCCGGAGGATGGTTTTAAGTTGTATATGGGAGTTTTGGCTTGGCGGATGAAGGAGTGACGAGGGGTACGCGGGGGTGAGGCTTCGGGCACGGATGCGCCTGAAGCCTCACCCCCGTTGTGTACTGGCATGCCAGGGAGGCTGTTTTTGTCCGTACGTACAAAAAGGCGCGTTTCAGTTTGGCTGAGAGAACATATAATTCTGAGTTCTTATGGATTATAATGGTATTGTCGGAATTATTTCTTGTTGCGAAATAGAGATAAAGTAAATATGCAATGAAGATGAGATAGATCGGAAAATACTTAGGGGAACTCAGGAGGTACTTGTTATGGAGCGTCGGATTGAGGATGTTCAGTATTGTGAAAGGTTATTTCAGAGTTTTTATGATATCGGAAGTACGTCGCAGGGCGGCGTGACGCGGCTGGGGTATTCGGAAACGGAGGACGCGATGCATGAGGTCTTTAAGGGGCTTGGAAGGGAGCTCGGGGCTTCTGTGATTACGGACGAGGTTGGGAATACTTATGTGACGAATACAGACGAGGATGGGTATACGCTGATCGGGTCGCATCTGGATTCTGTGATCGAGGGTGGACGGTATGATGGTGTGGCTGGCGTGATGGCCGGGCTTATGGTGATGCGCTGGGCGAAGGAGGATGGAATCAGGATCCCGCTTCGGGTCGGGGCGTTCCGGTGTGAGGAGTCCAGTAATTTTGGGTGCTGTACGATCGGTAGTGGACTGATTACACATGAGGTCTATAAGCAGGATATCGGACATCTGATGTCGAAGGACGGGGAGTCTTTGGAGAGTATTTTTGAGCACCGGGGGTTGACGCTTCATCCGAAGAAGATATCGGGACTTCGGAGATATCTGGAGTTACATATTGAGCAGGGAAAGGTGCTTGAGGAATGTAAGACGCAGGTCGGTATTGTCGGGACGATCGCGGGGCCGGTGAGGTATCGGGTGTATCTTCGTGGTATGGCAGAGCATTCTGGTGCGACGCCGATGGATATGAGAAGCGACGCGCTCTGTGCGGCCGCGGAGATCATTCTGGAGATGGAGAAGATCGGAAAGTGGGAATCCGCGTACCAGTCGGTGGCGACGGTGGGCGTTGTGCAGAATCATCCGAATGTCCTGAATGTGATTCCGGGCCGGGTGGAGCTCGGCGTGGATATGCGCGGAATCGATCAGGATAGTCTCGACCGTATGGAGCGGGCGTTTAAGGCAGCGGTGCGGGAGAGCTGCAAGAAGCGCGGTGTCGAGTATGTGGCGGAGAAAATCAACAGCATTCCTCCGATCAGTATGAGTGAGTCAGTGGAAGACGGTCTGGAGCAGGCGGCGAAGCGGCTTGGAATCTCCAGCCGGAGAATGCCCAGCGGTGCGGGGCATGATGCCATGTCTTTTGCGGAGATTTGTGATTCCGGTATGGTATTTATTCCGTGCCGGGGCGGTGTGTCTCACAATCCTTCGGAGCATGCGGAGATTACGAGTATCTGTGATGGGGCGCGGGTGATGTATGAGTATTTGAAGGAAGAGACGGCGAAATAACCGGCAGGAATATCTTTTTGAAAAGACTATAAATTTAATGATATGCTGTCTGGCTGGGAAATTCAGCGGGCAGCATATTTTTATGGGCAATTAAAGCATTTATAGATTTTTCAGGTTGATAATGTTATAATATTTTCATTATGACAATAAAGCACGGGAATGAGGAGGAAACCGTTATGTATATCACATGCCTTGACTTAGAGGGAGTTTTAGTGCCGGAGATCTGGATCGCGTTTGCGGAGGCCAGCGGGATTCCGGAGCTTAAGAGGACGACAAGGGACGAGCCGGATTATGATAAGCTGATGCGTTGGAGAATCGGGATCCTGAAGGAACATGGACTGGGACTGAAGGAGATCCAGGAGACCATCGAGAAGATCGATCCGCTTCCGGGTGCGAAGGAGTTCCTGGATAAGCTTCGTGAGCTTGGTCAGGTCATCATTATCAGTGATACGTTTACGCAGTTTGCGAAGCCTCTGATGAAGAAGCTTGGCTGGCCGACGATCTTCTGCAATTCCCTGGAGGTCGCTCCGGACGGGGAGATCACGGGATTTAAGATGCGGATCGAGAAGTCCAAGTATACGACGGTGAAGGCACTTCAGTCCATCGGCTTTGAGACGATCGCCAGCGGGGACAGCTACAATGATCTCGGAATGATAGAGGCGAGCAAGGCGGGATTCCTGTTCCGCAGCACGGAGCAGATCAAGAAAGATCATCCGGAGATCACAGCGTTCGAGACGTATGATGAGCTCTTTGAGGCGATCAAAAAGGCAATGGAAGAATAGCAGGAATCTTATGGAAAAGATTCCGCACAAAAAAGACATTTAAGAACACAGCCGGACTGCAGTTTGTTATGGATGCGGAGATGGAACGTCAGCTCTGTTTCAAGGGGCAGCGGCTGTGCTTTTCTATTTGAATGAATGTACGGTCTGCTGAGAGATGCTAGATCTGTTTGAACGGTGTATCAGTCTAACAGGGTAGAAAGTACAGGAGTTCTGGTTAAAAGAAAGGACTGCTGAATCAAAAATGGAGAAATCCTACGAGAAAGTCATTGAATATGTAAAACATGGAATCGGAAGCGGGGAGATCCAGGCGGGTGAGAAGCTTCTCCCGGAGCGGGAACTTGCCCAGAAGCTGGAGATCAGCCGGAATTCCGCGAGAGAGGGACTCCGGATCCTGGAAAACATGGGAGTTCTGGAGAGCCAGCAAGGTGCGGGAAACTATGTCTCCGGAAATTTTGACGAGATTCTGGCGGAGATGTTGTCGTTCATGTATATTTTAAAGAAGATCGACGTGAATAAGATCACGGAATTCCGTTCTACCCTGGAGTGGGGGGCCATTGAGACAGGGGTGAAACAGGCGACGGAGGAGCAGCGCCAGAAGATGATGTCCTATCTCGACAATCTGGAGCGGGCGGAGACGGAGGAGGAGCGTGTCCGCTGGGATAAGGCGATCCACTACCTTCTCATCGAGGCATCCGGAAACTTCTGTATGCTGGCAAACTATAAGGCCCTCAACAAGATCATGGACGAGTATATCCCGAAGATGCGTGGAAAGATCATCGAGGGTATGCACAGCGAGCAGTTCTTAAGCCGCGCCCACAGGACACTGGCAGAAGGTTTCGCGGAGGGAAATATCGAGAAGGCGAGAGAGGGACTGAAGCTTCATTTCCACTATATTTACCAGTACTTATAAAAATCATGACAGAGTTCCGACTGATTATTTCGATAAGCCAGTGCTTTGAGAGTCAGGGAAAAGAGCGGGAACCATGACTATGATATAATTCTAACAAGCCTGACAAAAATCAGACAATCTGTGCGAAATTTGCGCAAAGAAAAACAAAAAGTCTTGACAAAATTCCGGGACAGCGATATCCTTGTATTGGAAAAAATACACTGCTTATTGATAGCAGTTATTTTTTAGAACGAATTGGTTCTACCAATAAAGAGAAAACAATCAATATTGTGCGCAATAAACAAACAAATGTGCATGGTGTTTAAAATATATCATAATTGGTACTACCAATATAAAAGAGAATCAATTGCATCACACAAAACCGCACATGTGTCATATGGGTGGCGGCAATATATGAGAATAGGAGAAAGCAAACATGGCAAAGAAGTATAATGAGGTAACGCCTGAGATCCTGGAGCAGTTCAAAGCGATCGTTCCGGGAAAAGTATACGCGGGCGAAGAGATCAACAGTGACTATTTCCACGACGAGATGCCGATCTACGGAAAGGGCGCGCCGGAGGTCGTGATCGAGGCGACGACCACAGAGGATATCGCGGCCATCGTAAAGGTCTGTTATGAGAATTCCATCCCGGTGATCCCGAGGGGAGCAGGAACCGGTCTTACAGGCGCGGCTGTTGCAGTAGACGGCGGTGTCATGATCGACATGAGCAAGATGAACAAGATCCTGGACTATGATCTCGAGAACTTCGTAGTCCGCTTGGAGCCGGGCGTTCTGTTAAATGACCTCGCTGAGGACGCACAGAAGCAGGGTCTCTTATATCCGCCGGATCCGGGTGAAAAGTTTGCGACTCTCGGCGGAAATGTTTCCACGAACGCAGGCGGCATGCGCGCCGTCAAATATGGATGCACAAGAGATTATGTGCGCGCCATGACCGTTGTCCTTCCGACCGGCGAGATCGTTAAGCTGGGCGCTACAGTCTCCAAAACAAGCACCGGATACAGCCTATTAAACTTAATGATCGGTTCCGAGGGGACCTTAGGTATCATCACAGAGCTCACCTTAAAGCTCATCCCGGCACCGAAGGAGACCATCAGCCTGATCATCCCGTATGAGAACCTGGAAGACTGTATTGCGACGGTTCCGAAATTCTTCATGAACCACTTCCAGCCGCAGGCACTGGAATTCATGGAGAAAGAGATCGTTCTCGCTTCCGAGCGCTACCTTGGAAAGAGCGTATTCCCGAAGCAGGTCGAGGGTGTTGACATCGGCGCTTACCTTCTTGTGACATTCGACGGCGACAACATGGAACAGCTGGAGGAGCTCACAGAGCAGGCGGCTGAGGTTGTTCTCGACGCGGGCGCTGTGGATGTTCTCGTTGCTGATACCCCGGCGAAGAAGAAAGACGCATGGGCAGCGAGAAGCTCCTTCCTTGAGGCCATCGAGGCGGAGACAAAGCTCCTCGATGAGTGCGACGTCGTCGTTCCGGTCAACCAGATCGCGAAATACCTGACATACGTCAAGGGAGCGTCCGAGAAATATGACTTCGAGGTCAAGAGCTTCGGACATGCGGGTGACGGTAACTTACATATCTATACATGCGCGAACGATATGGACGAGGAGACCTTCAAGAAACAGGTTTCCGAGTTCATGGCAGACATCTACAGGAAGGCAGCAGAGCTGGGCGGTCTGATCTCCGGTGAGCACGGAATCGGCTTTGGAAAGAAAGGCTATCTTGCAGAGTTCGCAGGTCCGGTGAACATGCGCCTGATGCGCGGCATCAAGGAGACCTTCGACCCGAAGATGATCTTAAACCCGGGCAAGATCTGCTATGATCCGAAGGAAGAGGCGTAAAGTATTCTGTTTAGCCCCGGCAGCAGTCCCTTTTCTCCCCCGTGAGACGGCTGCCGTACACCAATATATTTGTTGACACTGTCTGCCGGCCGGCAATTTCCCCCGTGAACCGGCCGGCGCAAATAAAAAAGAAAGGAAAGCTGCTGTCCGGCAAGCCCGCATATTTTCCAGGGCGGCCGCAGAAGACATAGCAGCAAAGGAATTTCATTATGGCATACTTAATTTCTGAAGAGGCGCAGGATCTCCTGCAGGACGTTAAAAATTTCTGTGACAAAGAAGTTGCAGAGCAGTGCAAGGAATACGATGTTTCCGGCGAATGGCCGAAGGCAATTTATGATAAAGCGGTCGAGCAGGGCTATCAGGCTCTCGAGGTTCCGGAAGAGTTCGGCGGCCCGGGCCTTTCCCGTGTGGATGTAGCTGCCCTTATCGAGCAGATGGCGATCGCGGACGCAGGCTTTGCCACAACGATCTCCGCCAGCGGCCTCGGCATGAAGCCGGTCCTCATCGCGGGCAGCGACGAGCAGAAGCAGCATGTCTGCGATCTGATCCTCGACGGAGGCTTCGGTGCGTTCTGTCTGACAGAGCCGGGTGCAGGCTCCGATGCCAGCGCAGGCAAGACCACAGCGGTGAAAGACGGAGATGAGTATGTATTAAACGGCAGAAAATGCTTCATCACGAACGGCGGTGTCGCTTCCTTCTACTGCGTGACAGCCATGACCGATAAATCCAAAGGGGTAAAGGGAATCTCCATGTTCCTGGTAGATGCCGGAACTCCGGGTCTCTCCACAGGACATGAGGAAAACAAGATGGGTATCCGTACCTCCAATACCTGTGACGTTGTATTCGAGGACTGCAGGATCCCGGCAGCGAACCTCATCGGAGAGGAAGGAAAGGGCTTCGGAATCGCCATGAAGACTCTCGACCAGGCCCGCGCATGGATGGGCTGCGTTGCCACAGGTATCGCCCAGAGAGGCATCAACGAGGCAGTCGCATACGGCAAGGAGAGGATCCAGTTCGGCAAACCGATCATCAAGAACCAGGCATTACAGTTCAAGGTAGCCGACATGGAGATCAAGACAGAGACGGCCCGTCAGATGGTTGCCCATGCTTTAACAAAGATGGATATGGGACTTCCGTACACGAAGGAATCCGCTATCGCGAAATGCTATGCGTCCGATATCGCAATGGAGGTTGCTTCTGAGGCGATCCAGATGTTCGGCGGTTACGGCTACAGCAGAGAGTACCCGGTCGAGAAGCTTCTTAGAGATGCGAAGATCTTCCAGATCTTTGAGGGAACCAATGAGGTACAGAGAATTGTTGTGGCAAACAACGTGATAGGAAAGTAAAAGCAATTTGCGCGTAAAGGCAAATGAATGGCGGAGAAACGGCTGTGAAAGCCGCAAAATTTCGAGATATTACACCGGTCCGGCAGTATCCGTGAAGAACTGGTTCTGCCGGAACCGGACGAATTTTGGAGGAAAACATGGAAATTTTAGTATGTGTAAAACAGGTTCCGGACGATTCCGTTGAGATCTCCCTGGATCCGAAGACAGGGGCACCGGCTCTTGACGGTGTGACACCGGTAGTAAACGCATTTGATACATATGCGCTGGAGATGGCAGTCCGCTTAAAAGAGGCGGCAGGAGGAGAGGTGACCGTTCTTTCCATCGGCGATGAGAGCGTTAAGAACTCCTTAAAGAACTGCCTGGCAGTGGGCGCTGACTACGCGTACCTTGCGGCAAATGACGCTTACCAGAGCGCTGATCCGGAGATCATCGCAAAGGAACTGAAGGCTGCGAAGGAAGCCATCGAGGAGAAGACAGGAAAGAAATTTGACATCGTGTTCTGCGGCAAAGAGACCACAGATTTCGCTTCCGGACAGGTGGGAACGATCCTGGCGAAGGAGCTTTCCGCTCCGGTAACAGCAGATGTCGTTGATATCACAGCAGGAGAGGGAAAAGTGACAGTAAAGCAGGAGACGGAGGAAGGTTACTGCATGATCGAGTCAGGGCTTCCGTGCGTTGTGGCTGTCAATAAGCCGGAGTATGACCCGCGCTATCCGACGATCAAGAGCAAGATGGCAGCGAGAAAGAAACCGATCGAGGGGCTCGCTGCAGAAGAGGTAGGAGCTGCACAGGTCGAGGTCCTCAGGGTCTACGCACCGGCAAAGAGAGCCGCAGGTGTGAAGATCAAGGCAGAAGATCCGGCGGAGGCGGTAAGCCAGGCGCTCGCCATGATGAGCGAAGCAAAAGTAATCTGATGAATGCTGGATCGGCAGAACCGGCTTTGGCCCGCACAAAACGTGAATGTCAGCCGGAATTAAGCATGGAAGGAAATTGAGACGATGAAATATACAGATGGAAAGAATATCATGGTCTACGCCCAGAGCGCAGACGGTGCACCAGTCGGTGCAGCACTTGAGACAGTCAGCAAGGCCGCAGAGCTTGCAAAGGCAAACGGCGAGGAAGTGATCGCTGTTGTATTTGGAAAGGACACTGATACAAAGACCATGATCACAGCAGGAGCTTCCAAGGTCCTCGTGGCAGGTGAGGAAGGACTTCAGGCTGAGGAGAAGGCACAGATCCTCGTAAAACTTGCGGAGAAATATCAGCCGAAGGCAGTCTATATGGCAGGAACCCCGGAGGGAAAGATGATCGCCCCGGCAGTCTCCGCAGTCTTTGAGTCCGGCTGTGTGACAGATGTGACAGGGATCACTGCAGACGGCGTTTACACATCCCTTTCTTACAACGGAAATGTACTGAATGACATGAAGATGGGAGAGAACCTTCCGCATGTTGCGACCGTACGTTCCGGTTCCTTCGCAAAAAAATTAGACGAGAGCAGAACCGGCGAAGTCATCGCTGAGGACGCCTCCGCAGACACAGTCCGCACAAAGGTCGTTGAGACAGTAAAAGAGATCGCAGAGACCGTCAACCTCGAGGAAGCACAGATCATCGTATCCGGCGGAAGAGGAATGGGCAGCAAGGAGAATTTTGCCCTTGTGGAAGAGCTCGCGGAGGTTATGGGAGGCGTTGTGGGAGCCACCAGACCTGCAATCGAGGAAGGCTGGGTATCCAGAGCCCACCAGGTCGGGCAGTCCGGCAAGATCGTCGCTCCGAAGCTCTACATCGCATGTGGAATCTCCGGCGCCACCCAGCATGTATCCGGCATGATCGGTTCCGGCTATATCGTAGCCATCAATAAGGATGAGGATGCGTCCATCTTTGATGTGGCAGATGCGGGAATCGTCGGGGATGTCACAAAGATCCTTCCGGTGATGATCGAAGAGATGAAGAAAAGAAAAGCGGAATAAAGGTCGTATTTACAAAAGCCATGATGTAAATAGAGAGAGTCCCCCGGTAAAAGCTGGGGGATTTTTCAGCAGTATAACTTTCTGAGCAGTGCTTGGCAGCTTACTACTATTTGCGAATCAACAGAGAATTTTATCGACTATAAATTCGCCTCAGGCAGTGTCTGGAATCTTATAAAATTCGTAACTGTTCAGTACCTTCACAGTTACATGAAAAAATCCATTCCAAATCGGCTACGCCGATGGGATTTTTGCCTTTTAGCCTAGGTTTTCTTACGGTCAGCGCAGCAAGTGCGCAGACCTACTGAACAGTTACTAAAATTCTATAACAATACGCCAGATAGAACTCAATCTATCCGGCGTATTGCTTTACTTAGGATTAGTTATATCCAGGTCCCACAGGAATATATACCTGGTCAAGCGGCGATTTCGGCGCTGCTTTTGTGGTCTCCGGAACGGTTTCCGGAACAGTCTCGACCTTTGTGGAACCCATGTTCTCAGTGTCTTCTTCGCTCGGAAGAACAACGGAGGTCGAGCTGTGGATCGTGCAGGTTCCCGGAGAACGGTACCTAGAATCATCTGTTCCGCCGGATTCGCCGTCCGGAATCACCATGAAGGTCCTTGTATTCTTCTCCGGGCAGTATTCTGTTGCAAGTCCGCCGGACTCGCTGCACACGGTCAGCTGTACATGATGGTCGCAGACCTCTGTTGGAACAGTTCCCTTTGCGAAGTACTCGGTGTAAACGGCGTTTCCTCTTGGATCATTCTCGCAGACACCAGGGATCGCAAGCTTTCCGGATTTCCGGCAGATCTGGGCAGTTGTGACGGAGGACGGAACCGGGAAACCGGTGTCCGCAAGCCCCTCATGGATCTTTGTCATGATCGCTTTCCAGATCTTCTTGTGGTAGGAAGTACTGCTTCCGATGGCTGAGATCTTCTGGTTATCGTCACATCCGGACCAGATTCCCGCCGTGTAGTACGGGGTAAATCCGACAAACCAGATATCGTTATTGTTTGTTGTGGTACCGGACTTACCGGCGTTGGACATTCCCGGAATATTTGCCACTGCACTTGTGGAGTTCAAGCTGACTCCGGAGGACGCGAACATGCGGCTGCTTTCCATGGACTGGGACATCGCGTCCGTGAGAAGGAATGCGGTGGAGTCCTTAAGTACACGCTTTGTCTCCGGCGCATTTTCCAGAAGCACTTTTCCGTTGTGGTCCAGGATCTGGGTGAAGAACACTGGTTTCGTGTAGATACCGCCGTTTGCGATGGCCGCAAAGGCATTGGTGAGCTCCAGGTTTGAAACGCCCTTTGTGATACCGCCGAGAGCGGTGGAAGCGTTGTAGTCCGTATCTGTTAAGGAAGTGATCCCTAAGTTTCTCGCGTATTCCACGCCGAGCTGCGGTGTCACAGTCTCGATCATGCAGCGGACGGCAACAATGTTCATGGAGTAGACGATACCGTCACGGATCGTGCTGTAGCCCATGTAGCCCTTGCTGCTGTACCAGTTCCGGAACGTCTTTGTGTCCATGGTGTACGGGCCGTCGTAGTAGACACTTCCCAGGGTAGCGCCGCAGGTATCGATCGCCGGGGCGAAGGATGTGATGACCTTGAAGGTGGAACCAGGCTGGCGCAGGGTGTTTGTGGCACGGTTTAAGGAACGGCTGACCTCTTTCTGGCCGCGGCCGCCGCTGAGCGCCTTCACATAGCCGCTGGACTGGTCGATGAGGACGAAGGACGCCTGAGGCTGAAGTACATAGTGGACAGATTCGCCGAGAACCGTATCCCCGTCTTTTGTCACTGCAGCTTTGTATTTCGCGATGGCCTCATCCGCCTTCTCCTTTGAGGAGAAGAGACCGTCGAAGTTTGTCTCGCCGAGTTCCTTGCGGAAATATGTTTTTAATGTCTCATCGGAATAGTTCGTCGTTGTCTGGTCCGGATGCTGGATCGACAGACGGTAGTCGATCGAGTAGTAGACAACGTCGTAGTTTTCCGGTCTGCTGATCTCTTCATCCACCACGGACTGGATATCCGGATCCTGGGTGGTGTGGATCTCAAGACCGCCGGAGAAGAGGAGATTGTAGGCTTGCGTCTCCGTGTAGCCTTTCTTGTCCTGCAGGGCTTTTAATACCTGATCGATCAGCTCGTCGGTAAAGTAGGAGTACGGCGTCTGGGTCTCTTTTGTGACGATATCCACGTTTTTGATCCGGGAGTAAACGTCATCAGCGAGAGCCTCTTCCTGATCGTCCTTCGAGATCATTCCCTGCTCGTACATATATTGGAGAATAACGCGGCGCTTTTCTTCGTTGCGTTTTCTTCCGTTCTCGGAGAGCGGGTTGAATCTCGACGGGTTCTGGGTGATTCCGGCGATGACGGTCGCTTCGGAGAGTGTAAGGTCCGAAACATCCTTATCAAAGTAACGGAGAGCCGCCGCCTTTACGCCCAGAGTGTTGTTTCCGAGGTTAATGGTGTTTAAGTAGTTTTTGAGGATGATCTTTTTATCCATGATCTTCTCTAACTGGATCGCCAGATACTGCTCCTGGATCTTTCGCTCAAGTTTCTCCCCGAAGGTGTCCTCATTGCCGCCTTCAAAGATATTGTTTTTAATGAGCTGCTGGGTCAGGGTACTTCCGCCGCCGGCACTGGAGTCACCGGTAATGATTCCGACGGCCGCACGGACCATGGAACGGACATCAACGCCTTTGTGGGACCAGAACCTGGAATCCTCGATCGCGATGAAGGCGTCGATCAGGCACTGGGGAAGTTCCTCGTAGGATGCCTCAAGACGGTTTGCTCCTGATTTTACGAGCGTTTCCGTGAGGTTTCCCTTACTGTCATAGACCATGGTGGCATAACCGCTTGGCTCGATGCTCGCTACATCGATCTCCGGGGCCGCGTCGATAACCCCCTTGAAGATTCCGTAACCGAAGCTGATTCCAAGCACCGCTGCAAACAGAACCAGGATCAGGATGATCTTTGTGAGAAGAAGCACCAGATGTGAGGTGATCTTCTGTGATCTGGAATTTGTCTTGCGGAGTGTCTTTTCCACCTCGTTTTTTCCATAATTCATTCAGGATGCCTCCTTTATCATTCCCTAATTATAGCAAAGTTTCATTCATTTATAAATAGTTATTGTGGAAAAGTTTGGTTTGTATTATGATATTTTTGACCGCAAAGTGGGAAAATATGAAGGGAAAATTACATTTTGTGGTCGGAATCGTCAAAAACATGACAAAAATATGAATGACAGGGATATCTTTCCGCAATGCGGAATTATGAGGGTTGCCTGTCCGGTTCTGCCCGGAAACCGGAAATAACGGAAAAATATACGGGACGGACAGCAGGTTTGGACGGGATATGAAGGAGAGAAGATATGGCTCTTGACAGCGTGAAAATTTTATACAAAGGCGGCACAGCGGAGATCGAAGTGAAGAAATCCCGCTTTATCGCGAACCTGAAACCGGTGGAGTCCGAGGAGGAGGCAGCGGCGTTTATCGCCGAGATCAAAAAGAAATACTGGGACGCCCGCCACAACTGCCAGGCCTTTACCATCGGCATGAACCATGAGCTCACAAGATGCAGCGATGACGGGGAACCGGCCCAGACGGCGGGACGGCCGATGCTTGACGTGCTTTTAGGCGAGGATGTCCACAACGCCTGTGTCGTCGTGACGAGATATTTCGGCGGGACCCTGCTTGGAACAGGCGGTCTTGTGCGGGCTTATTCCGGAGCTGTGAAGGAGGGACTTGCGGCTTCCGAGATCGTTGAGAAGAAGCGCGCCTTTGAGATGAAGATCGTGACGGACTACACAGGTATCGGAAAGATCCAGTACATTTTGGGACAGGAAAATATGACGGTGTTGGACAGCGTGTACACGGATAAGGTGGAGTTTTCCGTTCTCGTCCCGGTGGCAGAGTACGACGGCCTGGAAAAGAAGATCACCGAGGGGACAAGCGGCGGCGCGAAGATCGGGAAGGGCGATGAGGTGTGGTACGGCACACTTAATAAGGAAGTGATTCTGTTTTAACGAATGGTTTTTCTGACATTTTGAATGGGTGAGAGAAAACTAACTGCCGATTGGATAGAAAAAAACACACAGAAAAGGCAGATCTGCCCCGAATTTTGAAAGATTATATATTGCATTTTGATTTCATGAATGCTATAATTTTGAGTCGGTAATGCAAAAATTAGGAAATGTAGTGTATACAATGTAAGATGACTGTGCAAAACGGGTCGGGAAATGATCGGTGAGAGGACAGTTATAGATGAAGAAAGAGGATTGATTATGAAGATCAAACGCGAAGATATCAGAAATATTGCGATCATCGCCCACGTTGACCACGGTAAAACGACCCTGGTAGACCAGTTATTAAAGCAGAGCGGCGTATTCCGTGCAAACCAGGAAGTAGAAGAGCGTGTCATGGACTCCAATGACATCGAGAGAGAAAGAGGAATCACCATCCTCTCCAAGAATACAGCCGTATTCTACAAGGGTGTGAAGATCAATATCATCGACACCCCAGGTCATGCGGACTTTGGCGGCGAGGTTGAGCGTGTCCTTAAGATGGTAGACGGTGTTGTCCTTGTTGTCGACGCTTTCGAGGGACCGATGCCGCAGACGAAGTTCGTTCTCCAGAAAGCACTTGACCTTGACTTAAGAGTTATCGTCTGCATCAACAAGATCGACCGCCCGGAGGCAAGACCGGATGCAGTGATCGACGAGACTCTTGAATTATTCATGGATCTCGACGCATCTGATGAGCAGCTTGACTGTCCGTTCGTTTACGCGTCTGCCCGTGCAGGTTTCGCAAAGAAAGAATTAGATGATCCTGAAGTGGATATGAGTCCGTTATTCGAAACCATTATCAACTATATCCCGGAGCCGGAAGGTGATCCGGAGGCTGAGACCCAGGTCCTTATCAGCACCATCGACTACAACGAGTTCGTAGGCCGTATCGGTATCGGTAAGATCGACAGCGGTTCCTTAAAGTTAAATCAGGACTGCGTGATCGTAAACCATCATGATCCGGACAAGATGAAGAAGGTTAAGATCGGTAAGCTCTATGTATTCGACGGCTTAAAGAGAGTCGAAGTACAGAACGCGACCATCGGTGAGATCGTAGCGATCTCCGGTATCCCGGATATCCATATCGGTGATACTCTCTGCTCCCCGGAAAAGCCGGAGGCGATTCCGTTCCAGAAGATCTCCGAGCCGACGATCTCCATGAACTTCATGGTAAACGACAGCCCGCTGGCAGGCCAGGAAGGTAAGTTCATCACTTCCCGTCACCTCCGCGACCGCCTGTTCCGTGAATTAAACACAGATGTCAGCCTCCGTGTAGAAGAGACAGAGTCCGCAGACTGCTTCAAGGTATCCGGCCGTGGTGAGCTTCACCTGTCCGTCCTGATCGAGAATATGCGCCGTGAGGGCTTTGAGTTCGCAGTCAGCAAGGCAGAGGTTATCTACAAATGCGACGAGAGAAACAGAAAGTTAGAGCCGATGGAGCTCGCTTACGTTGATGTTCCGGATGAGTTTACCGGAGCTGTCATCCAGAAGCTTACAAGCAGAAAGGGTGAACTTCAGGGAATGAGTCCGACAAACGGCGGCTACACAAGACTTGAGTTCTCCATCCCGTCCAGAGGTCTCATCGGTTACCGCGGTGAGTTTATGACAGATACAAAGGGTAACGGTATCTTGAACACAAGTTTTGACGGATACGCTCCGTTCAAGGGTGAGTTAAGCTATAGAAAGACAGGATCCCTGATCGCGTTCGAGGCCGGTGAGTCCATCACCTACGGTCTGTTCAACGCCCAGGAGAGAGGTACCCTGTTCATCGGACCGGGCGTAAAGGTTTACTCCGGTATGATCGTCGGACAGAGCCCGAAGGCGGAGGATATCGAGATCAACGTCTGCAAGACAAAGAAGTTAACAAATACACGTTCCTCCAGCGCCGACGAGGCATTAAAGCTTGTTCCGCCGAAGATTATGAGCCTGGAGCAGTGTCTGGATTTCATCGATACGGATGAGCTTCTTGAGATCACACCGACAAGCCTTCGTATCAGAAAGAAGATCCTTGATCCGACCCTCAGAAAGAGAGCAATGATCAGCAAGAAGAGCCAGATGTAATCATTGATCACCATCTGCGCGGAAACGTACGAAGATAGGATCACGAAGACGCAGCGTGATCTTATGAAAAGATAGAAAGAAAGCAGGATCGCTTCCGCATGAAAAAGTGTGGGACGATCCTGCTTTTATCATACAGCCGGATTGAGAGAAATAAGAAACCTGTGTGATGATTCCTGCCATCTGAGCAGCAGAATGTGTTGATGCAGGAGCCTGGAACTCTGTCCGGCGTGCATTGAAAGAGGGAGAATTATGCTTCAGATATTGATCAGTGCCTGTCTCATCGGCGAAAACTGCAAGTGGGACGGCTCGAACAACCGCAATCAGGATGTGCTCGATTTTATGAAAAAAATGGAAGGGAAGGCAAAGTTCCATCCGGTCTGCCCGGAACAGGCGGGCGGACTTCCGACCCCGCGGGCGGCCTCCGAGATCCATATGCCGGACGAGGCGGTCATGAACACGGAAGGCGAGGACGTCACGGCAGAATTCCTCCTCGGCGCCGACTTCGCGCTCCGGGAGGCGAAAAAATATGACTGCACCATCGCGATTTTAAAAGAAAGAAGCCCGTCATGCGGCTCAAACGGCATCTATGACGGAACCTTTTCCCATAAACTCCGCGAGGGAATGGGAAAGACTGCGGCCCTGCTTGCCGGGTATGGACTGAAAGTGTACGGGGAGAGCCGTCTGAAAGAACTGGAAGCAGTGATCAACAGCGGAGAGCTCACTTGATGGTTTAGAGGTTTAAAAATAAGAAAAATATAGGTAACTGTTCAGTAGGTCTGCGCACTTGCTGCGCTGACCGTAAGAAAACCTAGGCTAAAAGGCAAAAATCC
>OATU01000824.1_pt1 | contig 22898 bp, 29 predicted proteins | sample 1516711 | NCBI WGS metagenome assembly OATU01 (sample SAMEA2579971, study PRJEB22360) | human gut metagenome | biome: human gut; feature: human-associated habitat; material: faeces | place: Denmark | collected 2008/2010 | reverse complement strand
CGTGAGAACTTACATTATCTCGATGTGAGCATATTTAATCACATTTTGAGTGGCAATCAAGGGAAACTTTGACAGCAAAGAGATGCAGAGGACTGCAACCGCAGGATTTTATGCGGGTTTTGTGGGACAGGGAATTGAATATACCCAGATCATAAGCAAGGCAGACTACCAGTTGAGCCTGCTGATCGTAACGCAAAAGGGACTCAACGCAGCTGCCAATCCTCTTACATATGTGAAGTATTTCAGGAACTTCTCACCACAGGAGAAACTGGAAGCGGCAAAGAGAACCGCAAAGGGTGCATGGAACGGGGAATATGATTCTGCACTCGGCAGGAAAACCGGAGCTGCAATACTGGATTACCTTCTGGTGGCGATAGGCGGTGCCCTGATGAAGGGAGAGAATGCTGCCTGTGAGGTGGCGGAGAGCGGTAGTACTTCATTGATAGACATTGATGCAATACGCTCCAAATTAAAAACGGAACCTGATACCGCATTTTTCTGGTCTGGAAGAACAGATGGAATAGGTGGTGCTGAGAATGCAGCAAATATTGCCAAAAGTCGAGGTGGAGTTACATTAGAGTCTACAATTGAAACCCAAAATATTGTTATGCCAGAATGGGATTTCAATAATCCGAGTACGATGGAAGCATGGGATTTGGCATCTGGAGCATATGCTGAACAGGTTTCAGGAGAAATACGTGCAGTCATAGGTTCAGAATTAAGACCAGGTAATATATGGGAAAATGTTGAGTTGCCACGTCTTAAGAATAATCCTAATGTTACAAAGATAACAACAATTGACCTCAAAACAGGTGTAGAGAATGTCGTTTTTGAGAGGTGAGAAAATGAAAATTGCAGGTAGTATGAATTATGTTAAGTTTGATTTGGAAAATGGGTATGTTATAAAAGCAGAAGGAGAAATGCTTGTAGGGAGAAAGTTTGTGGCGTATATGGACACTATGAAAACATGGGAGCCACCACATGAGAATGAGAAAATTAGTAAAGAACAAATAGAAAGAATCATTCAAGAAGTACAGAAAAGTATGAATGAAAATACGGTGCAGATTATTTTTGAATAAAACCTGCTATGTTTCTGCATAATAGTATTTATTAGGGTTATACTTTCGGACTCCCAACAACCTACAACTCCTGCACGTCTATTAATTAATCATCATGGCTGTTGCGAAGCAATTAAGAATCCATGATGTTAATTAATAGACACTAGCGGAATTTTGTCGAGTAGGGTATGCGAAAGGACATTGTGAAATCAATATGCTGATGTAACGCACTCTTAGTAACAGAATGCTGCGAAAGGGTGCGTTTTTCTGTGAAAATATTATAATAAACTGCAAGCATTTATGCAGATGGCAGAAGGACCAGCCAGCGTGATCTGAAAGGCAGAGTGACACAGTGGACAGTTATCTGTGGTCATGGAGAATGGCAGGCAACAGGACAGAGCGTATCCGGGGAGCAGTTCATGAGCAGTATCTTTATGATGAATGTAACCGCCTGTTACAGATAACAGATGGTGCAGATACGGTTAAGAACTATACCTATGATAACAGCGGAAATATGCTCTCAGATGGAGAAATGTCTTATCTCTATGACGGTTAGGGAAGCAGCCGCCGAAGAGGAGTCCGATGGCAATGTAATCCGTTATATCCACGGACTGTGGCTGATCAGCTCTGACAGTGAGAAGGCGAAGACCTATTACCATTATACAACTAGTTTGACACAAAAAAATGTAGGAGTGCCAACATTACCAGAAGGTTCTTCTTTAGGAGCTTTAGAAGGAAAAGTTGGACCACAAGGAATGGGATTATATGGTGGGGCACATCAAGCATATATTGATTATAGAGCAGTACCTGTAGATTGGATTGAGATAACACCTGCAACGTGGAAGTGAGAAAATTATGAACAAGATTGACGACGAAAAACATAACGAATTAATAATAATATTGAGTGAGTTAATAGAAACTATTGAATTAATGAAGAAGGAGGAAAAAGATTATTTATTGATTCAGAATGAAAATGAAGCCAGAGATTGGATGGATTTTTTAAAGAATCATACAGATAAAGACGAATTGAAATCTTTAGAAAATGAAATATCAGATAGGTTTTTCTTTAAGTTTGATGTTCAAATTGGAACATCAGAACTAGATAATAAAAGAGCGGAACTTATGAAAAAGTATATATTTAAGTCAAATGAATATTTAAAATAGTTATAATCAGGGTTATACTTTCGGACATTCAGAAGAACTGTTATGATGCCGAGGGTCTTCGTGCAGAGATGGAAGAGAACGGCAGATTAGTGCAGTTCCTCTATAATGAGGATAGGGAAGTAGTCGCAGAGAAAGACTGCAGCGGCAACATCATCCGTTATATACGTGGACTGGGCTTAATCAGTTCTGACAGCGAGAACGCCAAGACGTATTACCATTATGTATCCGATGAACAGGGCAGTGTGAGCCATATCATCAGAGATGAGGATAAGGAGAGCGGAGTATCAGCACAGGGAAGAGAGCAGGACAGAATACTCAATCAATATGAGTATGATGCCTTTGGGAATACCATAAGCTGCAAGGAGCAGGTAGAGAGCCGCTTCCGTTATCAGGGAGAGCAGTATGATCCCATTACCCGGTAGTATTATCTCAGTGCACGTTACTATAACCCTGTGATCGGATGGTTCATACAGGAAGATACCTATTATGGAGACGGACTGAACCTGTATATCACTGCCAGAATAACCCGATCCTTAACCATGACCCGACAGGACATGGAACAAAGGAGAACAGCCCGTACAGCAAGAAAGAACAGCAGTACATTGATGCAGGGGCAGACCCGGATAAGCCAGACTGGCAGCATAGTGTTACCCGGATGCAAACTCGAAACAGGACTTATACAATAAGTACAAGAGTCAGGGATATAATGCAACAGATGCGAAGAAGCTGGCAAACTATGAGATTGTCCATGGTGAGGAGAGGGCAAAGAACTATGCTGCCAACAATGTAAAGAAGAGCGGTCTTGATTACACAGCGACTTCCCCAAGAGATAATGTCAACACCGACTGGAGAACCCAGAACAGGCTTAATGCGCAGAAGAAAGCAAGTAATTCCCAATTGATGCCAATGAATTTGCAGTTCTTTGCGGCAAAAGGGGATGAAAGCGGCAGTAAGAGTGGTAGTAAGGCTATAGGTACTGATGAATTAGTTGTAAGAGATACTAAATTTTTAGATGCAGATGGAAATATTGATTGGGAAAAGTGGGCACCAAATGGTGGGCGAGTACCAGGAACAATCAAGGAAAATCAAACTATTCCTGCAGGAACTATTATTGACAGATATGGAAGTCAATGGGGAAAATATACATCACCAGCAGGAGTACCATATGAACAAAGGGCACTTCCATATATTGAGAACCCAAATGCATACCATAAATATGAAGTATTAAAACCAATTGATAACGTTACAATATCTGAGATTGCACCTGCATTTGAACAAGTTGGGGGTGGAATACAGTATGAATTACCCAATAATATAAAAAAATTAAAAGAATTAGACTATATAAAGGAGATTAGATAAATGACTAGAGAGGTATTAGAAAAAAAATTAAAAATAGCTGGAATTCCAGATTATATTTATAATCTGACAGGACAAGGAAAAAAGGATGAATGTTTATGCTTGGAAAAAATTCAGGATAAGTGGTCTGTTTATTATTTAGAAAGAGGTATTAAGACAACAAATGAAATTTTTGACTCTGAAAATGATGCGTGTCAATTTTTGTATGACCAATTGATGAATTAAAAAAATATTATTAGGGTTATACTCTGGAATTCCAAACAACCTACAACACCTGCACGTCTATTAATTTACCTTCATGACTGTTGCGAAGCAATTAAGAATCCATGATATTAATTAATAGACACTAGCGAAATTTTGCCGAGTTGGGTATACGAAAGGACATTGCAAAATCAAAACAGAATATTTAGTTCCAATACGCTGATATAAACGAACTCTTAGCAACAAGAAAAAATGTTGCGAGAAGGGAGCCGGCAGGAGTACATCTATGATGCGGCAGGCAATGTTACAGGGATTGTAGACGGTAACGGAAACCATACGCGGTATGGGACAGACCAGTGGGGAAGAATCACGCAGATTCTGCATGCAGACCAGAGCAGCGAGCATTATACTTATGATCTGGCAGGTAACATAACTACAGCCACAGATGGAAATGGCAACTGTGTGACGTATGAGTATAACGTGCTTAATAAACTGGCAAGGAGAACAGATGCCAAAGGTGCAGTGGAAGAATTCCATTACGATAAAGGAGGCAGGATGTGTGAGCATACGGATCGTGACGGCAGGAGAGAACTGTACCGTTATAACATGTACGGAGCACCTACCTGTCATGAGAACCGGGAGGCAGGACTGACTGAGAGCTGGGAATATTCCCCACAGGGACTGTTGGCCAGCGCTATTGGCGGAGGCATGCGCTATGAGTATGCCTATTATGCAAATGGCAGCCTGAAGGAGAAGAGAGCCAGCGGCAGGACACTGCTGTCATACACCTATGATGCAGATGGCAGAAGGACCAGCCAGCGTGACCTGACAGGCAGAGTGACACAGTATCAGTACACTCCGGGCGGACAGTTATCCAGGGTCATGGAGAATGGCAGGCCGCTGGCAGACTACAGGTATCATGAAGATGGTATGGTAAGAAGCCTCACGCTGGGAACGGGTCTGTACACAGAATACACCTATGATATGGATAAGAATCTGAGCCGTATGTGGACAAGACTGGGAGAAGATACCCTTCTTGTGGATAATTCATATCAGTATGATGGCAACGGCAACCGTACACAGAAGCAGACACAGGACGGACTGACAAGATATGCCTATGATGCGAACAACCGTCTGGTGGAAGTGGCATATCCGGGCATGAATGGTGTCACTGACACGGAATACCTGCATTATGACCATGCAGGCAACAGGACAGAACGTATCCGTGGAAATGTCCATGAATATTATCATTATGATGCCTGCAACCGTCTGACGGAGATAACAGACGGCATCAGACAGGTGAAGCACTATACCTATGATAACAGCGGAAATATGCTCTCAGATGGAGAAATGTCTTATCTCTATGACGGTTTCGGAAGGCTGGAGCAGGTGACTAAGGCAGACGGAAGCTTCCAGAAGAACCATTATGACGCAGAGGGACTGCGTGCAGAGATGGAGGAAAACGGACAACTGGTAAAATTCCTCTATAATGAGAACAGGGAGGCAGTAGCCGAAGAGGAGTCCGATGGCAATGTGATCCGCTATATCAGGGGACTGGGGCTGATCAGCTCTGACAGTGAGAAGGCGAAGACCTATTACCATTATGTATCTGATGAGCAGGGAAGCATCACCCATGTGATAAATGGTGAAGAGAAGGAAAGCGGGGAGCTTCCACAGGAGGATGTACAGTCACGTGTACTCAACCACTATGAATACGATGCATTCGGCAATACCATCAGATGTGAAGAACAGGTGCACAACCGCTTCCGTTATACGGGAGAGCAGTACGATCCTCTGACGGGACAGTATTACCTGAGGGCAAGATATTATAACCCTGTCATTGCCAGATTCACACAGGAAGATACCTACTATGGTGACGGACTGAACCTGTATACCTACTGTCAGAACAACCCGGTCCTCTACCATGACCCGACAGGACACGGTACGAAGGAGAACAGCCCATACAGCAGGAAAGAACAGCAGTACATTGATGCAGGGGCAGACCCGGATACAGCCAGACTGGCAGCCGAGTGCTACCCGGATGCAAACTCCAAGAAATCCCTGTATGATAAATACAAGAAACAGGGCTACAATGCACAGGATGCCAAGAAGCTGGCAAACTATGAGATTGTACATGGTGAGGAGAGGGCAAAGAACTATGCTGCCAACAATGTAAAGAAGAGCGGCTCTGATTACACAGCGACTTCTCCAAGAGATAACGTCAATACTGACTGGAGAACCCAGAACAGGCTTAATGCGCAAAGGGAAGCTGGAGCAGGTAAGACCAGCTATGGGAAGTCAAGTAGTAATTGTACGGAATTGGTACCATATTATCCCGCAAATAATGGAGCTGTGCCAGGAACAGAAAAGAAAATCTATTTAATGGCTGGAGACAAAATTGATAGGTTTGGTGGAAAGAAAGGAAAATTCTTTTCACCCACAGGAACACCTATGGAAATGAGAGCATTACCATATGATGCAGATTTATCTCAATATAGACAATTTGAAGTTGTTAAACCATTTGAGGTTGAAGCATCGACGATAGCTCCAGCATTTGGGAATATAGGATTAGGAACACAATATCGTTCTTCGGTTAGTGTTGATGTCTTATTGAAGAAAGGCATAATAAAACAGGTCGGGGGAAATTAGTAATGAACAGTGAAGAATTAAAAAACAAGCTTGAGGAGTTAAATGTACCAGGCAGGTATTATTCAATAAATAGTAGTATATCATCAGATAGATATGTTTTTCGACAGGTGCATATTTATTGGGAATGCTTTTATATTGATGAAAGAGGAGGACAGAATGATTATCATAGATTTGATAATGAAAATGATGCATGTGAGTATTTCTTAAAAACATTAAAAGCAGAGTTAAACCAATAATTTATCACACCACAACCAAGCCTCCCCACAGGCAGGCTTAAATCCTAGTCTTACTACCATACATTAACAAAACTTCTTAGGTTCATAAGGCTTACCATCCCGTAATACGGCATAGATTACGGTGGTAAGCTTTCTTGCTACAGCTCCGGTGGCAGTTAAGTGGTGTTTGCCTTGGTCGCGTTTCTTTTTGTAATAGGCATTCAAAGGGCTGTTGTGGAAAGAGCAGGTAGTCGCAGCAAGAAAAATGGCATGCCGTAGGTAAGGAGAACCGCGCTTTGACATATGGTTATGTATGCTGTTAAATTCGCCGGACTGTCTTACCGTTGGATCAATACCGGCAAAGGCAACTAAGGCTGATGAACTCTTAAATCTTTTTGTATCACCGATTTCAGCCAAAATAGTAGCGGCACCAATCATGCCGATTCCAGGAATGGTGTGCAGGTAACAATCAAACTTCTCATAGTAACCAAGAATCTGACAATCAAGAGCTTCTATCTGCTGATCCAGAAAATGCATTCGGTCAATAAGCTGTTTTAACTGGAAAGAGAAGGCCTCCTGTGCTATCTTAATACCAAAGGTATCAGCCGCAGCTTCCTTGATGGAAAGGGCTTTATCCATAGTAAGCCGGTTGTGGCTCTTATCTTTTATGATTCCATAGAGCTCATCTAATGGGGCGTTCTGAATGTTCTCAGGGGTGAGGTATTTTTCCAGAATGCCCATGGATGTGCTCAGCCAAAGCGAGGAAAACTGTTTTTCGTACTCCGGAAAAATCTGTTCCATAATCGTGCTGATGCGGAGCTTGATTTCGGTTCTGGAGGAAATGACAGAATCACGATAACGGCATAACTGGCGCATGGCAAGAATGTTTTCGTCTGCCATGGAAGTGGTGGAAAACTGACCGAATCGTATCACTTCTGCAATCAAAAAAGAATCTATGGAATCGTTTTTGGTTTGTCGTATATACATTTTTCTCAAAGAATCAGACTGGATAGGATTAATTACATAGATGGTATACCCTTTTGCTTTTAGAAAGGAATAAATGGGATACCAGTAATGGCCGGTGGCTTCCATGCCAAAGACACAAGGAGAATCGCCAATGTTTTTGAAAATGAAGTTCATAAGCGAGTCAGCACCCTTGTGTGTAGTTGCAAAGCAAAGGGAATGCCCGATTTGTTTGCCCTTGGGAGAAACAATGGAAGCTTCGTGATGATTTTTACCGATATCAATTCCGATGATGTACATAAGAAATCTCCTTTCGTTTGTGAATTGTAAGTAGATAGAATCCTCACTTCAATGCGGGTTACAATCTGGTCAGATATACGAAGTACAGCACATATGCTGCCAACATCCAGCTAATACGCAAAATCCTGCAAAGCAGAGGGAGCAGTCTCAATGAACGAAGTCACAAGTGCTTCAAGAGTGGTGACGCACACCTCTATCTATTACAGGATAATTGTGATATAGGAATGACAAACAAGCAATAGATAGAAAAGACTGCTTTAATTCCTATGTGTTTAGCATACCAGAGTGGTAGTGCTTCAGAAGTATATTATAGAACCATGAGTCAAGCAGACTATGATTACTTAAGGATGACAGGGGAATTACCTGCAACAAATGAGACTTTTATTTCTCCAACTTATTCATTCTCAAGTGATTATGATGGAATTACTGTTGAGTTTGAGCTAAGAAAGGGAACTACAAATTCTTTGTTGGATATAGGTGTTGGAAATAATGCAGACCAAGCAATTAGAGACTATGGTGTTTTGCCACAAGTGTCGAAAGGCTGGACTGAAAATAATGCATTTTTTAAAGGAGAGGGAACTCAGACAAATATTGGTTTGGGAAAAGGTAAGGCATTAGAAATTTTTAATAGTAATATAATTAATTTTAAGCGAACGGGAGGAAAATAATATATGGAATTGACTACGGGCTTATTTAGGGAATATTTTAAAAAGCAAATAAGTCTAGAAACACTAATTGAAAAGATTGGCATATATGAGAGTGAATTTTCAAATTGCCTTTTACAAGAGATGATTATAGCGTTTGACTCAAAGGATGCAGAACGTATTGGATATCTTATCTATACTCTGTTTTTATGGTATGAACGAGTTGGGAAAAATAAGTTTCATGAATTTGAAAAGTTTGTGGATATTTTAAATAAATTATTGATTTCTAAATGGCATTGCAAACATGAAGATATCGTCATTCTTTTGCAAAAAATTTCTTCAGAAAAAAGTATAAAATACTTATATGATGCAATAGAATTACATCCAGAATATTTGGAGTGGGACGACAATTATGCATTTGAAGTAAAATGTGTTCGAGCTATATTCCATATTGGAATGGAAAAATCATATTCATACTTGGAAGAACTATGTAAACATCCAAATGCAGTAATAAGGGAAATGGCACAGAGGCAACTTAAAAAATTGCAATAGAAAGATACAGGTTTATGAGTAACGAAATAAGAGCATTGTATTCAAAAGACACAATAAGAGTTTATCAGGCATATAATAAAATTATTGCTAGCGAAGCAGTTATGAAGGGTACATTTGGAAACAACTTTAAAATGGATAGGATGACTTGGATAAAGCCGTCCTTTCTATGGATGATGTATCGATGTGGGTGGGCAACAAAAGAAAATCAAGAATGCGTTTTGGCTATAGATATACAGCGAAATGCATTTGATTATCTTGTTGCTAATGCTGTTATATCGACATATCAAGAAGAAATGTATAGAAGTCGCGAAGAGTGGAAACGATTAATACATAGTTCTGATATTCGACTTCAATGGGATCCTGAACGAGATATACATGGAAATCCATTAAATTATCGCTCACTACAACTTGGTTTAAGAGGAGAGGCGGTAAGAAAGTATGTTAATGAATGGATAGTAGATATTACGGATATCACATCTTATGTAAATGAATTAAAATGTTTAATTTCACAAAAGAAGGATGTATCTATGTTATTGCCGAAAGAAATGGTGTATCAAATAAAGTAACTAAAACTTCCAACACCAATAAGGTGTGTTGTGGACAAGCCTGGGAGAAGATACCCTTCTTGTGGATAATTCAATTCATACCAGTATGATGCCTGCAACCGTCTGACGGAGATAACAGACGGCATCAGACAGGTGAAGCACTATACCTATGATAACAGCGGAAATATGCTCTCAGATGGAGAAATGTCTTATCTCTATGACGGTTTCGGAAGGCTGGAGCAGGTGACTAAGGCAGACGGAAGCTTCCAGAAGAACCATTATGACGCAGAGGGACTGCGTGCAGAGATGGAGGAAAACGGACAACTGGTAAAATTCCTCTATAATGAGAACAGGGAAGCCGTAGCCGAGGAGGAATCCGATGGCAATGTGATCCGCTATATCAGGGGACTGGGACTGATCAGTTCTGACAGTGAGAAGGCGAAGACGTATTACCATTATGTATCTGATGAACAGGGCAGTGTGAGCCATATCATCAGAGGTGGGGATAAGGAGAGCGGAGTATCAGAACAGGGCAGAGAGCAGGACAGAATACTCAATCAATATGAGTATGATGCCTTTGGGAATACCATAAGCTGCAAGGAGCAGGTAGAGAACCGTTTCCGTTATACGGGAGAGCAGTACGATCCTCTGACGGGACAGTATTACCTGAGGGCAAGATATTATAACCCTGTCATTGCCAGATTCACACAGGAAGATACCTACTATGGTGACGGACTGAACCTGTATGCATACTGTAAGAATAATCCGGTGGTGTACTATGATCCGAGTGGGTACAAGGATAAACGTCAGACCCCATGCAAGGAAGAAACAAGTGTGGGGGAAAGTGGTGCTGGAGGGAGTGGTAGTGGTTCAGTACCCAATTCATTATTGCAAGGCGATCCGAACACAAGAGTTTATTTAGGAATTATAGATGGAGAACCAGATTATGTTGGTATTGCTTATGACGTTGAAAGAAGGCAAAGTCAACATGGAGATAGATTTGACTATTTGCGAGAAATAACAACAGAACCGCTTACACGAAGGCAAGCAAGGGCAATAGAGCAGGCAATGATTAAAAATCATCCCGAGTATAGTAACAAAATTAATAGCATAAGTACTAAACGAGATTGGTACAATGATGCCGTTACTTGGGGTAAAGCCTGGTTAAGAGAACATGGACTTTTAGAGTAATAGGGAGGTAAATATATTGGCATTTAATGATTTAATCGCAATGAAGAAATCTTCAAAAAAGCCACAAGAGAGTGATGTGTTTGTGCTGCAACCTGTGATAGGCAAATTCTATTTTGGAAAGGTTATACAAACAGATTTAAAGAGTTTAGATTCCTTTATTAATGGTATGACACTTATTTATATATATAACTACTGTTCCATAGAAAAGGAGATTCCTTTAGAGTTAGAAAAGGAAGAGCTTTTGATTGCACCTATAATAGTTAATAATCAACCATGGTTAAAGGGGTATTTTGAGACCATAGGTAATAAACAAGTATTAGAAAATGAGAAAACTATAGATTTTGCCTTTTGGGATACATTAAAAAAAGAATATGTCGATATTAATGGACATGTAATAAAAAGTAAACCTCAATATTCGAGTATTTATGGTTTGGGAAGTTATGGAGTTGTAGGTAAAGAGGTGAGAAAAGCAATCTTGGTAAAAGAATAGCTATTAAAAGGTAAGTATAAGAGCCGACTAAGCAATGATTAAAATGTAATAATTTTGTCACATTTCCCTTGACGCCCCATAAACATCCATGTTACAATGGCACTCACCAGGGGGTATAAGAGGGGATGAAAAGTTCTCGTAATACCTAAACAAAACACATAATGGGAGATGTTTCGTAGCTACTATGGGCTATGGCGCATCTCCTATTTTTCTGCCACATGGCAATCTCGATAAAATTGTCCAAAGATATAACAAATTTTTGAACAGCAGAAAAAGTTATGCCAAGCTAGATTTCACCCAACGGCTCTGCCGGTGGGGGTCTTCCGGCTTATGCCGCCTTTTGCGGCATAAGCCCTTTAACCTGCACTATTTTCGACCCTATTTATTTTGGCACTATCTTAAGAAATCAAATCTCTCACATTTCCCCAACAAGCCTTAAAAAGTTTATCATGGGTAACTACCTCGACTTCGCTCTTAAAATCGCACACAGGGGCAACACAGGCTCTCACAAGGGCAAGAGAACGTTGTTTTGTATGCTCGGATAGTAAATTTGTGCATCTTTACTGTTATTTCTCTGTTTTTGGTCTATGGCATAAAGCCGATTTTGCCCATTTTTAATGGATTTAAATAAAAATCTGCTCAAAAAGCAAAAAATTGACTTGCAACCTTTCTTTTTCAGAGTTAACATCACACACCACGAAGGAGATTTCTTCTGTTTCGTGTCCTGTGTTCTACAGGATGTATCCATCTCCATGAAAGTCAGCGGTGTTCCTTTGCGGAATACTTTGTGCCTGACCAGAAGTGGATAGGCTATACCACTCTTGCACACTTGGTTGCTGAAAAGATGCGTAATTCCGAGAAAGATGCTTAATAGTTGAGATTGCCACTATTTTGCCAAACATTGAGATTGGGGTTGATTTTATGGTTAAAGAAAATTTTATTTATGTGGGTATCGATTTACACAAAGAAACCCACACAGCAGTTATGATTGACTGCTACAATCAAAAGCTTGGAGAGATTACTTTTCCAAACAGACCAGCCGATTTTCCTAAGCTGGTTACTAAAGTAAAGAAGTGTAATACCGATGGAAAAGAAGTAGTTTATGGTCTTGAGAACGCCTACGGTTACGGCAGAGCCTTAGCGGTCTGGCTAATTGACAAGGGGTATCTGGTTAAGGATGTAGACACCGCCATCTCACATCGACAGGCAAAGCATCGAGGTGCTATGTACCGTAAGAGCGATAGTGACGATGCCAAAGCCATTGCTCTGGCGACACTAAATATGCTGGACAAACTTCCGGATGCCTGCCCCAATGATGCGTACTGGTCACTTGGTCAGTTGGTGCATCGTAGGGATAATATCATGAAGCAAAGGACGAGATTAGTCAACCAATTGCATGAGCAGTTGTGTATTGCCTATCCGTCATACAAGCAGTTTTTCAATGACATCAGTAGACCCACAGCACTGTATTTCTGGGAGCATTACCCATCCAGAAAGTATTTGAAGGGTAAGTCTGTGGAAGATTTGCGAGCAGAACTTGTTCCTGTCAGTCATAACAAATGCTCCACTAAAACCTGTGAGAAAATCTTGGATGCAGTAGCCAGTGATAAGGTTAAAAACAATGCTTATCAAGATGCCAGAGATATGGTGACACTTAGTATTGTCAGTGATTTACAGCACTATGATAGCCAGCTTACGGAAGTAGACAAGATGCTGGAACAGATGTATAAGATGCTGGGCTGCACACTTACAACCATTCCTGGTGTAAATGTTATCACAGCAGTGAAGATTCTTGCTGAAATCGGTGATATCAAACGCTTTAGTAATGCCAATAAACTGGCACAGTTTGCCGGAATTGCACCGCTTCATTTATCCTCCAGCGGTAAGGGGAAGGATGTAGCTACCAAGCAGGGTAACAGACGATTGCAGGCAACCATTTATTTCCTTGCAATCCAGATGGTGCAGGTATCCTCAAAGGGTACACCGAGAAATTCGGTGGTACGGGCATATTATGAGAAACGTAAGGCAGAGGGAAAAACCAGTCAGCAGGCACTGATTTGCATTTCAAGACGGTTAATCAGTATCATTTATGGAATGTTAAAGCATGGTACGGAATATCGTATGCCAGTGGTGGAAAGTGCTGGCGAAAAGTAGTGAAATAATGGCAAATATGTAGTAGAATTTTAAGCAGATGTGATAGTCAGCTTTGGGAAGTGTACGCATTTTCCGGAAGAGTGGCATCGGCTTGGATTATTATAAGGGTAAAGAGTTTATGTCAAGAGTGGTACTTCATCTGTCAAGACAGATTTTTATGTTAAACCTAACGGAGAGATTGTGCCTGCTACTGGATATAGATATATGCCAGCGGAGGCAAGTTACATGGATTCGCTAAAAAATACAATGGAGATACCAGAGAATCCTAGTGGTACATATATCACTTTTGATAAATTTGATGTACCTACTCCGGGCAGACTTCAGGTGCCACACGATGCATCTATTCGTGGTTCGTTTGATACATTGCAAATTATTGATGATATCAGAGTACCAAACGGAAAGTGGGGACAAGCAAGTTGGTTAGAACCAATTACTAAGGATTTTCCTAAGTATGGTCCTGGAGGTGCAACACAGGCATTAACATATCAAAAAATAAAGCTTAATAGTCTTAAGGACTTGTCACGATAAAGGAGGAGGGTACTATGCTTTTTTCAAGTGCTAACGATTATAAAAGGTGCACAGAAATCGTAAGAAAAAAACTATCACAAAGAAATATTTGTGTTAGCGATGATGTTCTTGATAAGATTACAGAAGATGTTATGAATATTACATATGCAAAAGGAGGGAGCTATTCATATGATATAGTTCAATGTTTTGCAGAAACATATGTGGAAGAAGAGTTTTATAAAAAATTTCTTGAGTGTTAGCATTAGAAGTAAAGAACAAGTCGGCAAGGAGTTTCCTTGCCGACTTAGAGCATTTTAACACTGATGCGTTAATGTCAAGAGTGGTAGTTCTTCTGGTAAGGGTGACAATAACTCACGACTATACAATCCAAATGAACCAATGAGTCCTTCAAATTATCCACCAACAGATCCTGACTATAGTGTTCCACCAGTAAGATATGAACCTAAGTCAATTGAAGAAGTTGAGAGAATGAGAAATGGAAGAGGACCAACCACAAAAGCTAATGCCGGAGATAGAAATATTGAAGCACATCATAGAAAACAAAAATCTACTGCTAATGGTGGAATACTTGATGATTTGGAAGAGTATGCTCATAGAAGGGGTGGAAACCATAAGCGCCATACGGAGTCTTCAGAGCTTACACCGAAGCAAAGGGCAAAAGAAATAAGAGAATATTGGAAGAAGAGAGGTGCAGAATATATTCTTCCGGGAGAAGGAATATAATAAATTATGAAAAAAAATGAAATAGAAACTATATTAAGTATGTGCCTAGAAAAAGAAGAGTATGAATATTCAATTCCGTCAAATGAAGATTGGAAAAAATTAGAAAAAAAGGTTGACATTATGTTTCCAGAGACATTCAAAACTTTCATTGATTTTATGTCAGTATTTTCTTTCCCTGGAGATATATATAATGTATTAGAAGATAATAATAATGGCAATGACAGTATTTTGCAGGTTTATATGCATGAATGTCAATATCCAGAATGGGATAAAAGTATGATTCCGTTTTATGGAATAGGAAATGGCGATTATTTTTGTATATGTAAAAATGATGCTAAAATTTATTACTATTATCAAGATGAATTAAAATATGAATGTTATTCAGAAAATATGGATGACTGGATTCGGGATTTGCCTGATTTTCTTGAATAATTTTTATAATAGAAGAGCCTAGACCGATTTTTAGGCATTTTGGTGGATGTGCAGAATATGGATTAATGGAGGAATTTTAAATGCTAAATGATGATATTTTTGGTCAGATTCAATTCGAGATAATGTGGCAAAAAAAGGACAACTATTTTCTTTATGGAAAAGAGTTTGAAATTACTTTGTTTATACAAGGAGAAAAAGACGAGACTCCTACTAATATACAAAAGGAAGCATATATATCGTTTATCAATAAAAAAATGATATTAATGAGCGAGATAGAAGAAAAAGTATTTGAATATTATCAAACTGTTTGTGCAGAGTATAGGGAAATGTATGGTGAAGAAGCAGATTTATATGCGCCAATAGTAGATGAGCCTAGTCAGCTTGTGGGATTTGTGAAACCCCAATCAATTATGATACCAAGATCAAAAGATAAGAGAATAATTAATGTTTTATTTAAAACAAAGTGGGATTTGGAAATGGGAATTGGTATTCAGCTTGTTAATGAACGAATAGAAATAGTGGGTGTACAGAGTGATGTATTATAATTTTAATATGTATGAATATATGGGGACTGACTGCCATTAAATGATAAAATTAAGGAGAAAGGATATGGATAAATTAAGTAGAGAAGAAGTAAAAGAATTGGTTGAAAAAATAAGTTATGGTATGGGAAGTGATGAAGAAGTTTCAGAGTGGATTCAAAAGATAATGGATAGTGTGCCTAATAGAAATGTAGTGGAAGCTATTATGTCAGGTCCGAACGCAAGTATAGAAGAGATATTAGATAAGTTATATACAGGCAATGTAATTCGTTTATAATTTAATCCTTATATGTAATGAGATGTATCCCCCCTCCCATATTTTGAATAATGCATTTAGACCAAAGTGTCGGACAATGTTTTCAGACTATGCTGGAAAGCTATACAGTATCGGCATTTCTGCTAATGGAGAAATATAGATGTTCCACAGAACTGACGTTTTGATAAGTGCTTGAAGACATAAGAAAAGAGAGGATGTTTTGACAGGCATCCTCTCTAATAATATATGCAGGTATGTCTCTAAAATAAGGTCTGCACATAGTTAAGCATTGGTTACTGCTCCAAAAAAATTTATGATTTCTTCTTTTGACAAATCTCTGGAAGATACTTTCTTAGGAGTTATCTTATCAGCGGCATCGGCAGTATTTTCTAAAGCAGTTACAAATGCTTCGGCAGTTTTAGAGTCCTGAATAATGATATTGTGAAAAATACTTTGTGTCGCCATGAAATTCACTCCCTGGTACTTCTATCGTAAATTATTTTTGAAAAGAAATAATCTTAAACAAGCACAGCTTTTTTATCCGTTTCAATAATAGCAATTACATCGTCTACACTTGTGCCTGTATATGTGGCAATCTGTTCTGCCGTAAGCCCATTCTTGTGCATATTAAGAATAATTCTAGCTTCGCCCTCAGCAATGCCATCTTCTCTGATCCCCTGACTTAAATTGCACATAATGTTCACATCCCTTCTAAAATTTTCCTCAACAGGAATATTGTATTCATCTCCGATGATTGTCAGCTTTTCATTTATCGTCAGTTCTTTGGATAATAATGCCCCTAACAGACGGTGCAGCTCATACATTTCATCGTGTTCCGGAAGCTCTTTTGCAAGACCCAGCATGACGATATTTAACAGGTCGAGATTTCCTTTCCAGTGATAAGTATCTATAATATCATCTTTGGTGAGGTGGATATGGCTCATGCTGTTTTTGTCCATATTCATACATACCCAGATCGAATAGACACGGCGTATGTCATTATAGTTTGAATTTTCAAAATCCCGCCCTTTTTGTGAGGATATCATCCTGCTGACATAAAAGATTGCCCGGTTTAAAATATCATATTCCGTCGGTTCTGATTTCTGTGCTTCCACATTTACGATTATCTGCGATAATTCGCCTTTTATGCCACTTTTTGATGGCATACGGACATAAAAGATAATGTCAAATCGTATCAGTCCCTCGTTGATTTCTGCGTTTTCCCCATTCAGACCGATTAAGCGTTCTCCGCTGTTTTCGGTGACAGTATTGGTAAGTCCCGGCTCAACCGGAACGGTACTAATACAAGGCTCGCCCTCGATCAGCGGAACAATGTCTTTTGGGTTCATTCCCATAAATTCAGGGACTGTTTTTACTAAGATATGTGCCAGTATGTGTTTCTGTCCCAGTAAACGCTTGGCACTGGCATCATATTGGGCATCTTTATCCGTTGATGCTATTGCATTTTTTAATTCTGTGTTCACAGGTTTCCTCCTTTTTGTAGGATATAGTCATCTACAAGGAGTATCTGACCACATCCTCATTATAACTTATTTTTAAGGTTAAAACAACTTGGAAATCTTTCTGTTGCAGGGCAAACGCATATAGGTTTCCTCCTTGATTTTTGAGCATACAAGATTTAAAATGAAAAATGTACCTTGAAAACATTAAAAAGTAATAGAAAAGAGGTAATATTATGGATAATCAAAATAAAGTTCTGGAGTATGCTAACAAATTAGAGCATATTCTTCGTCATTATCTTGAATGTGACTATACTGAATTTGGCGTGAAAGCAAATGATAATTTAACTCGCTATGATTGGCAAAGTCCTATAAATTTTGCTTTAGGTTATCGTTATGCTTCGTCAAATAAAGACCCCAAAGTGAAAGCAGATATTGATTATTTTTTAGGTAATGTGCTTGAAGGGCAAAGTATTGGCGATGTAGTGGAAAAATATGAATACTATGGTTATGACTCCCCAGAAGCCGCATTTGAGTATATTGACGAAGCCATTGAAAAGTTAAGAAAAATACTGTTTTCGTAACATTAAAAGTATTTTTGGCGGTTTTATTGTTTTTTGGGTGAATTAGTTTTTGGCAACTTCTTGATACAGTACCCGATACAAGGGGCTGTCCTTTTGTGGTAGGGGCAGGAAGCGCAAGCCGGGGAATGGGGAACGGGAGGCTTGTGCTCATGCCGCCCGTTCCCCGGTTTTTGTATCATCATTTTGGTTCTATGTCAAGAAAAAATGAAAAATTACAATTCATGTTTTTTCTCTTTTTTTATCTGATCCGTATCGTGTTCCACCTGCACGTCCCGTCCGAGATACCGATCAAGATTTTCCTGTTTCCGCTTCAAATCCCGCACCTCTTTTTCACAGCTCTTGTAGGTTGCGGTCAGTTCTTTTTTCCGTGTTTCCAATGCCTGATACTCGGCTCGCAGCTTATTCACATTCAATCCTTTTAGCTTGATGCCTGCCTGTTCAAGCACCCGTCTTGCACCGCCATAGAGGATGATCTGGCTCTCGTATCTGCGGAAATAAGCGTCCGGGTTCTTGGCTTTCTTGTAAGCAATATGAATAGGAGCGGTTGTCCTTGTACTGCTCGGCATATTTGATGATTTCCGCAAGGTCTTTCATGCGGTGTTCCAGTTCCACAACGCTCTGTTTGGCAGACTTGCCCGCTTCCGTTTTTACAGTAATCTTATGCTCCGGATCGGAGAGAGAACCAGCTTCATTATAGCTTTGTGCGGCGATTTTCAGATTCTCAATTGCCGCCCACTGTTGCAGTCCGGGACTGTTCTGGAATTTCTCGTCCGAGGTGTCAATGAGCCTGCGGGTGGAGTAGTCCTTTTTCGGGATAACTACTTTTCGTTCCCGCTTCTTTTCAATGAGTTCCCGGATACGTTCCTTTGTGTATTCTTTCCCTAAAGACCTAGTACTGCCACGAACAAAACGCTCCTTGTCCAGAGGTCGGAAAGAGATATATTTCACAGCTTCTTCTCCAAAAGTTTCCCCTTTGATTTCATATCCTTTGGCTCTCATTAAAAGCAGAAATTCTTCATAAGTGGAAGCCGCCTTGATACAGAAATTGATGTCCCGTCTGAGCTGCGTTTTCCAGGTCGAACCATTCTGATCAGACTGCCATTCCTTGTATTTTTTGCCACGTTCACCGCCGGGAATGATGACAGAAAGATTGTGTTCTTTGCACAGCTCATCACTCAGGTGGCGGATGCGGTGGTAGGTCTGTGTGCAGTCATGGTATTTGTTATATTCAATGTTGTCAGCCGCACAAAAGATGATATGGTTGTGTATATGTCCCTTATCAATATGCGTGGTAACAACATACGAATATTTTCCTTCTAAAACCTTGTCTGCAAGCTCTTTTCCGATGCGGTGCGCTTCCTCATAACCGACCTCGCCAGGAGCAAAAGCCTGTATGAGATGATAGGCTTTGTTGGGACTGTTTTCCCTGCAATGGTCAAGCGTATACTTAGTGTCTGCTGATTAAGCCGCAAACACTTGATTTTACTGACTTTTGCTCCATTTTCTGGTATAATGATTGCAAGGATTTTGACGAAAACAAATCGTTTTTCTTGCAGTTTTTTACAGATTTTGAGCATATAGGGGCTAAAACAATGTACAAACCGATCGACAAGCTACAGCATTCCTTCCTTGATTTCAACCAGCCTTTGGGTCTCCACATGAATCCGGATAACCGCTGGATCAAACTGGCTGACCGTATCCCATGGGATACGTTTGAAGTCAAATACGCTGAACTTTTCCCAAGTGATACCGGTAATGTAGCCAAGCCTCTTCGCATGGCGTTAGGAGCTCTGATCATCCAGACTAGGTTCCAGTATTCTGACCGTGAACTCGTGGAGCAGATCGCTGAGAATCCGTATCTGCAATACTTTATCGGACTTCCCGGCTTTCGGGAAGAAGCTCCGTTTGATGCAAGTACACTGGTTCTTTTTCGTAAACGCATTTCCGCAGAAATGCTGATGGAAGTAAACGAGTATCTTCTTGCGCATAAGGATGATGACAAAGATGACCATACTCTGCCATCCGGAGGAAAAACCAATGATGATGGTACTGCAAAAGAAGATACACACAAAGGAATGCTGACCCTTGATGCAACCTGTGCGCCTGCAAACATACGTTATCCGCAGGATATCTCACTGTTGAATGAAGCAAGAGAAAAACTGGAGACCATGATTTACCGTTTTTGTAAATGCTATGGTCTTAAGTTGCCAAGAAGATACCGTAAATGTGCCAGAAAAGAGTATCTTGCATTTGCTAAGAGCAGGAAGCGCACGGCAAAGAAAATCCGCAGCGCACTCCGCAGACAGCTTGGCTACGTAAAAAGAGATCTTGGCTATCTGGAACAGTTCATGAGTGATGGATACGCCATGACAGGTAAGGATATCGGCCTATATCTTACCATCATCAGGCTGTATGAACAGCAACAGTATATGTATGATAACAGAATCCATTCTGTAGAGCATCGCATTGTAAGCATTTCGCAGCCATGGCTTCGGCCGATTGTCAGAGGGAAGGTCAAAGCACCTGTTGAATTTGGCGCAAAATTTGATCTCAGTCTTGACAGCGAAGGTTATGGGCGCCTCGAAAAAATATCTTTCGAGGCATACAACGAGAGCACCTGCCTGATTGAAGCAATAGAACGCTTCAAAGAGCGTACCGGTTATTATCCAGAACGTGTCCTGGCAGATCAGATATACCGGACCAGGGAAAACAGGAGTTATTGCAAAGAGCATGGGATCCGGTTATCAGGTCCAAAGCTGGGCAGACCAAGCGCCACAGCAAAAGTTGATAAAAAACAAGAGTATCAGGATAATACCGATAGAATCGAAGTGGAGCGCACCTTCAGCCTGAGCAAACGTTGTTATGGTATGAGCTGCATTACCACAAAACTGGAAGAAACACGGTTGACTTCTATCGCATTATCTGTATTCGTGACGAATCTTTTCAGGATTCAGAGGCGAATACTTTACGCTCTTTTACATCTGTTCCGCTTCTGGCATGACTGGAACAGATGTAAGAGCTGGAAGTTGCGGATATCTGCTTAATCAGCAGACACTAGTTAGGTTTGCAAATGTAACAATTTTGTAACATTTTCCCTGGTAAATCGAAAACTGTCATGTTACAATAGCACGCAAGAGGGGATAAGGGAGATAAAAAGTTCTCTTAACACTTAGATGTAAACACAGAATCGAGAATGTTCTATTGGCGACAACCGCCATGGAATATTCTCGATTTTTCTGTTACCAAGCAATCCCTACAAAATTGTTCCAAAGCATAACAAATTTTTGAATAGCAGAAAAAGTTATGCTATATTAGGTTTCTCCCAACGGCTCTGCTAATGGGGAGCCTGCTTATTTTAATAGATTAAAAAAAATCTGCTCCAAAAGTGAGCACACGTCTATACCCCAGCCGTGTCATTACGCCGAAGGGGGAGGAGACTGCCTACGGCTACGATACCGTAGGCCGCAGACTGTCCATCAGCAATACTTACGGCACGGTGGAGCTGGCTTACAATTCCAGAAACTTTGTCACCAGCCGCATCGACGGGGAAGGCTACACCACCCGTAGATTCTATGACCGCATGGGCAATCTGACCACTTACTATCCACCCGTGCAGTGGGAAAAGAAAGAGAGCGGCTATGAGTACCGCCACGATTTTCTGGAACGTGTGGTAGATACCATATCTCCCCTGCAGGAACATCACCGTGTATTCCGTAACTTTGACGGGGACATCACCAGCCGGATCCATCCGGTCAGCTATGCCCTGAAAGGCGAAGAGGGAGAAGGAACCCGCTATGAGTACGATTCTGACGGGAACTGCATCCGTATCCTTTATCCGGACGGAGGCGTGGAGCGGAGATTCTATGATGCGGACGGCAACATGATCAAACAGGTACAGCCGGAATCTTATGATGCAGATTCGGATGACGGCAATGGCTACCGCTATGCCTATGACGCCTGCGGCCGGATGACAGAAGTACAGGATCCCGGGGGGAACATCCTGCACACCTACGAGTACAACGGGCACGGACAGATCCTCCGGGAAGTGGACGGCGAAGGAAAGGAGATTCTCTATACCTATAATGATCTGGGCTGGAAGATCCGGGAACAGATAAAAGTGCAGGAGACCGATCCGGCGCTGTACCGTGTCATCGCCTATACCTATGACAGTCAGGGCAATAAGGTGGAGGAGGCCTACGGACAACAGGAAGTAGAACGGGACGGAGAGCCGGATGGCTGGCACCGGATCCATTTTTCCTACGATAAAAACAATCATCTGAATGTAGTGAAAGATGACTTTGGGGCAAAAATGCGCTACGATTATGACTGTCTGGGAAATGTAACGCTGGAAGAGCGTGCCATTGCGGACGGTGTTCATAGTGTCATTCATTATGCCTACAATAAAAACGGGTGGCTTGTTCAGCGGACGGAGGAAATCCAGGGCAACGGCCCGGTACAGGCCGCCGTTACAAGATATGCCTACGATGCCAACGGCAACCTGACAAAGATCACCACCCCGAAGGGTTCCGAGATCCACAGAAGCTACGATGCGGACGACCGCCTGACCGAGGAGAGAGTCCTTGACAGAAAGAACGGTATCGACAGACGGGTGCAGTATGCCTATGATGCGGCCGGAAATGTGCTGAAACAGTCCATTCTGGGAACGGACGGGGAATGTCTGGAGAGCAGCACCCGGTATGACCTGAAAGACCGGGCGACCCACAGAACCAATCCGGCAGGAGGGGTGACCCGCTATCTCTATGACCGGAATGACAGGCTGCGGAAAGAGATCAATCCCTACGGCTACGAGCCGGAGAGTGATGACGGGGCGGGGGGATCCTACACCTATGACAGCCGCGGGAACCCGCCCCCCACCCCCAATGCGTCCCCA
>OATU01000813.1_pt1 | contig 23140 bp, 15 predicted proteins | sample 1516711 | NCBI WGS metagenome assembly OATU01 (sample SAMEA2579971, study PRJEB22360) | human gut metagenome | biome: human gut; feature: human-associated habitat; material: faeces | place: Denmark | collected 2008/2010 | reverse complement strand
ATAGTTTGGCAGAGGCATTTTACCCTGACAAGCCGCCGACTGTTTTTACGCTTACGAAACTGCTGTACCTGTCTTCAATCGTCCAAGATATCCTCAAAAGAAAAATCGTTCAAATCCTTAAAGTTCAAAAACTCACTTACGGTCATGCCAAATGCAAGAGCGATTCGATGGAGGGTACATATTCTGGGGTTGAATGTCTTGCCATTTACCAAATTGTCAAGAGTGGATTGGCTAACTCCGCTCATTTCTGATAACTTATTGACAGAGATGCCTCTGCTTTTGCATAGCGCCAAAATCCTATTAACAAGAATCTGTGCATACTGCTCTCTCGCTGCTATCTGAAGACCCCCCCATCGCAGTTTAGTGTCTTCATGATAGCAATAATCATACCTCGGATTACCCGTATACGGGTAATCCAGCAAAATTCTCTTTCGTATACAGCCACTGCTGGATGAAAGTAAAATATGACCACGGGCGACACCTGAATGCGGTCTGTGGCAGATTTCAAGATATAAGGAGGAGCTGCAATGGAACACTCGGTCCCAATTTCCGATCTCCCATTTAATGTCCACGCTTTTGAGAGTAGATATGGGAAAATCCGCTCGGTGGAAAAGCTCTGTCCAGGCATTTTCAGAATCCTGACAGTTCCCATTCCTCTCGATCAATTTATATGCTCCGACTTATTTGTGGTAATGGCAGATTCTCCCGCCATCCCACTCACTGCAAAATCCTATGGGATACCGCTGGAATCATCCCCAGAAGTCCTTGTGGTGTACTGCAATGCAGATTATTTTGACAAGTCCCGGTGGGTTATGACCTATGAAATTGATAAGTATCTTGTAGATCATAATTTCCCTCTGCCCGACGGAGAATCATTACTAGAAGTTCGGGTACGGGGGATGGAGGTCTGCCCGGAGTATTTTGGAGAGTTCCCGATCCCGACCGAAACTCCGTGGGGCGCTCCACTCCAGCATGACCGTCTGGCAAATGGGGTTTTCTGGCTGAGAACAGAGAAAGCTGGGTGGGTCCTGGCGCTTGCATACCCTATTTGTGACAGCCTTCTTCCGGAAACTGTAAAGATAGCTGTGCTCAATCCATATGACCGGGAGAACGGGATTGACAAGACATGCGGATTCCGCTTTTTCAAGTATGAGCAGAGCTGCCTCCCGCTTTTTCAGCTTTTGAATTGTGCCCAGCAGCCCTGGAGCGACCGGATCAATACGGCTGCCCTACAAAATGCGGTTCTGTATGCTCGGGAGTACAACAAAAACTGTATAGAGGCGGATCAGATAGCGGAGCTTCGGCACACCCCGAGCGCCGGAACCTGCTATTATCTGTTCCCGGCGGAGGATGCATGATGGCCGTATGTTCATTTCTGGGACACCGCCATATCTACGGCCATGATGTACAGCTTAGGCTGCAGGCCGCAGTCAACCATTTGGTTGAAGAAAATGATTCTGTAGAGTTTCTGCTCTATTTATGGAAATCCACAGAGCCATTTTATGCTTTGTGTCTGCTGGCCGCTCTGAGGGCCAAACAGTGTGCGCCTCAAAAAGTGACCCTGACCTTGGTTGCGGACCGTTTAGAGCTGGAACAGCGTTTGGCAGACAAATGGACCCACCCGCTCTTTTTCATCGCGGACAGGCTGCTTCCGCTTTCCGTATCCAAAGACAGAAATCCACTCAAAGTCCTAAAAAGAACTGTCCAATGGATGGTCAAGCAGTCTACTCACGTCATCAATGGCTTTTATGAAGACCTTTTTGATCGGGATGATTTCGTCCTTAATTTCGCAAGGAATGCTGGAGTTCAGATCATCAATGTCACAGCACCAGAGCTGGAGCAGGTTATCCTTGCCAGTTCTGAGCAATTACCCGAGCGGCAACGTCTTGTTTTTCAAATGCGAAAGTCAGGATACACACAGAAAGAGATTGCAATGCACCTCAATTTGACTGTGTCCCGTGTGCAACAGATTGAAGCTGCTGTTACCAAAAATCTTCAGAAGCAACTGGATTCCATAAGCTCCTGTATTCCCAAAATCCCTCAAAAGTTATCGGTATGTAGTATTTTTGCGTTGGGCGATGCCAACTATAAAAACCTATGTGTTTTTTCAAACTGTATCCGCTTTTTAATGACGCGGTATCAAATTGACCAATTTTGTCTGGAGGCCGAGACCGTCCACTCCGGATTTATGTTCGCACTGCAGCAATCCATACCACTCTATCATAAAATTCCAACAAGAGCTGTGGCCTGGGATGCTGGTTCTAGTGAACTATATGCCTTGAAGGCCGAATTCTGCCCGCCATGTGATGCCGCCGAAAGCATTGGGGGTATCCCTGCTGTCGATTGCCGCATCAGCACGATTCTGGAGCTGATGGACCGCTCTATGTTCTGCATCTGCGACCTGTCTGCCTCGGCCTACGCCCAGCAGATCCTGGCCCATATTCCGCAGACAAGGCAGGCTGTTTTGCTGGATATCGGTAAAAATACGGCTCTCCCCAAGTCTGAGGTACTGGGCGAGTGGTCTAATTCTTTACAATTATCATCTATATTCCCTGAAGGATATATACTAAATAATAGCAAAGAAAAATCGGGGGCTTTCTGAACGGCTCCAGTCATGGAGAGAAATTCAATGAAAAGTATCTATCAGCTCACGGCATTGATCGGCAATAAATCGGACGGGATCAATGACGAAAAATTTATGACCGCAGCGTGGATTCTCTATGCCTGGATGCGCCGGGAGGTCATCGACTGCATTCCGCTCCCGGAGCTTCCGGCGACCGTAAGTAAATCAGCAAAAACAGGGCGGTCTGTTGCATCCATCTACCAGCCGGAAGAGCATTTCTTTACCCTCCGCTCCTCTGTGTTTGAGAACGGCATCCGGGACACCGTCGAGGCCGAGATCATGCCATACCGCCAAAGTCTGCTTCTTGCGGTCCGGGAGACCGCTTTTCTCCGGGAGCCCGGCGCCAAAGCGAAGCCCGCGTCCGGACCGCTGGCATTTGTGCGCCAACTGATAGATGAGGTGGGCCTGAATGATGGCCGCCAGCTTTCGACAGGCCTTCAGCGTATTACCACACAACAGGTTGGCGAGCTGGCCGACTTTTTGTGTGCCCCAGACCGATGGCTGCCAGTTGTTGTGGTCTCCCAGGCCAAAAATCCCGCGCTTGGGCAAAATGGATATTTGGTTGACGTTCGCGAGCTGGCCTCAGATCTGGCTGGCAGCGCCCATGTAATGGTCATCGACTGGGACGTGACCTATGAGTTCAGCCGGATCGTTGGGGATGAATGGTCCTGCTTCGGCGGCGCTGTCCGTATTTACTGGCCCGAGCTGTTTGACTTTGAAACGGATGACCCCTATGTCCATCCACTTTACACAGCACAGACCATCCGGCGCAATTTTTACCCCAGCGAGTTTGAGAAAGAACTGAAAAAGATAATTCGGGCCCGAAATGCCGGGCAAGTCATTGCCTGGAATCGGTTTGGCATCCGGTTTTATGTGGAAGCAGAGCAGATGCGTATGCTCTCCGTCAGTGGAGAAGAGAGCACAGAGGAACTGTTGAAACAGTGCCGGGAGCAACTATGCCGGGTGCACGAGTCCCAAGAGGAATATAAGGCGCTGGCTGAGACGTACTATGCCGATATGGTGGCCTGCCAGGAGGACAGCCAGGCACTGCAAAAACAGATGACAGCCATGACGGAGATGTTGAACCGCCAAAGGCGGGAGATCGCACGATTGAATGGGAGAGCGGAACAGCCTCCGGTCGATTTGGGCTATGAGCAGATGGCAAAATGGGTGGAACAATATTACCCGGACCGGCTCTACCTGCATCCGCGGGCAGTCCGTGCCCTGAAATCTGCCGTCTATCAAAACCCATCTATGGTCTACCGCTGTCTGATCCTTCTGGCGGAGGACTACTACGATTACCGGATGGGGCGGATCAATCGAGACACCTTTTTACAGTGCTACGCTAAGGTCGATCCCGGCCTGAGCGAATGTGGATTTGGAGGAGCCAGTGATATTCTGGAACAGGGAGACGAATATTACATCACCTATGGAGGGAAGCGACGTCTACTGGAGCGGCACTTGAAAAAAGGTGTCAATCACAATGCCCTCTACTGCCTGCGGATCTATTTCTTTTGGGACGAAAAAAGCTCTCATGTGGTGATTGGGAGTCTGCCTGGGCATCTGCGTTCTTCTCTGACATAAGGAAATGTGAGGGGCGTGGCTCATGCTCGCCTTTCTGGTCACACTATAAGTGATATGGCGATATAGATAAAACATATCCGGGATGCGAAGGGGGAAATCTGACTTACTGAGTAGGCGGGGCTTATCTGAAAGTGCCGGAGATGAAGCCTCTCTACTCCTAATTTAGTATTTCATCAAGTAATGAGGAATATATCCATAGCTCAGGATATGTGTTTAGAACCGGGTGACTAAAGCAATCCAGGACCTTCTTTAAATCATCCCAGGGTTTCATTGGGAATTGCAGGGAATCTCACCGGGATATACCAATGTAAGCGAGGGGCGGCCCACTTTGTTGGGCCGCCCCTGCTTCCTAAAGAGGTTCCTTGATATCCAGTGGAAGATCTCCGCCGTACAATGAAGTGTCCCATGTGCCCATTTTCCGCCTCCTTCGGTAAACCATTCTGGCCCCCAGCCCAGAACAATGCCTGAGGGCCGGATAGGTGTGTTTAGTCGTTGTCCGCAGAATGTTGTGTCATATAGGCCATGGCTATAGCCAGAAGAGTAGTACGCCAATTATCTATATCATTTAGCCAAGCACATTCTGGAACAACTTGACTGAATTTTACCTGAGCATGTCCAATCACGGTACACTGAACATCCTTCACACCGTACATCCCTGCAATAATAAAGCTTCTGGTAAACCAATACAGCGCTTCCTTTAAGTCCAGCATGGGCGCGGCCCCAAACGCTTCCATATCGGGCATGGCATCTCCCTTCCAATCCAGTACAACAAGGTCCCCGCACTGCTCAAACGTTGGATAGCGGCCACAACTGGTGGGATTATTTGTATATCCGACGACCTGCACCATGAAATACTTATTGCAATATATTTCGATCTCTGGCTTTCCCTTCACCAGTTCTGGAACAAGCTGGACTGAAATAACATCTCCTATCTTGAACTTAAACTTCTTGGGTTGGGGACGCTTCACTGTTTTGAGCGGCCCCTGGGGGGATTCCAGCTTCTTGCCCAGCCGGTCCAGCACACGCTCTCGGCTGCGGCGGTCCGACTCGTCGGCCCCTTCCCATTCCGCCATCGCCGCCCCGCTGTCCAATACCTCCAGCGCATTGCGCAGGGTATCCTCCGTCATCTGGCCAAGCTTCCACTGGATGTCCGCCAAGATCAGCCGGAACACGGGGAGGTCTTCCTCGCTCAGCTGCAGCTCTTTCCAGACCAGGGCCGCCGCCTCTTCCGGCGTGTGTCCCTCGCACAGCTGCTCATAATATTCGGCCTTGATGTCCAGTGGAAGATCTCCGCCGTACAATGAAGTGTCCCATGTGCCCATTTTCCGCCTCCTTCGGTAAACCATTCTGGCCCCCAGCCCAGAACAATGCCTGAGGGCCGGATAGGTGTGTTTAGTCGTTGTCCGCAGAATGTTGTGTCATATAGGCCATGGCTATAGCCAGAAGAGTAGTACGCCAATTATCTATATCATTTAGCCAAGCACATTCTGGAACAACTTGACTGAATTTTACCTGAGCATGTCCAATCACGGTACACTGAACATCCTTCACACCGTACATCCCTGCAATAATAAAGCTTCTGGTAAACCAATACAGCGCTTCCTTTAAGTCCAGCATAGGCGCGTCCTCAAACGCTTCCATATCGGGGATGGCATCTCCCATCCAATCCAGTACTACAAGGTCGCCGCACTGCTCGATTGACGGATGGCGGTTGCAACTGGTTGGGTGATCTGTATACCCAACCACCTGTACCATAAAATATTTGTTACGGTACATCTCAAACTCTGGATTTCGGTCGGCAAAGCAAGGCATAAAGCAAATTGAAATGACGTCTCCTATCCTGAACTTAAACTTTTTTGGTTTGGGACGCTTTACTGTTTTGGGCGGCCCCTGGGGGGATTCCAGCTTCTTGCGCAGGGAGATGCCCCCCGGGGGGGGTTCCCGGCTTCTTCCCCAGCCGATCCAGCACACGTTGCCGACTGCGGCGGTCCGACTCGCTGGCTCCTTCCCATTCCGCCATCGCCGCCCCGTTGTCCAATACTTCCAGAGCGTTGCGCAGCGTATCCTCCGTCATCTGGCCCAGCTTCCACTGGACGTCCGCCAGGATCAGCCGGAATACAGGGAGATCTTCCTCGCCCAGCCGCAGCTCCTTCCAGACCAGGGCCGCCGCCTCTTCCGGCGTGTGACCCTCATAAAGCTGTTCATAGTATTCATCCTTGATATCCAGCGGAAGATCGCCGCCATACAACGAGGTGTCCCATGTACCCATCTATCCTATTTTCCTCCTTTTTCATTCAGTGTCCGAAGCCAGGCGGCACGGTCTCTTCCAGCATACACAGCAGCTCGTTCTCTGTGATGTCACCGACCATCTCCGCAAGAACTTTTACTGTATTGCTGTATTTGTCAGATCCCATCTTCTCCGGGCTAATGCTTCTAATCCGGTTGTATGCTGCTGCATACAGTTCATCAAAGTAGATGGTCATATAGAACATCTCTTTGGCTCGGGCATCATTTTTATCTGTCGCTTTTGCAACAACAGTTAAATCTACTCTTTTATCCCCAAATTTACCACTAGCATTATGTGAGGCAAGTCTTCTTTCCGGCTCAACAGTCATACCGACATAAACTACATCATTCTTGGGCGGTATATTTAGTACATAGACACAATAGCCGCGTTCCAGTTTCTGATTCGCCCTCGCCTCTACCTTGGCCTTTACTTCACATCTAATTTTTGTAAAATATTCTTTGTAATCTTCTGTTCCTGCATACGTTACGATGGCAGACCCATCTACAACCGTGACTAAGTAGTCGTAAGCGGAGTTTTTGATAGACTGAATATAGCTTTTCAGTTCATTTCTTTCGAGGGTGTTTGCGCCAACACCAAGTGCATCCAGTAGTTCTCCTTCTAATTCAGAAGTAGAGGGGACATAGGCCCCTATGGTCGCTTGATCAAACTTTCCGATGTCCTGGATATTTGTCAGCGTCTTTGTATACTCCTCATACTCCTGGATAGACTCAAAATACGTCTCAAATGTACGAACCCCACGATTGATATCATTTATAACGCGATTGTAGCCATCAACCAAATTGGGATAAACCATGTCTGCGACCGTGCGACACAGCTCCTGGAGGCCTTTGAACAATATAACACTGCCTGCTGCTATTAGAGTAAATGCTCCAGCAGAAAGGACTACCGTTAACGCCATGCGGCCATCAGGATCAATTTTTGTTATGGGAGCATTTTCAACATACAAATACTGAATATATTGAGTTGGATTATCTGGTGTTCCCTTCAATGGGTCCATTGCGGTAAACCGTTTATTGGGGGCATCGTACATCCGCGCCTTGGCGTAGAACTGGTCCAGCACATCGTCATACTCATGGGTAGCATAGGTCAGTTCCGGGAGCAGGATACGGAACCCCTGGTCTACGGTGATGTCTGTATAAGCGCGCACCTCACCCCAGTCGGTGTAGTCCGCCCGGGCCGTGACACGGCCATACTGGTCGGAGAGATTCACCACGCTGCCCAGCCGGTCGGTGTGAACATAGGCCATGTTCACGCATTTCTGAATGTTCTGCCCCCACCAATCGCTGCCCTCGCCAGTGACCTTTACCTGAACCTTATCCAGGCCGTAGACATAGCGGAAGTCATAGCCATCTTCCTCGGATTTCATCAAAACCCGCTGATCGACATCCAGCCGGGTGTAGTCGATCACATAGTCTGCCTTCACGACCTCGGGGCCATGGGGGCCTCCCACCGTGGTCTCGATGCTGGGACTCTGGCAGTGGAAGTCTGTGTAGCCGTGGGTGTTGTCCTCCAAGATCAGCTCCGACCCGACGCGCACACCCAGGCCATTGAAAGTGTAGAGACTTGCCTCACCAGCCTTGTTAGTGCCCTGGACCATACGGTTGGTCTCATCATACTTGTAGGTAGCGATGGTGATGGTCTCTGGCCCGGTGGTAGTGGGGGAGCAGATTTCCTCTTCCTTCACCAAATTACCGCGCTTGTCGTAGGTATAGCCGTAATTATGGATACGGGTGATCGTCTGCTCATAGCCGCATACTCTCTTGGCCGTCATTTGATTCAGGTCGTTATACTGGTAGGTGTCCAGATCCTTTGTTGTTGGACCGGCCTCCTGCAATAGGTTGCCCAGGGTGTCATAGGTGTAAGTATAGGAGAGAGTGTTGTAAGGATAGATCTCCAGCTTGCGGGTGCTGCCGGTCAAACGGTTCAAAGCGTCATAGGTATAGTCTGTATGGCTTTTCTTGTTTTCCACCGCATCGCTGTCCCGCTGGAACTCATGGGTCACGTTACCCTCAGCATCGTAGGTATACTCAAACTTGATAGATGGCGTCTTGTTGTAGAGTTGGAAGGGGTCGATATCTACCGTCTTAATCAGATTCCCCTCGGCATCGTAGGTGTACTCCTCCACCCAGCCATTGGGGTAGTGCAGCTTCACCGGCCGGTTGGCATCGTCATAGGTATAGGCATAAGTGCCCTTGTCCGGGTCGATCACACTGGTCAGATTGTTGACCGCATCGTAGAAATTTGAAACGATGCCTCCGTCCGGATACTTTACCGTAACCTGATTGCCCACCTCGTCGTAGGTGTATTCGGTCACATTTCCCTTGTGGTCAGTGGCCTTTTTGAGTTGTCTCAGCAGGTCCAATTCAAAGGTGTTGGTGCCGGTCCAGTCATCCATTTGGATCAGTTCGCCTACCTTGTTGTACTGGTAGGAGACCGCTTTACCCCCATTGTAATTGATGCTCTGCACCAAATCAAGGGCTGTGTAGGAATATTCTGTGACATAGCCGTCGGCATCAGTCTTAGACACCAAGTTTCCATTGCCGTCGTAGACGTACAGGGTGCTGTCGCCCAAGGCGTTGATCTCCTTGGTCACCAGGTTTCTGCCGTCATACTCGTACAGGGTGATCTCATGGCTGTCCACGTTATTGACTGTATCCATACGATGGAGATCCATGGAGATAAGCTGGTCATTCTTGTTATAGGTAAAGACCGCTTCAGTTCCAAGAGCGTCTATGGTCTTCACAATATTGCCGTTGCCGTCGTAGATGTACTCGGTCAGGTTGCCGTTCTTGTCCCGCACTGCAGTGATCCGGCCAATGGCGTCGTAGCGGAACCACTGTGTATTGCCCCGGCGGTCTGTCTGGCCCACCACCCGGTCCATTGCATCATACAGGTAGGTGGAAGTTCCTGCCGCGTCAGTCAAGGAGGTCAGGTTGTAATTGGCGTCATAGACATAGCTGGTGGTCACGCCCTTGGCGTTGGTCTCTGTACTCACGTTACCCACCGCATCGTAGGTATAGGTGGTGGCATTCCCCTTTGCATCGGTGACCTTGACCACCCGGTCCATCGCGTCGTACTCAAAGGAAGTAGAGAAGCCCAGGGCATTGGTCATCTGGGTAAGGCGGCCATTTTCATCATAGGTGTATGCTGTCACTGCACCCTCTTCGTCAATTGCCTTGATCATCCGGCCGTCTGCATCGTACTCGTTTGTGGAGGGATTGCCCTCAGCATTAATTTGCTCTACCACCCGGTTCAGTCCATCGTAGACATATCGGGTAGTATTGCCGTTGCCATCGGTCTCCGAGACGACATTTCCATTTCCGTCATAAGTGTAGAAGAAGGTATACCCCTCGGCATCGGTATAGCTTGTAAGTTGATTTCTGGCGTCATAGGTGTAGCTGGTCACATTGCCTTCTGGGTCAGTGGTCTTCACGATATTCCCATTGGCATCATACTGGGCATAGGTGACACCGCCATTGGCATCGGTAATGGAGAGTGCCCGGCCCAGTTTATCGTAGGTGTAGGAGGTGGTATTGCCCACAGCATCGGTGGTGGAGGTCAGATTTCCGTTGACATCGTAGACGTTGCTGGTAACGCCTCCCATGGTGTCGGTCGTAGAGAGCAGGTTGCCCGCCGCATCGTAGGTAAAGCTGGTAACCCCACCCATGGCGTTAGTGATAGAGCTCATGCGGCCATCGGCATCATAGGCGTAGGAGACCACGTTGCCCAACGCATCGGTTGTGGAGAGCAAATTTCCATTGGCGTCATAGACGTTGCTGGTTTCAGTGCCATCCTTATTGGTGGTACCCACTACTCGTCCTAATCTGTCATAGAGGAATGTCGTGGTGTGTCCTAGAGCGTCGGTCTGAGAGGTCTTCCGGTCACGTTCATCATAGGTATAGCGGGTGGTGTGTCCCATGGCGCTGGTAATCTTCAGCAGATTGCCGACCGCATCATACTCGTAGGTTGTTGTATTGCCCAGTGGGTCAGTCTGAGAAGTCCGTCGTCCATCTTTATCATAAGTGTAATGCCAGGTGTTACCGTTCTTATCAGCTTCCTGAATAAGCTGGCCAATGGCGTCATAAGTCTTACTGGCACTGTAGTTGAGGGCGTCGGTCTCATTGGTCTGGCGGCCTTCATTGTCATAGGCATAAGTAGTCCGTGCTCCTCTGGCATCGGTAATCGCTGTAATACGTCCAAGCAGGTCATACTCATAACGGGTCACGCCTCCTTCCGAATCGGTGACCGTACTTTGATTGCCGACGGCATCATAGGTATAGCTGGTAGTACCGCCCAACGCATCGGTGACCGTGCTTACCCGGTCCGCAGCATCATAGGTATAAGTAGTCGTAGCCCCGTTAGCATCGGTGACGGAGGCGATATTGTTATCCCCATCGTAGGTATATGTGGTCGTGAACCCCATGGGGGTTGTCTTGCTGAGCACGTTACCTACTGCATCATAGGTGGAACGTGTTACGCCGCCCATAGGATCAGTCATAGTGAGCATATGGCCATCGGCATCATAGGTATAGGATATCACACCGCCCATCTCGTTCGTGGTGGTAAGCACCTGCCCGTTGGCATCGTAGGTGTAAGAAACGCTGGAGCCATCAGCATAAGTAGTCTTTGTTACACGGCCCAGAGTATCGTATTCCTGCGCAGTGATGCGGCCCAATGCGTCAGTGAAGGAACTGGCCTGGTTCAGGGTATCATACTCCGTAGAGGTCTGGTTTCCCTCCGGGGTGGTGGTGGAGATCAGGTTTCCAACTTCATCATAGCTGTAATGTGTGGTCTGGCCAAGCGCGTCCACGCTGCTTACCATGCGGTTGTTGGCATCATAGGTATAGGTCGTTTTGGCGCCGGTGCGGTCTGTTTGGGAGAGCAGGTTGCCGTTAGCATCATATTCCATCACAGTGCTGTTGCCAAGCGCGTCTTTGGTTCGGGTATTATTTCCCACACCGTCATAGGCATAAGAGGTTTCAGCGCCGCGGGCATCGGTGGTAGAACTGGTACGCCCCGTACTGTCATAGACCGTGGTAGAAGTCCCGCCAGCAGGATCGGTGGAGGAGACCTGCCGGCCATCCTTGTCATACTTGTAGCTCCAGGTGCCGCCATTGGCAGTTGTCATAGAGATCATCTGCCCGGCTGCATCGTAGGTGTAGGTAGTAGAGTGACCGTTGGCATCCGTGGTCACAGTCATGTTGCCGCGCTCATCATATCCATAGGTCGTGGAGTTCCCCATCGGATCGGTCATCTTGAGGACTTGATTCTGGATATTTCGTTCGTAAGTGGTATGGTTACCCATCCAGTCGCTCTCGCTGGAATTGAAGCCGTTGCCGTCCACTACATAAGTTTGGATATTGCCCTGGGCATCGGTAGTCTTGACCAGCTTGCCAGCTTCGGTATATTCGTAGGTTACGGTATTTCCCTGGGTGTCGGTCTGGGATATCAGGCGGCCCTGCCCATCATATTCCATAGAACTCTTGTTGCCCTTGGCATCAGTGACGGATGTGCAGTTACCCGTGTTGTCATAGGTATAAGTGGTAGTGTTGCCCTCAGCATCCGTTTGAGAAAGCAGATTGCCCATAGCATCATACTCATAGGCGGTCGTATTACCCCTTCCATCTGTAGAGGTCAGGACCTGTCCATTCCCATTATAGGTATAGCTGGAGGTATTGCCGTTTCGGTCTATGAAGCTGGTGACATTTCGGTCTTCATCGTAGGAATAGCTTTCGCTGGTCCCATCGGGATAGGTGATAGCGGAGATGTTGCCATTATTATCGTGTTCATAATAGGTGGTATTGCCTTCACGGTCTGTCTCGGAAACCCTTTGATTCAACTCGTCGTAGCTGAATTTTTGCGTACCATTCTCATTGGTGGATTCAATGATGCGGCCAAGCTCGTCATACACGATGGATAAATAATAGCCATCGCTCCCGGTACTGGTGTTGCGGCGGTTTTCAGGATCATAGGTAAAATCAAAGGTGCCGATGTCGGCGGCGTACTGATGGATGACACGGCCTTCGGAGTCATAGGTATTCTCTACATACACCTCGCCCTTGAAGTTCTGAACTGTGGCGAGGAGGCCGTTTTCGTAGGTGTACCGGAGGCTGTCACCGTCCGGATTCTCTGCGGAGATCAGAGAATCACCGTCATAGCTGAGAAGAATGGAACGGCCTGTGCTGTCGGTTACGGTTTCCAGATTGCCTTCGCTATTGTAGGAGAGCGCAAAGGAACCAGTATCGTTGGAGATCCGAGTGAGCTGGTCTCCATTGTATGAGAGAGAAATAGTATTCCCATCTAAATAGGAAATGCGCTCTAACAGGCCGTTATCGCTGAAATCGTAGACAGTCCCATTCCGGTCAGACAGATGGAAGCCGGTGGAATCCCGATCCAAAGTGTAGGCAGAGCCAGCCTTGGCTTGATAAGAGCCATCGTAGATGAGGTCAAAATAAACGTCATGACCACCAGGTAGCGTTACTTTGGCATAGAGCAGGCCGGTTTCCAGGGAATAACTGTAATTGTGAGACCAGCCGTTTCCCAGAGCATGATTATGCTCCCCATCGGAGGACTCATAATAACGTATGAAGGATAGATCATTCCTGCCGTAGAGAGCAAAATCCTGATATTCCCAGCTAAAACTGCCGGTGAGTAGGTCAACAGGATCTTCTGTAAGTTCTCGATAAAGTTCCCAAAATTGAGCCCAATCCGCAAGATTATCCTCAGAATGGTCGATTTCAAAGGCCAGGAAGCTATTATAGACCGCTGCAATATCGGTGGTGGGCTCCAGAACGATTACATAGCGGGCACCGTCTTCGTATTCGGGCAGGAAGGGCTCGGCACCTTCACTTTCGACCACGCGACCGTCCCAGAGGATGTAGTTGATGATGGACTTGGCTGCGTCTTCCAGATCTCCATTGGAAGCAAATATCGAACCGCGATTGAAGATAACGTCATCATATGTCAGTTCCGGACGGGGGTCATCCGCCAACTCTGAGGAGGGGGATGACTCCGGGAGAGGGACCGACTCAGATGGAGCGGGTTCGATTGAGGGTGCACTTTCTTCGGGCAGAGGCACAACACTTTCTTCTGGAGCAGGGCTAACACTTTCTTCTGGAGTGGGTACTGCGCTTTCATTCGGCAACGGCTCAGTGGTTTCAGGCAGAGTGGGAGCCTCCGTTTCGACAGGAGGTGTAGATTCTTTCATGGCACCCTCTTGTTCAGGCATCATGGGCTCCTGTGTGGCTACACTTCCCTGGAGCTCAGGTAGGTCACCAGCCATTCCGACCGGAACATGAGAAGAGAGTGCGTTGGAGAGTTGCTCTGGCGTTCCTGTAGACTCAGAAGTTGGTTCATTTTCACTGGGAATGGGATTTTCCGACTCGAAAGGCAGGAGTTCTTCTGGCCCCCCTGGGACCGGCGTTGCAGATTCGTCTGGGGCGGGAAGCTCACTTTCTTCGGGAACAGGAGACTCTGTTTCTGTTGGGGGCAGATTTCCACTTTCCTCCGGTAGAGGTGTCTCCGTCTCAACAGGAGTCGGAGTATCGGTCACTTCGGGACTTGCGACCGGTGTTTCGGTCGGTAGTGGAGAGATGTTTTCCGGAGTAGGACCGCCCTTATACTTTTCCAATGGGAGCTTCTTTCCGGCGAAGCCATATGCGTAGTCACCAATAATCGCCTTCTGAGGTCGCATACCAGTAGCAGTCTCAGAGATAATATACATCCAATCTTCCCTGGAGAGTTGGTGGCCGGTAACTTCCTCGGCCTCCTCATCCGGATTATCAATATTATCTAGGACCCGGGTTCCATAGAGATAACCGACAAAGTCCGCCAGGAAGGGCTCAGGATCGGTGGTATCCCCCGGCACCAGCTCGACCTCATCACCAGTCCATTCATCCCCTTCCGCCATCTTGTAGAGCGCCAGACTGGCAGGTTGGGATTGTTCCAGGGTATAACCAACCTTAACCAGAGCGTTGTTACTCAGGTTTATGCCGCGATAGAAATAGTTGGTCATTTCCCCGTTGCTGTAAAGAGATATTTCCTCAGCATTGAGGACATTTTCCATGGTCATGTTCTTGAGCTCTGCAACTGTGGGAGCATAGTCGGGGTCTGCCGCAAAAGCAGCCATCGGCAACATCCCCAGAAGGAGCGCCAGGGTCAGGGTTGAAGCAACAACGCGTGAGAACCGTTTTCGTGCCTTCATATGTATACTCCTCTCATATCGTTCTGATAGCCCGACTTCCTTGGGACACCAGAAACTAGCCCCCTTTCCTTTTCTGAATATTGAAAATAAGTTTCCCAAAGAAGTCCTTCTATATATTGTAGTGGGCAAAAACGCAAAAATCGTGACATATAATATTAAAAAATTTGTCAAATTTAATGTTGTAAAATAAGAGAAAGAAGCAAATATGATAGCTCAAAATATTCTTTTAATAGTATCATTTTAAAAAAATATTATTTGAAAAAGTATATACTTAAAATTATTATAAAAGTGATTATTTTAATCATCCTACCGATAGATAGAAATTGGCTATCATATTATGGTAGGTGGTGATATGATGGCAGACTATCCCAAACAATTAAGGGAGCGGATAACCAAGTTTCGGGAACAAAAAGGGGTATCGGAAAGCAGGATGTCCAGAGAGCTGGGACAAAGCAAATGTTATCTGCAGCAGATATCTTCTGGAAAAACGCGGCCTTCCATGGGAGCATTTTTCAGGATATGTGAATATCTTGAGACGCTACCGATAGAATTCTTTTGGGATGACGGAATTGATTCGATATATATGCATGAGCTTCTGGGTTGTGTAAAAAGTATGACAAAGGAAGATGCCGACTACTTGCTCATGTCGGCAAAATATTTGAGCGGCCGGGGATATACTTCAAAAAATCAAATCTGATTTTTCAAAAGCGACCTGGAAAGGCGCAAAGTGCAAGCCCTTGGAGGAACATTCTTCCGGGGCTTGTCTTTCTGTGTGTGTTTATAAAAGGGTGAGGCTTAAATGAAAAAGAAACCATGGAAGAGGTTAAGTCAGTCAGATTCTGAAGCTGTGATGCGGTTGGTGGATGAATATCAGTCGAGCATAAAACGGATCATTGTATCCGTTTTAAAAGGACAATGGCCGGATGCAGTGGATGATATACTTCAAGATACATATGAGGAGATATGCAGACAGCTCAATTTGATTGAGGAGGCAGAGAATCGGCGCGCATATGTGTGTAAGATTGCAGCCAGACTGGCGATTCAAGCGCACAGAAGATTAGGGCGGGATCTTCCGTTGGACGAAGACGTCCCTGCACCGGAGGATTTATCCTTCAACCTGGATACGATTCTACCCTGCAGCCTATCTCCATCCGATAAGAGATTGTTGAAAAGAGTCTATGAGGAGCAGGACAATATCGTAGACATTGCGAAAGAATTCGGAAAGAAGGATACCGCGCTTCGACAGCAGTTAAAACGGGCCCGCGACCAAGTCAAAAAGATTATTATGAAGGAATAAATTTAAATAGTATGTCACGTTTTAGAAAATAGGACCCACTAATAATAGTGAGGAGGTAGATAAGATGTTGCAGCGGAACGGTGAGGACATTGCTTCTAAAAGCGTCTTCAACGAAGCTAATTTGAAAGAACATCTTAGGGGAAAGACCGCAGATGAACTGATTGAGGAGTTGGAAAAACTTTATGATGAGGAGGAACTGACTGGGGAAGAATTTGATCCGCGGATTGTAGAGATCTATATTGAAGCCATGGAGAAGGTAAGCCCCCCAGATCCTGCCGCTGAACGTGCGTTTGATCGATCTTGGGCGCTGTTCCACACGAAGCATCGTGTCGAAAAAGAACCTTCCAGTTCTCATAGAGCTGTAAAAATTCGATGGCGTATCGAAGCTGCCGTGCTTATAGTTATTTTCTTATGCGTATCCGCTGCAGCATTTGGTTGGAAGGATTATATTATTACATGGAAAGATGAACTGTTTGGAACAGTGCCGCACATACCAGGGACTATGGAACTTAAGGAACCGAATGTGTCTGGCTATCGTTCATTGAAGGAAGCCGTTCAAAAGTATACTGACATTTCGGTCGTGCCTGGATGGATTCCTCCTGGGTATACGATTGACGAGATCTATGAGATGGAAGTCGAGTCAGCTGACGTTATATCGGCAACATATAGAAACGGACAGAAAAGTATTGTTATCAGAGTATTTTGCTACCGAAATACGGAAGATATTTCGGATTTGTGGGTAGAAAAGGATTCTGGTCTGTATAAAGACACTTACCAGACGCACGGAATTGAACATGCCATCTCAGAAAATTATGGACACACGCAGATAATGTGGAGAAATGGTCAATGCACATGTAGTATTACAGGGGATATTTCCCGAGCAGACGCTGAAAGAATGATCAATTCTATCTATGAAAACGGGGGATAACAATGAAAAAAAGACTTGGAACTGTACTTTTATTAGCACTCTTTGTCATTTCCAGTATGATGCCTACCTCTGCAGCCACAGCAGAGATCTGGAATGAAGCAAGAGCCAGCCACTACTTTGATGCATATATGCTGGGCATATCCGCGAAGGGAGGGGGCGAAATGGCGGTTTCGTTCGGTGTATTCGGGACAGATACTATGGATAAAATTGGAGTATATAGTCTGCGGATTGAAAGCGAAATCGCCCCCAACAAATGGATAGAAGAATTCACTGTATACGGAAGCAGTGATCCGGACACTTTCTATGCTATGGATACAATACAGCACGGCGGCGATTTCTATTTTGACGGAATGCCGGGTGTAAAATATCGTGCTGTAATGGTGGCATATGCTAAAAATGCTTCCGGCTATGAATATAGCAAGGAGATGGCATGCACAGGACGGTACTGTGAATAAAAATATTTACATTTCTGCAGGTAAAGTTATATATCTCGAACCTTTATCTAATATCTAAGCTGGTCAGTGCGCAAAAAACAGAGAGTAGGAGTATACCCCTACTCTCTGTTTTAATTTTTATATGGGAAAATAAAGTACATTAAAGCAAGGGACAAAATATGGTGGGGATGCTCAACGGCGTATGCCAACGAGATCAAGCGGCTCTTTTTGCGTCCATCCAGCTCTTTGGTCGAGTTGGATGGACGCTTTTTGTTTGCTGACATAAAAAATCTCGAAAAAAGTTTTTAATCCGGACATGAGCTGTCCGCTTTAACCTGTATGATTCGGCCATGGAGGTAAAAGGGGGGGAGTGTGTGAGGATGAACGATCGGCAACAGCAGCTTATCAGCCTGCTGTGTCAGCGTCGGAGTGATAGCATTCAAAATCTGGCGATGGAACTTGGTGTCTGTGAGCGAACGATTCGCCGGGATATTGAAGAACTCACACTTACTTACCCAATCGAGACTGTCCGTGGCCGATATGGCGGTGGGGTCAGGATGGCAGACTGGTACTTTCAGGACCGGCCAAAACTGACTCCCAAACAAACAGCGCTGCTCAAACGCCTAGCTATTGGGCTGCATGGTGAAGATTTAGATGAGATGAATCGAATTCTCACCCACTTTGCTTCCTGAAGGAGCCTGACTACAGGCCCCATTGTTCTTTGACAAGTTCATACCAGCAGCGCGGAACACCACACAGACACCAGATCCAATGTGCGCCAAGACCCGGAGGCCCCTGCGGGGCCTCGGCGAGCGATACCACAGCGGATCGGACGGCCCCGGCAAGGTCGTTTTCTCATTCCCTGGACTGAAAGCAGTAGAGGTCCCCGGAATGTGTTTGTGAAGGTCTGCCACACCTTTTCCGTGCTGTTCCTAACTCACCGGGGGAGCGAGCTGCAAATGCGGTGAGATGATCAGTAACCAAACAAATGATATGAGGATTTGAATGATGGAAAAATGTAACTATTGGAAAAAACCTCACCAAAATATCGACCATGTCTTCCGGAACTTGCTCCCGGCTCACGGGATGGTAGAGCGTCCGGCACAGGTGGAACTGAGCCATCAGATGCTGGACACCATGCTGAATAACAGCATCGCCCTGTGCGATGCCGGGACAGGTATTGGAAAAACATACGCCTATCTGGTAGCAGGGGTCGTGTTTCGCAAATACAGGTCGTGCATCGGTCTACCAGAGCAGCCCCTGCTGATCTCTACTTCCAGCATCGCACTCCAGGGTGCGATCATCCACGATTACCTTCCATTCCTCTCCAAAGTTATGATGGCTGATGGCCTGTTGGACAGTCCGCTCCGAGCAGTGCTGCGGAAAGGAAAATCCCACTATGTCTGTGATGCCCGCCTGATGAAGCGGCTCCAGACCGCGAACCTGGATCGGAAGAATCCGCTGGCAAAAGCGGCACTCCTCTCCATGAGAGACCATTTGGACCTGGACATGGCCCCTCATCTCAGCGGATATGACCGTGAACGGATCTGTGTTCCTACAACGTGTGACTGCGGCAAGACTGAATGCCGTTATCTCTGCTATCTGGATGTGTGTGCCTCAGAGAGATATGCCATCCAGGTTTGTAATCACAACCTCCTTCTGGCCGACGCCATTCACCGAGGGAGTGGGAAACGCCCCATTCTGCCGGATAGCTGCGCCATCGTAATGGATGAGGCCCACAAGCTGCCGGAGACCGCTCGGCAGATGTTCGGTATTACACTGGCAGCAGGAGAACTGCATACTCTATGTAGAAAACTGCGGAGGGAGCAGTTCCTGCTGGCGGCGGAGACCTTGGAGGACACGGCAGGGCTTCTGCTGTCTGAGATGGCCAAGCCCTGGAGCGGAGACAGCTCCTTTTCTCATTTCAGCATCCCCCTGGATGGGGTGGAACGTACCTTGTCGGTGATCCACCGACAGATCCGACGGATGCTGACTGCCGGCACCAGGATGGAACTGGAGCGAGTGCTGGATAAAACAAAGCTGTTTTGCCTGCACCAGCCGGACATGGTGTATTACACCGCTGAGGACGAGACTGGCGGTTCCATGCTGTGTGCCTCTGCTATGGATCTTACAGCACAGCTCCGGCAGACGCTATGGCAGCAGGACCGGCCCATGATACTGGCTTCCGGCACGCTGGCAGTGGGCAGCAACTTTCGGCGGTTCAAAGAGGAAACTGGCCTGCTGGCCGAGGGCAGGGTGCGGGAACATACCGCCCCCTCTCCCTTCGACTACCAGCGGAACTGCCTGCTGTACCTGCCCCAAATGCCGCCTATCCAGGCTGACAGCGATTACTATGACGACCTTGCAGAACAGATCGTCAAGCTGTTGGACGCAGCTAACGGCCACGCTTTGGGGCTGTTTACCTCCTACGCGGCCATGTCCGCTGTGCGTGAACGGCTGAAACAGCGGGACCTGCCCTATCCTGTGTTGACTCTGGGCCGGAACGGCGGACACACGATGTCGGAGTTTATGGCTCACCCAGGCAGTGTTCTGCTGGCTGCTGGAGCAGCGTGGGAAGGTTTTGATTTTCCTGGAGACTGCGTATCTCTGCTCGTTCTCCCCAGGCTGCCGTTCCCGATCCCGGACGCGGTGAAGGAACAGGAGCGGATGAAACACGCCACGCTTCACGATTTTCTCCGAACCGTGGTGGTGCCGGAGATGCAGATCAAACTGCGTCAGGGATTCGGGCGGGCGATCCGCACTGAGACAGATACCTGTGTGGTCGCTATCCTGGATGAACGTGCCGGGAAGAATCGGCGCTATTTCCGGGACGTGCTGACTGCTTTGCCGGAAGTGCCGGTCACCCACAGCCTGAAGGATGTGGAGCGGTTCATACGGGCTGTGAAGCCGGAAGGCTACTTCCTGGAGGGCGCGGCATGAGCAACATCAAAACAGAACTGCAATACCGGATCGCCCTGGGTATCCTGGGACAGATGTGTTCAGCTGGCCTTGTCAACGACCAGGAGGCAGAGACCATCCGGCGGCTGGCAGCAGAGAAATACCGCCCGGAAACTGTTCGGGGATTGTAATGGATATTCCCGCCCAAGTGTGGTAGTGTTGGCGTTGACCAAACTGGCAGAAAGGAGTCAGCACGATAGAATACACATTTTACGCCGAGCAGACATACCTTCTGAAGGAAGGATGTGTCCGGGCCAGAGTGCTGCCTGCCCAGGAGGCGGAAGCACTTGGCTATGAGGACGGTTATATGGCCCAGAAGCCGGAGGGCAGACTGTATGTAGATGGCTTTGACAGCGAGGCCGCAGCCAGATACCATCTGGAGGGCCTGACAGACTGCAAGATCATGAATTGAAAGGAGCTGAGACGATGGCAGCGAATGTGACCTACATACCGCCCAAGGCGGCAAAACCGGAGACCCTGCGGGTTGCGGCTTACTGCCGTGTCAGCTCCGACTCCAGTGACCAGCTCCGCTCCTATGCCACCCAGATTAAGGTGTACACGGAGCAGATCGGCGCCCATGCGGATTGGGAGCTGGTGGACGTGTATGCGGATGAGGGCCTGACCGGGACCCGGATGGATAAACGGGAGGACTTTCAGCGCCTGCTGGCTGACTGCCGCAAGGGAAAGGTCGATCGTGTGCTGTGCAAATCCATCTCCCGCTTCGCTCGGAACACCAAGGACTGTCTCGCAGCCCTGCGGGAATTATCCGCCCTGGGCGTGACCGTCTACTTTGAAAAAGAGAATATCGACACCGGGACGCTCACCAGTGAATTGATGGTGAGCGTCTCCGGCGCTCTGGCCCAGCAGGAGTCCATCTCCATCTCCCAAAACCAGCGCATGAGCTACAAGCGGAGAATGGAACGGGGGGAGTTTATTACCTGCAAAGCCCCCTTCGGCTACCGCTTGGTGGAGGGGAAAGAATTGGAGATCATCCCGGAAGAAGCCGAGCGGGTACGATGGATATTCGCATCCTATCTTTCAGGAAAAAGTCTGGAGTGGATTGCGGAACAGATGGAAAAGGCTGGAATTCCAACTCCGGACAATGCTCCATACTGGCAGAAAACATCCATTCTCTATATCCTGACCAACGAGAAGTACATCGGTGACTCCCTGAACCAGAAATACCTCTCCGGTGGTTTCCCATTCCTCAAACGGAGAAACCACAGCGAAGCCGACCGGTATTACATTGAAAATACACATCCCGCTATCGTGTCCAGAGAGACATTTGAAAAAGTACAGCAACTGCTCCAACGGAAGGGCGCACGGCAACGGATGGAACACCCCCGTTCCTCCCTGGTCAGGAAGATCCGGTGCGGCCAATGCGGGACTGTGTTCAGCCGTAGGGCGGGGCGTAGCGGTCTGGTGACTTGGTCTTGCAGAAAACACGACAGGGATGCGGCAAGCTGTCCAGTGGGCCGGATACCGGAAACAGAGATCTACGCCGCCTTCGTTCGGATGTACAACAAACTCAGGGCCAACGCGGACATCGTCCTGAAACCGGCCCTGACCCAACTGGATGACCTGGAGCGCGCCCTGCAGCGGGAAAACCCCGCCATGTTGGAGGTCAACCGGGCCATTGCCCAGGCCGCCGAGCAGAGCCATAACATCAGTAAGCTGCAAGCAGCCGGGCTGCTGGACACGGATGCCTGCGCCGCCAAGCTGAATGCCATCAACATCCAGCTCACCCAGCTTCGGAGAGAACGCCGCCGCCTGCTGGAACATGACGATATCGAGGACACCATCGGCAGGCTGCATCAGACGGCGGACGCCATAAAGGCCGGGCCGGAACGGTTGGATACCTTTGACGAGGATCTGTTCGAGGAACTGGTGGAGGAGATCGTGGCAGAGAGCCAGACTCGCATCCGGTTCCGGCTCCATGGCGGAATTGAGCTGGCAGAGAAAGTCGGGAGGGCAAAACGGTGAGCTATCGGAAGATACTGTATGGCTATCAGATCCAAAACGGAGAACTGACCCTAGTGCCGGAGGAGGCCGCTGTGGTCAATCGCATAGCGGGCCTCTACCTGGACGGCCTATCCTATCAGAAGCTGGCCGACCTGCTGAATCAGAAGAATATCCCCTTCAGCCAGGAAGCGCCGGCATGGGACAAGCACAAGGTCAAACGCCTGCTGGAGAACCCCCGTTACACCGGACAGAAGGGCTATCCGGCCATCTTAGACGGTGGGACTTTTCACTGCGTCCAGAGCCGCATTCAGGAAAAAACGGCAAAACAGACACCCAAAGCAGAGCGGCCAGCCCTCAAGTTGGTAAGCCGTCTGCACTGTGCCGCCTGCGGCGCGGCCCTCCATCGGATGGGCGGCAGGAACCGCCAGAGCGACACCCTATACCTGAAATGTGTCCAATGCGGCGCTGTCATCACCATGCGGGACGAAGTCCTGCTGGATGAGATCGCCCGCCAGACGGCGGAACAGGAGCGGCCAGAGCGGATATCCTACCAGCCCTCCGGGGAGGTCGTGCGTCTCACCAACGCCATCAACCGGGGGCTGGAGCACCCGGACGATCCACAGGAGATCGTCTCCCTGATCTTGCAGGGGGCCGCGGCGCGGTACGCCTGCTTCCCCGACATAACGGAACAAATCGACCGCCCGCTGGATGTGTGCTTGGACCATATCCGTCTGGCGGTTTCTCATATCAACTTATCGGAAGAAGGTACGGTGGAGGCGGCATTCCCATCCGGCCACCGGGAAAGGACAGAACATGGAGCAGACTGTACAGCGGCGGGGGGGG
>OATU01000787.1_pt1 | contig 23817 bp, 19 predicted proteins | sample 1516711 | NCBI WGS metagenome assembly OATU01 (sample SAMEA2579971, study PRJEB22360) | human gut metagenome | biome: human gut; feature: human-associated habitat; material: faeces | place: Denmark | collected 2008/2010 | reverse complement strand
CCTCCTGGTCCTTCGCCCCCAGCTGACGGCCTGCCAGCACGGCGGCGCCGGCGGAAAAGATGTTCTCAACCGAAACCATGATCAGAAGCAGGGGCAGCGTCACGCCGACGGCGGCCAGAGCCGTGTCGGAATGCAGCATGCCGATGTAGGCGGTATCGACGATATTATAGACTGCCTTTGCTAAAAGGGCCAGAGTGGCGGGCACCGCCAGCTTGATGATGGCCTTCGAAGGCTTCATTTCTCCCAAAACAGATGCATTCGTTGTTTTTCGACTGTCCATTGGATTACTCCTTTCTCTCTACAACGCCGTACAGGAGGATGCGCAGCGCCCTGCGGCAGCTTTCCTCGTGGCCGCGTATATCAATTTTCTCCGATCCGGTCATCTGGTATCTGGCATTGATATAGTCCTGATACTGGCGGAAGGTGTCCACCACATCTTCCCTCGATAAGTCGGAGCGCAGAGATACCGGCTCCAGCATCCGGTTTAAGCTGTCGATATTGAAACGGTCGAACGGGGCTTTTTTCTCCTGAATGGAAGCCTCCAGATGAGCAGGCGGCATAATGACGGCATCACAGAAAATCCTCTGGTACTGGGGATTCTGTTCAAAAAAGTCCAGTCTTACACGAAAATACTGCTCCAGCCGCTCTTCGGCGGTTTGGCCTTCCATGTTAGTGTGGCTCTGTAAGTGGCCGGTCAGCATCTGGAAGCACTCTTCCACACAGGCTAAGTATAAATCGTCTTTTGTTGGAAAATAGTGGTAGATAATTCCCTTGGAAAGCCCCTCCCCGTTGCTGATGGTATTAACAGAGCTGGCTCCATAGCCCTGCTCTGAAAATTCTGCCAGCGCGCTTTCCAGAATGCGCCGTCTGGTCTGCTGATTTTTTTCTTCTCGTTTCATGATTTCGTTCTCCTGAAAACAAATATTGACCATATGGTCTATTATTACGATACCACAAATAGACCGAGTGGTCAATATTAATTTGCAACAACGGAAATTGCTTGAAAATGGGGGATGCAACGATTTGTTGCGTGACAGTGCGGCGCTGTCTGTGGTATGTTTTTTAGAGATGGAGAAGGAGGAGCGCGTATGAACGGGATCGGAAAAAACATAAAGAAGCTGAGGAAAGAGCGCGCGCTGTCACAGGAACAGCTGGCTGAGCGGCTGCATGTGACGAGGCAGGCTGTCTCCAGCTGGGAGACAGGTAAGAATCAGCCGGATATTGAGACGCTGGAATCCATTGCCGCGGTATTTGACACGGATATTCTGATGGTCTTATACGGACGATCCAGACAGGAGGAAAGCGGGGAGGAGAAGGGGGCACAGAGAAAGCGCTGTGTGAGAAACTGTCTGATGTGGGGAGCCATAGCCCTCGCTGGGCTTGTGGTTCACCTGATGGTCAAAGATAAAATTATGGACTGGTATTACCGGTTCTGCTACACGGTCCCGGTTTATTTATTTGCGCTGCTTGTGAGACCCTTATGTGTTTTTGCTTCGGCTGTGGCATTTATGAACGGGCTCTGCCTCATCGGAGATATCCGGATCAGGCAGAACTGGATCAGGAGAACGGTTTTAGGGGTGTCCATGGCCTTCCTTTTCCTGTATCTGGCGGCAGCGTTTCTGTGTCTGGTACCCGTGGTGCAGAATCTGGTACCCGCATTTCTGCCTGACCCGGGAGCTGTGTCTGGGTGGATCCGCCGCCCGCCCTTTGTTTTTTCATTTATTGTTCGGCTCGTAACGGCGCCTGCGCTGTTTTTACTTCCCGGGATCGGAATGTTTCTTGGACTCCGCCGATAAAGACGCGGTTAGAAATATGGGACAGAAGAGAAGGAATGTGGTATACTGACAGCAGGGCAGGCGGCCTGTGGGAGCAGATCTGCCGCGCAGTACGAGTACTCACGGAAACTCCTTGTGCTCAATACCTGAAAGGGAGGGAAAACCATGGCACCAGTGATCAGAATGAATGCAGCGGCTCTGTGCAGAGTTTCATGACAGGCGAATCTGGCACAGAGCGTATAAAAGGAATTGTAAGCGGCAGAAATACCGCTTGATTTTATGAAACAGATGTCGCCTGAGTGGATTCTGCACTTATAAATGGAATGAGTTACTTTTATTTTAATTTATAAGGAGAGAATCTATGAAAGACAGACAATACCGTAACTTTATCATTTTCTGGTTCAGCCAGTCCGTATCACAGCTGGGGAGTTCCATGACTTCCTTTGCCTTAATCATCTGGTCTTACGGCAGAACCGGTTCCGCCATGTCCGTGTCGCTTATGACATTTTGTACATGGCTTCCCTATATTGCGGCCAGCATCGCTGCCGGGCCGGTAATCGACCGTTACCATAAGAAAACGATCATGCTTCTCGCGGACCTCCTTGCGGCGGTCTGCTCTCTGACCGTGGCGGCGCTTGCGGTCTCCGGGAATCTGGTGGTCTGGCACATTTTTATCGTCAATGGAATCACCGGCTTCATGAATGCATTTCAGTTTCCGGCGGAGACGGTGGCGGTGGGGATGCTGGTTCCGAAGGAAAAGTACAGCCAGGCCAGCGGCTTAAATTCCTTTACATCATCCTTACTCACGGTGGTAACCCCGGTGATGGCCGCATCCTTATCCTCATTTGCAGGGTTAAAGGGTGTCATCGTCTTTGATCTGGCGACCTTTTTGTTTGCTTTTTCTGTCCTGCTGTTTCGGATTAAGATACCGGAGAATGCGGGAGGGACGGAGACAGGGAAAAAGAAAGAGAAGATCTCACTTCAGGAATCGTGGAGGGAGGGGCTTCAATTTCTCCGCGGACACAAACAGCTTTGGTATCTGATGATCAGCATGGCGCTTATGAACTTTTTTTCACGGCTGACCTATGAAAATATTCTTTCTCCCATGATTCTGGCGCGGAGCGGCCAGAACCAGATCGCGCTCGGCATTGTCAGCGGGATTCTGGGGATCGGAGGCATGGCGGGCGGTCTGATCGTCTCCTTCGTAAAGCTTCCAAAGGACAGCATCCGGGTAATCTTTATATCGGGAGGCATCTCCTTTCTGCTGGGCGATTTTCTGATGGGAGCAGGGCAGAATATTCTCGTATGGAGCATTGCCGGCATAGCGGCCAGCATCCCCATTCCTTTTATTATGGCGGGGCAGAATGTGATTCTCTACCGGACGATTCCGCAGAATATGCAGGGGCGCATCTTTGCCGTGCGAAATGCCATCCAGTACTGGACGATTCCGACCGGGATTCTCCTGGGCGGTTTTCTGGCGGACTACGTGTTTGAACCGTTTATGCGCGCGGACGGGGGCATTCAGACGGTTCTTCACCGGCTGACCGGGTATGGAGCCGGCTCCGGGATGGCGGTCATGTTTCTCTGTACCGGCATTCTCGGAAGCTTGAGCTGTTTCTTCTGTTATAAAAAAATGAAAAAGAATGGATAAATGAAGCACAGGAAGAAGAGCGCGGTGATGCGTTCCGCTTCCTGTGCTTCTTTTTGTGCCGGTACAAAGCATAAAATATTGGTTCCTTCCACATCATAAGAAAGCTACCAATATAATGATGCAGAAAATACAGCCATGCAGGAGGAAATCAGAATGAGAGAATATAAAAGAGACAGTGAAACAAACTGCGAAACGGATAACAGAGCAGAAAACCAGAACGGAAATGGCGGATCAGACGAGAAAAATATCTCTTCCGGAGATACGAGAAAAGACCGCCTCGATGAGAAGAAGACGGAAAAGGATATCGAGCAGAAAGAGGACGAAAAGCTGGAAGAGTACGGCCAGATGACCCTGGATGACAATTCCAAAAAGAGGAAAATTCATCTGCTCTCCATCATCGGGGAGGTGGAGGGCCACGAGAACCTGTCGGGAAACAGCAAAACGACGAAATACGACCATATCCTTCCAAAGCTGGCAGAAATCGAGGATGATGATTCTGTGGAAGGCCTCCTGGTGATACTCAATACCTCGGGCGGTGACGTGGACGCCGGTCTGGCGATTGCGGAGATGATTGCTTCCTTAAGTATCCCCACCGTGTCCCTCGTGCTGGGCGGCAGCCATTCCATCGGCGTACCTCTGGCCGTCTGCACGGATTACTCCTTTATCGTGCCGACCGGAACCATGATGGTTCATCCGGTTCGTATGACGGGCATGGTCATCGGTGCATCTCAGACGTATGAATATTTCGAGATGATTCAGGACCGGATCTTAAGCTTCGTCTCGGACCACGCGACGATCGCTTACGACCAGTTAAAGCGCCTGATGTTAAACACGGAGATGCTGACAAGGGACTTGGGAACCGTGCTTGTAGGCGAGGAAACGGTGAAAGAGGGGCTGATCGACGAGGTGGGCGGAATTAAGGACGCTCTCAGAAAATTGTATGAGATGATGGATGAAGTAGAAGGTTAGCCGTTGCAATTCTCCCGATTTTTTTGTATACTGTTACCAATGGATAAAAGGGGGAAGTATTGTGCCTGAGACAACAAAGAAGAAGACAACATCCAAGACGACAGCAAAAAAAGGTACTAACGGGAAGGTCGGAAGACCGAAAAATACGACAAGCAGGCGGAAAGCGGCGGAACCAGAACCAGAATTTATCCGGTCAGAAGTTATCATCATCATATCATTTGCGGCTGCGGCCATTCTTTTTTTGAGCAATTTCCATCTGTGCGGAGTGGTGGGAGATTTCCTTCGCAGTCTGCAATTGGGTATATTCGGAGGAATCGGATACGTGGCGCCGGTCCTGATGTTTGCCGGAACGTGCTTTTATATCTCCAACCGGGGAAATCCCAGAGCAACATTTAAACTGGCGGCGGTGATCCTGGCGCTTATTTCGCTCTGCGGACTCGGCGAGCTCCTGTTTGGGACAAGGCTGGGCGCCGGCGGAAAGATCATGGATATCTACGTGACAGCCGCGGCCAGCGGAAAGGGCGGCGGCCTGATCGGCGGCCTTCTGGCGGAAGGCCTGATCTCCATTATCGGAACCGTGGGCGCTTATCTGGTGATCCTGGTGCTGATTATCATCTCCGCGGTATGCATTACGGAGAAATCCTTTGTGAACCTCGTAAAGAGCGGCAGCGGCAAGGCATACCACCATGCCAAGGAAAACATGGATATTCAGAGAGAGATCCATGCGGAACGCAAGGAGGAACGGCGAAGAATCCGCGAGGAGCAGAAGCTGCGGGGCGTTAATTTAGATGCGACGAAGCTGGAGGCGCCGGACGAGTACGACTATGATATGGAAGACGAGGCCGCATACAGCGCGGAGGCGGAAGAGGACATCGATGTCCACGCAAGGCGGCTTGCCGCAGTGTCTGCCGTGGAAGTGACGGAGAACAGGAAGAATGCGGCTCCGGAGGTACGGCCGAATCCGGCGGATATTTTCCGCGGCAGCATTTTCCCGAAGCCGGGTGAGGCGGAAGCCGCAGCAGAGGAACGAAAGCGCGGCGAAAACATGGGAGCAGCCGGCGCGTTCCAGACGGCTGCTCAGGCAGTGGATGCGGATCTGCCGCACGTCTATTCTGCTAGTGAGGATTCCGTTCCATTCGATGCCGATGACGCCGTTCCGTTTGTGACGGAAGACCTTTGGGAGAGTACCGCCCACCTGCGTTCGGCAGAAAGTGACGCCGGGGCATTTGACGAGTCTGACGATTACGGAACGTCGGAGACATTGTTTGTTAAAAAAGAAACGAAGACGCTGGAAGAGATGGAGGTCGCCCGGGAAGAGCTGTATCCCACCGACGAGGACGATAAGGGCGTTAATTACAGCGACACCTTCTCCATACCGGAGGAACCGAAACGCGTCGTTACCGCTTCCGGCAAGGTGATCGAGACCGATACGGAAGCGCTTCAGAAGAAGGTCGAAAAAAAGAAGGCCGAGAAGGCCGAGAAAGAGGAAGCAGGAGATCTCAGCGTGGTTCAGGAGATCAAACAGAAGGAGGAAGTGGTGAAGAAGGAGTACGTCTTCCCGCCTGTCACACTTCTGAAAAAAGGAAAGAGCTCCGGCCCGTTCTCTGATAAGGAATACCGGGAAACCGCTATCAAGCTGCAGCAGACACTGCAGAATTTTGGTGTGGGCGTAACTGTGACCAATATCAGCTGCGGTCCCTCTGTCACGCGGTATGAGCTCCATCCGGAGCAGGGCGTGAAGGTGAGCCGGATCGTGGGACTGGCCGACGACATCAAGCTGAGTCTGGCGGCCGCGGATATCCGTATCGAGGCCCCGATTCCAGGGAAATCGGCGGTCGGCATCGAGGTGCCGAACAAAGAGAACAACATGGTATACTTAAGGGATATTCTGGAGGCGGAGGAGTTTAAGAATCATGCGTCCAGGATTGCCTTTGCAGTGGGCAAGGACATCGGCGGCCAGGTCGTGGTAACCGATATCGGAAAGATGCCCCATTTACTGATCGCAGGCGCTACCGGTTCCGGTAAGTCCGTCTGTATCAACACCCTGATCATGAGTATTATCTATAAGGCGGACCCCGAGGACGTCAAGCTGATCATGGTGGATCCGAAGGTGGTGGAGTTAAGCGTCTACAACGGTATTCCGCACCTCCTTCTCCCTGTGGTCACGGATCCGAAGAAGGCCTCAGGAGCGCTTAACTGGGCGGTGGCCGAGATGGATGACCGCTATAAGAAATTTGCCCAGTATAATGTCCGGGATTTAAAGGGATATAATGCGAAGGTCGAGAATATTAAAGATATAGAGGATGAAAACAAACCGAAGAAGATGCCGCAGATCATCATCATCATCGACGAGCTTGCGGATCTGATGATGGTTGCACCGGGCGAGGTGGAGGATTCCGTCTGCCGTCTGGCCCAGCTTGCGCGAGCCGCGGGGATACATCTGGTAATCGCGACCCAGCGTCCGTCGGTTAACGTCATCACCGGCCTGATCAAGGCCAACGTGCCATCCAGAATCGCATTTGCCGTTTCTTCCGGCGTGGATTCCAGGACGATCATCGACATGAACGGGGCGGAGAAGCTTCTTGGAAAGGGCGATATGCTGTTCTATCCATCCGGCTGTCCGAAGCCTGTGCGTGTGCAGGGCGCCTTTGTATCGGATACGGAGGTCTCCGCTGTCGTGGATTTCCTGACAGAACAGGGAATGACGGCGAATTACAACCCGGAAGTGGAGAATCAGATTGCATCAGCACCGGCGGCCGGCGACGCAAAGGGCGGCGGAAATGACCGGGATGAATATTTCGTTCAGGCAGGTAAATTTATTATTGAAAAGGATAAGGCATCCATCGGAATGCTTCAGAGGATGTTCAAGATCGGATTCAACCGGGCGGCCCGCATTATGGACCAGCTGGCGGAGGCCGGCGTGGTCGGTGAAGAGGAGGGCACGAAGCCCAGAAAAGTGCTGATGAGTGCAGAGGAATTTGAGGAATTGCTGGAACAGGGTTATTAATTACATAGAAGGAGGACATTCACAGATGAAAACAGATATTGAGATCGCACAGGAGGCAGCGATGATTCCGATTAAGGAGGTGGCGGCTTCCTACGGAATCAGTGAGGAGGATCTGGAACTTTACGGCAAGTACAAGGCAAAACTGACCGATGAGCTCTGGGAAGAGGTGAAGGACAGACCGGATGGAAAATTGGTTTTGGTTACAGCCATCAACCCGACTCCGGCCGGAGAAGGAAAGACCACGACCACGGTCGGACTGGGCGAAGCGTTTGGAAAGATGGACAAAAAGGCCATCATCGCGCTGCGTGAGCCTTCCTTAGGACCGTGCTTCGGCATCAAAGGCGGCGCCGCCGGCGGCGGATACGCACAGGTTGTGCCGATGGAGGACTTAAACCTTCATTTTACCGGAGATTTCCACGCTATCACCTCGGCGAATAACTTATTAGCCGCGCTTCTGGACAATCACATCCATCAGGGCAATGCTCTGGGAATCGATACCCGTCAGATTCTGTGGAAACGCTGCCTCGACATGAACGACCGCGCCTTAAGAAATGTGGTAGTGGGTCTGGGCGCGAAAGCGGACGGATTCGTGAGGGAAGACCATTTTGTCATCACCGTCGCATCTGAGATCATGGCGATCTTATGTCTGGCCGATGATATGAACGACTTAAAAGAACGATTAGGAAGAATTATTGTCGCATATAATTATGCGGGAGAGCCGGTGACGGCCGCCCAGTTAAACGCGGTGGGCGCCATGGCCGCTCTGCTGAAGGACGCCTTAAAGCCGAATCTGATCCAGACTTTGGAGCACACGGGAGCGATCGTACACGGCGGCCCGTTTGCCAATATCGCTCACGGCTGCAACAGCGTGCGCGCCACGAAGACGGCCTTAAAGCTGGCCGATATTGTCGTGACGGAGGCGGGCTTCGGCGCTGATTTGGGCGCAGAGAAATTCCTGGATATCAAATGCCGTATGGCGGGCTTAAAGCCGGATGCCATCGTGCTGGTAGCTACGGTCAGGGCTCTCAAGTATAACGGAGGCGTTCCGAAGGATCAGCTGAAGGAAGAGAATTTAGAGGCTCTTGCAAGAGGAATCGTGAACCTGGAGAAGCACATCGAAAACATGCAGAAGTACGATGTGCCGGTTATCGTGACCCTCAATTCCTTCATCACGGATACCGAAGCGGAATACCAGTTTGTGAAGAAATTCTGTGAGGACAGAGGCTGTGAGTTCGCACTTTCCGAGGTATGGGAAAAGGGCGGAGAGGGCGGTATCGCCCTTGCGGAGAAGGTGCTCTATACATTGGAAAACAAGGAGAGCCACTACAAACCGCTGTATCCGGACGAAGCCGGATTAAAGGAGAAGATCGCAGCCGTAGCGAAGGAAATCTACGGAGCGGACGGCGTGTCCTTTGCACCGGCGGCTTCGAAGGCATTAAAGAAAATAGAGGATATGGGATTTGGCGGACTTCCTGTCTGCATGGCGAAGACCCAGTATTCCTTATCGGATGACCAGACGAAATTAGGCCGTCCAAGCGGTTTCCTAATTAATGTGAGAGACGCCTATGTATCGGCAGGCGCCGGCTTCGTGGTAGTACTGACCGGAGCAATCATGACCATGCCGGGTCTTCCAAAGGTACCGGCGGCTAATAATATTGACGTAAATAACGAAGGAGTAATCACCGGATTATTCTGATGGAGGATCTATGAAATTCAGAGAGTGGCTTGAAGAGCTGGAATATGACGTAATTTCTGGGGATTTGGACATCGAAGTGGAGGATGTCATCTATGATTCCAGGAAAGCCAGGGAGCATGTGGTGTTTGTGTGCACAAAGGGAACGAAGGTCGATTCCCACGAGTTTATTCTGGAGGTGGTGAAGGCGGGGGTAAGGGTCCTGGTGGTGGAACGCCAGGCCGAGATTCCCGCCGGTGTAACCGCGATCCGTGTACATAGTTCCAGGGAGGCGCTGGCGCTCTTGTCCGCCGCCCGGTTCGGCTATCCGCAGGAGAAGATGATCACCATCGGGGTGACGGGGACGAAGGGGAAGACGACAACGACCCATATGATAAAGGCGATTCTGGAAAGCTGTGGGAAGAAGGTGGGCATGATCGGCACGACCGGTATTGTGATCGGCAGTGAGGTGACGCCTACCATGAACACAACGCCGGAATCCTACCAGCTTTTTGAGAGCTTTGAACGCATGGCGCAGGCCGGATGTGAATATATGGTGATGGAGGTATCATCCCAGGCGTTCAAGATGCACCGTGTGGATGGCATCCGTTTTGATTACGGCCTGTTCACCAACATTTCTCCGGATCATATCGGACCGGATGAGCACGCAGATTTTAATGAATACTTATATTATAAATCACAGCTGCTGGACCGCTGCCGGATCGGCATTGTGAACCGGGATGACGAGCATTACCACGAGATTATCAAAGACGCCTCCTGCGAACTGACTTCCTTCAGCCTGGAGCAGGAAGCGGATTTCATGGCAAAGCAGATTCACTACGTGAGCGAGCCGGAATTTGTGGGGCTTGAATTCGATGTGGCGGGGCGGTATGCGCTGGAGGCCCGGGTGAATATACCCGGCAGATTCAATGTATATAACGCGCTGGCAGCCATCAGCGTATGCAGCTTTTTAGATCTTCCCAAGGAAAATGTGCGCCATGCGCTGGAGCATCTGAGCGTCAACGGGCGCATGGAGATCGTGTATGCGTCGAAGAAGTGCACGGTGATTGTGGACTATGCCCACAATGCGGTCAGCATGGAGAGCCTTTTGGAAACGCTGCGCGAGTATCACCCGGCAAGGCTTGTCTGCGTGTTCGGATGCGGGGGAAACCGCTCGAAGGACAGACGGTACTCCATGGGCGACAGCGCCGGAAGGCTGGCCGACTTCTCCATACTGACGGCCGATAATTCCAGATTTGAGAAGACCGAGGATATCATCGCGGATATCCGCTCCTCAATCGAAAAGACCGGCGGTGACTTTATTGAGATTCCGGACCGGCGTGAAGCGATCGCCTACAGCATGATCCACGCCAGACCGGGAGATATGATTGCGGTCATCGGCAAGGGTCATGAGGATTATCAGGAAGTGAACGGCGTCCGCCACCATTTTTCCGACCGGGAAGTGGTGCTGGAGATTGCGGCAGAATTGGAAAAAAGCGAATAGAGTGATGAAATAAAGTGAATAGAGTGATGGAAAAAAGATGCCGGAAGTGGTGATCCCTTCCGGCATTTGCTGGAGTATGGCTGATTCAGGCACACTCTAAGTGAAGACAGGAAGGAAGACAGGAAGATGGAACATATCACGGTTAAGGAAATTCTGGAGGCCACAGGAGGAAGGCTGCTCTGCGGCAGTGCGGATACGCCGCTGGACCATTTAAGCATCGATTCCCGGACCATGAAAGGAAATGATTTATTCGTTCCCCTGGTGGGAGAAAAGGTGGATGCCCACCGCTTTATCGGGCAGGCGTTTGATAACGGCGCGGCGGCAACATTTACGAGTGAACACGACGTGATGGATGATAGCCGGCCATGGATCCGCGTGGCTGATACAAAGAGGGCATTACAGGCCCTGGGCGCCTGGTACAGACGCCGCCTGAATCTTCCTCTGGTGGGAATCACCGGCAGTGTGGGCAAGACGACGACGAGGGAGATGGTGGCCTGCGCCCTGTCTGCCAAATACCGCGTCTACAAGACCCCGGCGAATCACAACAGCCAGGTCGGCGTTCCGATCACCATGACGGAGATCTCCAGTCAGGACGAGATCGGCGTGATCGAGCTGGGGATGAGTGAACCTGGAGAACTGACGATCATTGCGAACATCGCCCAGATTCAGATGGCGGTTATCACCAATATCGGAATCACCCACATCGAACAGCTGGGATCCCAGGAAAATATCTACCGTGAGAAGCTGAGCATTCAGGATGGTCTGACGGAGCATGGAATTCTGTTCCTGAACGGAGACGACGATCTATTAAAGAAGACGACGGCGAGAGACGGTTTTGAAACCATCTACTACGGAACTGGAGAAAACTGTCATTACCGCGCAGCCGATGTCCATCTGGAGAACGGCTATCCGGTATTTACGGCGGTATGCGGAGAAGAGCGTGTACCGGTCCGCTTAAAGGTGATGGGAAGCCATAACGTGGCAAACGCCATGGTGTCGCTGGCGGTGGCCTCTGTCTGCGGAATTCCGATGAGGGACGCTGCGGAGCGGCTGGCGGAATTTACCGGGTTTAAGAACCGGCAGCAGATATACCATGTGGGCGGCATGACAATCATTGATGATACCTATAATGCCAGCCCGGTATCCATGAAGGCCGGCCTGGAGGTATTAAATTCCATCGAAGGTTCGAGAGCCCGGGTGGCTGTCCTGGCGGATATGAAGGAGCTGGGGGCGGATTCCCCGCGGTTCCACTATGAAATCGGGACTTATATCGCCGAAAATCCCGTCGATAAGCTGGCTGTTCTCGGAGAACTGGCCAGGGAAATTGCGCGCGGCGTCAGGGAACAGGCGCCCGGGATCCGCGTCTACGAGTTTATGGACCGGGAGTCCTTGATTGAATGGCTGAAAACGGAACTCAGAGAAGGGGATACGGTGCTCTTTAAAGGCTCCAACAGCATGGAACTGGGAAAAGTGGCAGCTGTATTTTTGGAAAAACAGACAACGGAAAACGGAGTATAGATATGGACAGAGAGGCAGTGATCAGACAATTTTTTCAGGATGTGATCAAGCAGAATGAGGCCGGATTGAAGCGGTGGTTCCGGGAAGATGCCGTGATCCGGTGGCACTGCACCAACGAGCAGTTTACAGTTTCGGAATATATCCGGGCGAACTGTGAATATCCGGGCCGCTGGGAAGGAAACATAGAACGTATGGAGCAGAAGGAGGATACCGCGGTTACCGCTGCCAGAGTCTGGTGCACGGAAGACGGCACTTCCTTTCACGCAGTCTCCTTTTACCGGTTCGATGGGGAGAAAATCGCATCCCTGGAGGAATACTGGGGAGACGACGGTCCGGCTCCCGGATGGCGGCTTGAGAAAAAATTAGGCCGGCCGATTGATGAGAACCGGTGATGCACAGCCAGAACGGTAATACCGGAAACTGGAAGAGGAAAAATCTGATAAAAGGCGGCATGATATGAAACAGGTGGCATTTTATGAAAAGGCAGATGACGAGCTGCTTCAGTTTGCAGTAATCGCTGCGAAATATCAGGGCCGGTGGGTACTCTGCAAGCATAAAGAGCGCAGCACATGGGAGTTCCCCGGCGGGCACCGGGAAGCGGGAGAGACGATAGAAGCCGCAGCGGTGCGGGAGCTATACGAGGAAACGGGAGCCGCGGAGTACCGGATGGTTCCGGTTTCTGTGTATTCTGTGACTGACCAGGCGCAGTCCGGAGAGAAGCAGGCGGAATCCTTGGGAATGCTGTTTTATGCGGAGATCAGCCGTTTTGACCAGCTTCCTCCCGCGTTTGAGATGGAAAAAATTGAGTGTTTCGAGAAACCGCCGGATAACTGGACCTATCCGGAGATTCAGCCATTGCTTTTTCAACATCTGCGTCAGGCCGCGGCAGCGGAGGAGCAGGGCGGAGAACAGGGCTGTGACAGCAGTGCAAAGGCGCCGGAGGAGCGGCTGATCTCCGGAAAAAAGATGATCTGTGCGGAAAAGACGGAAAGTCTTCTGTACAGAAGGGCGGGAAGCCATGACAGAGAGCTTCTGACCAGGCTGCGGCTGGAGGTGCTGCGCGCCGCCAACGGCCTTGAGGAAGACGTGGATCTGTCCCGGACAGAGCTGGAATCACGCCGCTATTACGAGACGTGTTTTCCGGAAGACAGTCACGCCGCATGGCTGGTCTTTGACGGGGAAGAGGTGGTTGGAACGGGAGCCGTCAGCTTTTACAAGGTGATGCCCACTTACCATAATCCTTCCGGGAAAAAGGCATATATTATGAACATGTACACCCGTCCGGACTACAGACGGCGGGGGATTGCGCGCAGGGTGCTGGAGCTGCTGACGGCGGAAGCAGAGATGAGACAGATTGATGCTGTCACGCTGGAAGCTACTGCTGCGGGACGGCCGCTTTATGAAGCCTTCGGATTCACTGCGATGCGGGATGAGATGGAGCTTCTGGACGGAAATAAATTCAGAGACACAGGAAAGGAGAAAATAATATGGGGAAAATGGCCGTATTGATTGTTGATGTACAGAAAGCACTGGTGGAGGCACATCCATACAGGGAAGAGGAGTTTTTACAGGAACTGGAGAATCTGGCGGATAGCGCGCGGAAGGCCGGAACTGAAATTATCTATGTCAGACACGACGGCGGTGCAGGTGACAAGCTGGAGAGCGGAACGGAAGGCTGGAAGATTCATGAGGCGGTGGAACCGAAAACGGGAGAACGGATTTTTGATAAGAGCTTCAACAGTGCGTTCCTGGAGACTGATCTGGAGGAGTATTTAAAGGAAAAACAGATTACCGACCTGATTCTCATGGGTATGCAGACGGAATACTGTATCGATGCCACCTGTAAGGCCGCCTTCGAACTGGGGTACGGCGTGGTGATACCGACAGGCGCCACGACCACGTATGACAACGAGTTCATGTCCGGGGAAGCGACTGTGAGGTTTTATGAAGAGAAAATCTGGGCCGGCCGATTTGCCGATCTGATGCCTGCGGAAGCGGTGCTGGGTCTGCTGGGCTGCTGACCGCGGCAGCCGCCGGATGGACATGCCGGCATGCCCGCCCGGCTCACTGACCGCAGAAATAATAATGACAGGATGGAAGGAAGAGATGGAAGAACAGACACTTGCAGAACTGCTGTATGATTCTGCATTTTCCGTGAAAAAACAGAGGAAGGGGCGCTCAGAGGAGCAGAAGATCTGGGCCTCCTTCTTAGAACTGCTGAACCAGGAACTGGACGCTTCCGGATGCGGGGCAAAGGCGGAGACTTACACTGAGTCTGAGCCGTACCGGCAGGCCTGCGGATACCACCGGGACTACGGATACTTTATGGTTTCCTGCGGCGACCGGGGCTCCAGCTCCATCACGATCCTGGAGGAAGAGGCGGAGGCGGCGAAAAACCGCTTTCTGGCTTTGATAATTGAAAAAAAGGCGTATGATTGGGTAGTGAAGGTCTCAGAGCAGGAAGAGGACATCTGGAAGTACCACTGCCGGTACGACTACCGCAGACTGTGGTTCGGAAAGGCTCTGGAGTGGCTGGCGCCGGCTGTGGACTGGGCGTTTTTTGCACAGTGCGCCGAGCGGTATATCGAACTGCTGAACCGCTGGTTTGCGCGTCCTCACTGGGAGTATGACTACCAGATCAGCCGTATCATTGAGATCAGTGAATCGAGGGAGTATTCGGATTCCAAATACCTGTACCGCATCGAACCGACGAAAGAGCCGGACCATTCCAGAATCCGGCTGGAGCCGCAGTTTCTGGAAGGCGGGGACAGCAGCGGTGCTTTTTCGTTTGAAATCGAAGGGGAGGCGCTGGATATGCGGCGGCTGGAGGAGGAAGTCCTTGTCCTTATGGATCGGGAGGAAGACAACATAGATGCTTACTCGCTGGAAGGCAGATTTCTGTGGAATATCGGAGAAAAGCTGCCGGTTCACCGCCGCTATGATAACCTTTACGAGGATATCTGCGGCTAAGAAGGGAAACATGAAATTATGAAGATACTGGTTCTTGGCGGCACACGTTTTTTCGGAGTTCATCTGGTGAATACACTGCTTTTACAGGGGCATGAGGTTGCCGTGGCTACCCGGGGAAATGCAAAACCGCGCTTTATCGCCCCAGTGGAAGAAATCCGGGTGGACCGCATCCGGGAGGAATCCATGCGCGCCGCATTTTCCGGCAGAGAATTCGATGTGGTATATGATGATCTGGCCTACTGCTCCAATGATGTGAAAACTGCGCTTGAGACAGTCCGGTGCAGGCGGTATGTCATGGTTTCCTCCATCTCGGTTTATGAACTGAAGGAAAATACGAGAGAGACGGATTATGATCCGTACCGGGAAACGCTCATCTGGGGTGGGCGGAGTGCATTCGATTACGGAACGGGAAAGAGGCAGGCGGAAGCGGCTCTGGTGCAGGTATTTCCGGAACAGGAGTCCGTGATGGTGCGTTTCCCCGTGGTTCTTGGAAGGGATGATTACACGGAACGTCTCCGGTTTTATGCTGCCCATACGGCGAAGGGGATTGCCATGCAGGTGGAAAATGAAAACTGTCCCGTAAGCTTCATTTCCGCGGAGGAATGCGGCCGTTTCCTGGCGTTTCTGGCCGATTCATCCTTAGAAGGCCCTGTGAATGCGGCTGCGTCGGGGACGATCACCATCGGAGAGATCATCCGCTATACGGAAGAAAAGACGGGGAAGAAGGCAGTTCTGTCCACGGAGGGGGAAGAAGCTCCTTACAATGGATTTCCGGGATTTTCCATAAATACGGAGAAGGCGGAAGGCGCAGGGTATCATTTTTCCGGCCTTGACACCTGGATTTATCGGCTTCTGGACTTCTATGGGGAGATGGAAGGGTAATCCGGCGTTGACTTTTCTTCCTTAGAATCCTATAATTAGTAACGTACAAACCCGACTTGCTTCGATATGATGCGCCTAAGTCGGGTCATTTCATTTCGAAACGGCAGCGTTTCGGAGGTGCAGACTGCCGCACGGCTGAATCATTACAAACGCGGCAGCCGTCTGAAGGGCTGCCAAAATTAAGAAGACAGGAAGTTGACGCAATGACAAAACGATTTGCCCAGATCATCATCGATATTTCTCATGAGAAAGTGGACCGCACCTTTGATTACAGAATCCCGCCCCAGCTTGAGGACCGGATTTCCGTAGGCGTTCTGGTGAAGATTCCGTTTGGAAAGGGAAATTCTCTGAGAAAGGGCTATGTGGTCGGCATCACGGACCACGCGGATTATGATGCGGATAAGATAAAAGAGATCGCCGGTATCGTGGAAGGCAGCGTCTCGGCGGAATCGCAGCTGATTATGCTGGCGTGGTGGCTGAAGGAACAGTACGGTTCCACCATGAACCAGGCATTAAAGACGGTGCTCCCGGTGAAACAGAAGGTGAAGCCGAAGGAGAAGAAGGTCCTGCGCCTCCTGATCCCGGAAGAACAGCTGGAGGCAGTGACGGCGGAGGCGGAGAAAAAAAGCTATAAGGCGAGAGTGCGGCTCTTCAAGGCATTGAAGGAGAACCCTTTGATCCCGTATGAGGTGGCGTCAGGCCAGATGAACTTATCAGCGTCAACCTTAAAGCCGGTGATTGAAAAAGGCTATGTGGCACTGGAATCGGAGGAAATCTTCCGGAATCCCGTAAAGAACGCGGGCAGCAGAGTGAAGGCGGTGGACTTAAACGGGGAGCAGCAGGCGGTTGCAGACGCATTCTGTGAGGATTTTGAAGCGGGAAAACGGGAGACGTATCTGATTCACGGCATTACAGGAAGCGGCAAGACCGAGGTCTATATGGAGATGATTTCCAGAGTCATAAGTGAGGGAATGCAGGTTATTGTCCTGATCCCCGAGATTGCGCTTACCTACCAGACGGTCATGCGATTCTACGGCCGGTTCGGAAACCGGGTTTCCATCATAAATTCCAGATTGTCGGCAGGGGAACGGTACGATCAGTTTGAGCGGGCCAGAGGCGGAGATATTGATATTATGATTGGTCCGCGCTCCGCACTGTTTACTCCGTTTTCCAGGCTGGGACTGATTATCATAGACGAAGAGCATGAAGGCGCTTATAAGAGCGAGGTAGTGCCCCGGTACCATGCGAGGGATGTGGCGGTGAAACGGGCGCAGATGCAGAACGCTTCCGTGGTTCTGGGATCGGCGACACCCTCCCTGGAGGCGTACACGAAGGCACTCCGCGGTGAATACCGGATGTTCAGCCTGCATACCAGAGCCAAGGCGGACAGCAGGCTGGCCGATGTGGCTGTCGTGGATCTGCGGGAAGAGTTAAAGGATGGGAATAAGTCCATTTTCAGCAGACGGCTTCAACAGATGATCAGTGACCGTCTGGAGAAGAAGGAACAGATCATGATGTTCATCAACAGGAGGGGCTATGCCAACTTTGTGTCCTGCCGTTCCTGCGGAGAGGCCATCAAGTGTCCCCACTGTGATGTGACGCTGACGCTTCATAAGGACAACCGTCTGGTGTGCCATTACTGCGGCTATTCGATTCCCATGCCGGATAAATGTCCCAGCTGCGGTTCTCCATACATCGCCAATTTCGGAGTAGGAACCCAGAAAATTGAGATGATGACAAAGAAGATGTTTCCGCAGGCCAGGGTCTTGCGCATGGATCTCGATACGACTTCAAAAAAGGGCGGCCATGAGGAGATCCTGTCGGCCTTTGCGGAGGGGGACGCCGATATTCTGATCGGAACCCAGATGATCGTAAAGGGCCACGACTTTCCCGATGTCACCCTGGTGGGAGTACTGGCGGCTGATTTATCGCTGTACACACCGGATTACCGGGCTGCCGAGCGGACCTTTCAGCTGCTCACCCAGGCCGCAGGCCGTGCAGGGCGTGACGCGAGGCATGGTGATGTCATAATTCAGACATACAATCCGGAGCACTACAGCATTGTCACGGCCGCAGAGCAGGATTATGAAACCTTCTACCATCAGGAGATGGCCTATCGCCGTCTGATGAAGTATCCGCCGGTCAATGTGCTGTTCACCGTGCAGATGGCATCGAAATCAGAGGCAGCTTTGGTGGAGGCAGCGGATCGCCTCGCAGCCCATATAACGCCCCAGGCAGACGAGGAAAAAGTCCAGATGATAGGGCCTGTAGACGCCTCCGTTTACAAAATTAATGATATATATAGAAAAATTTTATATTTGAAACAGGAAAATTATGATATACTAATTAAAATCAGGGATAATATCGACTGCTTCCAACAGGAGAAGTCAGAGATATTTAAAGGGGTTGTGGTACAGTATGATTTTTCATGAGCAGTGCAAAAAGTGGCATTAAGATATTTTCGTTGTGCTCGCACATAAGAAAATATCTTAGTGACACTTTTTATAGGGCGAAGCCAGTCACCGAACGGGAGCGCAGCGGACGTGAGGTGGTGCACTGCGGACTCCCGGGACGCACAATCAAACTTTAAAAAATGAGAGGATAAACAACAATGGCAATCAGAAAAATAAGAACAATCGGAGACGATATTTTAAGAAAACACTGCAAGCCGGTAAAAGAATTAACGCCGCGCCTCCAGGATTTAATTGAAGATATGTTCGAAACCATGTACGAAGCCTGTGGCGTAGGCCTTGCAGCCCCCCAGGTAGGCGTGCTGAAGCAGATCGTGGTGATCGACGTAGAGGACGGGAACCAGTACGTACTCATCAATCCGGTCATCATCGAGACGAGCGGAAGCCAGACAGGCAGCGAGGGCTGCTTAAGCGTACCGGGAAAATCCGGTGTCGTAACCCGTCCTGACCACGTTAAGGTAAAGGCGTTTGACTGCGAGATGAAGGAATTCGAACTGGTTGGAGAAGGTCTCCTGGCGCGTGCCATCTGTCACGAATGCGACCATTTAAGCGGCGATCTCTTCGTCGACAAGGTGGAAGGCGAGCTGACCGATGTGGACCAGGAAGAGGATGAGACAGAGGAAGGTGAAGAGTAAAATGCGGATCGTATTTATGGGAACGCCCGACTTTTCTGTGCCGGCCTTAACGGCGCTGGTGGAAGCGGGCCATGATGTGATTGCGGTGGTGACCCAGCCGGATAAGCCAAAAGGACGTGGAAAATTAGTCCAGATGACTCCCGTCAAAGAAAAGGCTTTAGAGTATGGAATTCCCGTTTACCAGCCGGTGAAGGCGAGGGATCCGGAATTCGTCAGTCTGCTAAAGGAGATGAAGCCTGACGCCATGGTTGTGGCGGCCTTCGGCCAGCTTCTTCCAAAGACCATCCTCGATATTCCCCAATATGGCTGTGTGAACATCCACGCCTCCCTGCTTCCCAAGTACCGCGGCGCAGCTCCGATTCAGTTCGCGGTGATCAACGGGGAATCCGTCAGCGGAATCACTACCATGATGATGGCGCCGACACTGGATACGGGAGATATCCTGGATCAGGAGTCTGTTGCTCTCGATGAAAAAGAGACGGGCGGAAGCCTCCATGATAAGCTGAGCGCGATCGGAGGACGTCTGATTATAAAAACGCTGAAGAAGCTGGAAGACGGAACCGCCGTGCGGACTGTGCAGGACGAAGAAAAGATGACTTACTTTGGAATGCTTAAGAAATCCATGGGAGATATCGACTGGAATCAGGATGCGGCTTCCATTGAGCGTCTGATCCGCGGATTAAACCCGTGGCCCAGCGCTTACACAAGCTGGGAAGGAAAGACGATCAAGCTCTGGGAGGCCGATGCACTGGAAGAAGAGTATGAGGGAGCCTGCGGTCAGGTTGTGAAAACAGGAAAAGACTGTCTGTATGTAAAAACAGGAAAAGGAACACTTGCGGTGAAGGAACTGCAGCTTCAGGGAAAGAAGCGTATGGATACCGGCGCGTTTCTGCGCGGATACCAGATTGCAGAAGGAACCGTTTTCGAAAGGAGTATCTGATTTATGTATTATGGCGGTTTAATGGGATACTATTTTGATCCCACATGGATTCTTGTAATTATAGGTGCGGTGCTGTCTATGGCAGCATCCGCAAAGGTGAACAGCACATTCAACAAATATTCAAAGGTCAGGAGCATGACGGGAATGACAGGGGAGGACGCGGCAAAGCGCCTCTTAAACTCACAGGGCATCTACGATGTGACCGTCCGTCCCGTAAAGGGACAGCTGACAGACCACTACGATCCGAGGACGAAGACCGTTAATTTATCGGAGTCGGTATTCCATTCCACTTCTGTGGCGGCAATCGGCGTGGCGGCTCACGAGTGCGGCCATGCCATGCAGGACAACGTGGGATACGTTCCCCTAAAGCTGCGCGGAGCGATCGTTCCGGTGGCCAATATCGGCTCCCAGGCGGCATTTCCGCTTATTATTATCGGTGTGCTGATCGGCGGTATGGGATCGCCTCTCGTGAATATCGGCCTGATTCTCTTTTCGCTGGCCGTTATTTTCCAGCTCATCACCCTTCCTGTGGAGCTCAATGCCTCCAGGAGAGCGATCACGCTGCTCGACCAGGTCGGTATACTTGGCGGCCAGGAAGTAAATCAGACGAGAAAGGTGCTGGGCGCCGCGGCGCTCACGTACGTGGCCGCGCTGGCTGCTTCCGTGCTCCAGCTGCTCCGCCTCGTGATTCTATTTGGAGGACGCAGAGACAATGACTAACGGAAACAGCAGCCGGGAAATCATCCTGGATATACTGCTCGAGATTCTGGAAAAGGGCGGTTACAGCCATATCGTGCTGGGCCAGGCGCTGAGCAAATACCAGTATCTTGACAAACAGGAGCGGGCCTTTATCTCCCGCACCGTGGAAGGTACTGTGGAATACACCCTTCAGCTGGATTACGTCATTAATTCTTACTCCAGCGTAAAAGTAAAAAAGATGAAACCGGTCATCCGCACTCTGCTGCGGATGTCCGTTTATCAGATTCTCTATATGGACCGTGTGCCGGACTCCGCTGTCTGCAACGAGGCGGTAAAGCTGGCGCAGAAACGGAAATTCACCGGATTAAAAGGCTTTGTCAACGGCGTTCTGCGCAATATTTCCAGAAATAAAGAACAACTGAAATGGCCGGATGATTCTGTCCGATACTCCATGCCTTCCTGGATACTGGATATGTGGAAGGGTACATACGGAGAGGAGACGGCGGTTTCCATGGTAAAAGCCTTCTTAAAGCCCAGCAGGACGGCGGTTCGCTGCAATTTGAACCGGGCTTCGAAGCAGGAGATTATGGAAAGCCTGAAAAATCAGGGCGTTACGGTGGAGGAGACGCCGCTGTCTGCAGCGGTTCTCTATTTATCGAAGTACGATTATTTAGAAAGCCTTGACGCGTTTGCCGAAGGCCTGATTTCAGTTCAGGATATGAGCTCCAGCTTTGTGGGAGAGATCGCGGACCCGAAGGAAGGCGATCTCTGCCTCGATGTCTGCGGCGCTCCCGGCGGAAAGAGCCTTCACGTCGCGGATAAACTGAAGGGAACCGGAATGGTAATCGTCCGTGATTTGACGGAGCAGAAGGTGGCCCTTATCGAAGATAATATTGCCCGGTCGGGCTTTACCAACATCCGTGCCGAGGTGCACGACGCCCTTGTGCCGGATCCGGCGTGGGAAGGCAGGGCAGACATTGTTCTGGCCGATCTGCCGTGCTCCGGGCTTGGGATCATAGGCAGAAAACCGGATATCAAGTACCGGATGACGATGGAACAGATGGAGGAGCTGGCAGCTCTGCAGCGGGAGATCCTCTCTGTGGTTCAATCTTACGTGAAGCCGGGAGGAAAGCTGATTTACAGCACCTGTACCATTGACCGGAAAGAAAATGAAGAGAATGCGGCGTGGTTTCTGGAGAATTATCCGTTTGACGCCATGAATTTAGAAGGAAAGTTAGGAGAAACACTGAATGCGGCCTCTCTGAGGTCCGGGAATATCCAGCTCTTACCGGGAATCCACCCGTGCGACGGATTTTTCATCGCGGCATTTCAGAAAAAATAAGGATAATGGAAAAGACAGATATTAAATCTCTGAATTTAGAAGAACTTACGGCGTTTATCACAGCCTCCGGCGAGAAGGCGTTCCGGGCAAAACAGCTCTACGAGTGGATGCACAAAAAGCTGGCCCCCGGATACGAGGAGATGACGAATCTTCCAAAGTCCCTCAAGGAACGGCTGAAGGAGACGTGTGACTATACGTCGCTTCAGACTGTGGACGAGAAAATATCCGCCATTGACGGGACGAGAAAGTATTTATTCGGCCTTTCAGACGGCAATATTATCGAGAGCGTCTTAATGAGGTATAAACACGGCAATTCCGTATGTATTTCCTCCCAGGTCGGCTGCCGTATGGGCTGCCGGTTCTGCGCCTCCACTCTGGATGGCCTGGAACGGAATTTAAGGCCGGCGGAGATGCTGGACCAGATCTACCGGATTCAGTATCTCACAGGGGAGCGGATCTCCAATGTGGTGATCATGGGTTCGGGAGAGCCTATGGATAACTATGATAATGTGGTGAAGTTTATCCGCCTGCTGACGGATGAGCATGGGCTGAACATCAGCCAGCGAAACATTACACTGTCCACCTGCGGCATTGTTCCGGGAATCCTTAAGCTGGCTGATGAGGGACTCGCCGTCACCCTGGCCCTCTCGCTCCACGCGCCTGATGATGAGGTGAGAAAGACTCTGATGCCTGTGGCGAACCGCTATAAGCTGAACGATGTGCTGGAAGCCTGTCATACATATTTTGAGAAGACGGGAAGACGGCTGACCTTTGAGTACAGTCTCGTTTCCGGTGTCAATGATAATCTGGAGGAAGCGGCGGCGCTGGCGGCACTGATCAAGGACCAGCAGGGCCACGTGAACTTAATTCCGGTGAATCCCATCAAGGAACGGGATTACGTGCAGTCGGACAGGAAGGCCATAGAGGCATTTAAAAATCTGCTTGAAAAAAATGGAATTAATGTTACTATAAGAAGGGAAATGGGCCGGGACATCCATGGTGCCTGCGGCCAGCTTAGAAAGAGTTTTTTATGTCAGGAACAAAAAGGGAGTGAGAAGACGCTATGAAAGCTTGTGCATTGACGGATACGGGAAGAGTGCGTACGGCCAATCAGGATTACGTATATGCCAGCGTGGAGCCGGTCGGGAGCCTGCCGAACTTATTCGTGGTTGCGGATGGGATGGGCGGTCATCAGGCCGGAGACTATGCCTCCAGATATATTGTAGAGAATCTGGTGTCGTATCTTCAGTATACGGAAAATTCCCAGATTGTTCCGCTTCTGCGGGAGGGCATATTAAAGGTCAACACCATGTTATATCAGGAGTCGAAGGAGAAACCGGAACTTTCCGGTATGGGAACGACTCTGGTGGCTGCGGTGGCCGATGAGAATACCCTTTATGTGGCCAATGTGGGAGACAGCCGCCTCTATCTCGTGAGAGACAGGATCAGACAGGTGACAAGAGACCATTCCTATGTGGAGGAACTGGTTTCCCTGGGGCGTCTGGAGCGCGGAAGCAAGGATTATAAGGATAAAAAGAATATCATTACGAGAGCAGTTGGGACAGAAGATAAGCTGTTGGTCGATTTCTTCGAGGTAGGACTGGAGCCGGGCGACTTTATTCTCATGTGTTCTGACGGACTCAGCAATATGCTGGAGGACGTGGAGATGGAGGAGATTGTCGGCTCTGATCTGGAGCTGGAGGAAAAAGCGGAGAAGTTGATCACGGTAGCCAATGACAATGGCGGGAAGGACAATATAGCAGTGGGACTCGCAATGTTCGG
>OATU01000776.1_pt1 | contig 24186 bp, 21 predicted proteins | sample 1516711 | NCBI WGS metagenome assembly OATU01 (sample SAMEA2579971, study PRJEB22360) | human gut metagenome | biome: human gut; feature: human-associated habitat; material: faeces | place: Denmark | collected 2008/2010 | reverse complement strand
TTGCTTGAATTTTCTTAGAAACTTTCCATAATATATAACTTTTCATAAAGTATCTTATGGAAAGCTTTCCATAAAATTTGTAAAGAGAACTCCTGCCGGGAGCGGTTCATTACCACCGGTGTACGTTGGGCGGAGAGTGTGAAGCGGAAAAATAAACGAGGCGTTTTTGAAAATTTTGTCTCAGATCCCAGTAAGAAGATTATCCTGAATAATGACAATGATGAGCAGCGCATGCTGTTTGAGAGTTGCACATTAAAAGGGAAAAGAATCTGCAATCCGATTGTAGACTGGCGAGACTCGGATGTGTGGGAATATATACGCAGCGAGCGCCTGGAGCTTAATCCGCTTTATGATATGGGATTCTACCGAGTCGGCTGTTTGGGATGCCCCATGGCAGGGAAGAACCGTTGGACAGAGTTTCGTCTATTCCCGACCTACCAACGGGCATATATACGATCATTTGGAAAGATGCTGGATGTAATCCATGCTGGCGGCGGCAAAACGAAGTGGAAGACAGCGGAGGATGTTTTTTCGTGGTGGATGGAGGAAGAGACTATAGAGGGGCAGATAAGTTTGTTTGATCGAATTGAATGGTTGGGAGAAAAGGATATTTTGTAGAATCTAAGCGATATCAAGGGGGATCTAAGCATTGGGGTAGAGATTGGCGGAAAGGAATTCTCTACTTCAATGTTTACATAGATTAGAAAACCTAGTCAGAATTCTTGGATATAGGTTACTCCGGAAACATAAAAGAACAAATGTTCTCTAAATCTATTGCGATATACACAATACTAAGGTATAATAGAAATATGATGTAAATGTATAGATTTATAGAATAATAGATGGTAAAATGAAAATTACAATAGAGAGAGATGGGTGAGAGAAATGCCTATAGCGATGGATATATGCCCTCGACAAAAGACATGGGAAGAGTATAAATATGAAATCGAAGCGCTGAAAAAGTCAAATAACTGCAATTCGGAGAAAGAAGAAATTGCATTTGCCCGCTCATTTAGCTTTTCTGTCATGAAATTTCTGTGGCGAAATGTAAATTATAAAAAAAGGTGGGAGTGTAGGCAAATAAAGATTGTTTCTAAAAGGTTGGATATTTATGCAATAAGACTGGCGAAAGATATTGCAGATTACTTTATTACATTAAATATAATGGAATATGCGTATTTAATGGGCGCTATGTATACAATGCTTTTACCTGACAGCTATCGTTCAGATAATGGAGTTTACTATACACCACCGTCTATATCAGAACGTCTTCTTGATTTATTAGCAGCAGAGGGGGCAGATTGGGCAGAAGATAAAGTCTTAGATCCGGCTTGCGGAGGAGGAGCATTCTTAGTTACAGTTGCCAATCGTATGTTAGGGGATTATAGGATAAAGGAATTATCTGCAATCGAAAAAATCGAACATATAGAAAAGCATCTATCAGGTATAGAAATAGATATATTTGCAGCATGGATTACTCAGACTTTGGTTGACATACTGTTGTATTCGGAAACGATAGTGGCGGGAAGAAGGCTAAAGTCCATCGTTAAAGTTCAGGATACAATTCAATGTATTGAAACAGAGACAAGGCGTTTTGATGTAATAGTTGGAAACCCGCCATATGGTAAAATAAAGCTGGATGAGGAAACTAGAAAACTATATTCAAGATCATTATACGGACATGCAAATTTATATGGGCTATTTATTGATGCATCATTAAGGATATTGCAGTCAGGAGGTTTGGTCGGATTTGTAACGCCAACTTCGTTTTTAGGAGGGAAATATTTTTCAAATCTGAGAAAGTTATTAGTTGAGGAGAATCCTCCTTTAGCAATTGATTTTATTTCAATGCGGTCCGGTGTATTTGATCAGGTCCTTCAAGAAACGTGCCTGGTTGTTTTTGGACCTAATAGAACGCGGTGTGTAACTGCGAATAAAATTAATGTGGAAAACAATGTATATAGTGTTGAGCGAATTGGAAGTTTTCAAATTGAGGAAGGAATAAAACCATGGGTAATTGCCCGTGAACCGGCAGAGGCTAATATCGTTAAAAAAGTTAGAGGAACGAATACCACATTACAAGACTATGGATATAAAGTTTCAACAGGGCAACTGGTATGGAATCGGTTAAAAACACAGATTTATGAAGAACCAGAGTGTGGGGTAAGACCTATTATTTGGGCAGAGGCAATTTCGGTAGATGGACAGTTTAAGTTTAATTATCAATATAGACGTAAAATGAAATATATAAAAATCTCAGAAAGGCAAGAATTCTTAGTATGTAGACAAGCAGCAGTACTGGTTCAGAGGACTACTGCAAAGGAACAGAACCGAAGATTGCAGACGTGTATATTGCCACAGGAATTTATTGATAAATGGGACGGAGTTGTGGTTGAAAATCATGTAAATATTGTACATTCGATATCGGACGTCCCCAAAGTATCCCAAAAGGCATTAACGCTGATTTTAAATTCACAGACAGTAGATCGAATATTCAGATGTCTGTCTGGAAGTGTAGCAGTATCGGCTACAGAACTGCAGGCAATACCTCTACCACCAGTTGATAATTTGAAGGAATTGGAAGAAATAGCGGCAGCTGTACATAAGGCGAATACTGATAAAGAAATGCAGGAGAAGATAGAGAATATCATTTTAAAAGCATACGGGCTGGAGGATTAAAAGACATGGTTTCTGAGTGGTTATCTGGAGAATTGCCGGAGATTGAAGAGATACAGGAAAGATTAAAAGCTATTTTTCCAAGAGAAATAGACGTAAATGGTTATATAATCCGTGAAATGGGTGCAAAAACAGTATTCACAATGCTATATAGTTTTTGTGTTGATGAAGAGGAGTGGATCAGGCCAGCAACTATTACTTGTATGACGGATGAACAAGCCGTTATGCAAACGCCGGAAAAAAGAAAAGAATGGCTCGCTTTAAGCCAAAGCAAAGATGCTCCTAGAGATATACCAGGAAGGTGGTATAAACCTAATACAAGAGAACCTATAAGGGATGAGACAATAAGAGAAATGGTACGGTTGAACGCAGTTATAGAAAGAGCAGGATTAGCAACAACCTCCCCATTACCCAGGTATTCTTTGCAAGCTCAGTTTGCAGATCTTTTTAATCCTAAATTACAGGGTGAGGAATTAGATTTAGCCATTCAAAAATGGCAGGAAGACTTTTTGTCAGCAACTTCGCTGGCAAGAGTCGCGTTGTCTAAACGATTAGTTTCGGCATCATCAGATGGAGTATTAGTGAACCTTCCGAATGGTGAAACTAGAAAAATGGCTTCAGGCCCAAGTAGTGAACTTGCAAAGGCAGTTGTTGAGCAGTTTGCTAAAAAATTCATGAAAGATCCGGCAGTTATCTTAATGAGTGAGTCGGCTAAAAAGTTATTACTAAAAGATGATGATTTGTGTCAAGCAATTGGTTTTGATGTAGATGTATCTACTGTGCTCCCAGATTTGATTTTAGCGGAATTAGGAGAAAAGCAGCCGATTATAGTGTTTATCGAATGTGTTGCAAGTGATGGCCCTATTAATGATCGTAGGAAGTTGGAATTGTTAGAGTTGGCGGCGAAAGCGGGATATAAAGAAAAGGACTGTGTTTGTGTGACTGTATTTAGAGACCGCTCTAACTCCGTAAGCCGTAAGTTGGTTCCATCTATTTCTTGGGGAACCTTTATTTGGTATGCTAGTGAGCCGGATAATATTATTTACTTGCGAGAGGGAAATGAAGAAAGAGCAGTTTCTATTGGTGGATTTTTAGAACTGTAAGAAAAAAAGATGCTGGTTGAGATCAATTACTAATAGTGAGTTATAAAGGGCGGTTTGTGTAAGTGTTAAGCATACCGCTCTTGCTGTACGAAAATTAATAATATAAGGTTATATTGTTAAATGGTTTTCAAGGGGGAGTGTAAAAATGGCTAAATATACAGATGATGATATACGCAAAGCATCAAAAATTACATGTAAGATGGCTGGAGAATATTTAGGCATATCTTCGATGGCGGTTAGTATTGGTATGAGAAACAATCTTTCACCAATAGGGTTTGCGATTCATAATGAAGAGAGGGATCGATCATATTCAGAAAGCTGGAGCTACCATATTATTGGGGAACGTTTGATAGCATATAAATACGGAAAAATTACAGAGGTTCAGGTTCAAGGTATAGAGAAGAATCTACAAACTATTATTGAACAATTTCAGGAAATGAAGAATGATCTGGTTTTTATATTAAGCGAAGACGCAAAATAGGAGACATTGATTTGTTTGAATATGCGTTTTCGCTTTTTGCCTATAGTACAAAAGAAGGGGAGGTAGATAGTGATGGAGAATACGATAAAGATTAATAGACAGAAATTGTATGATGAAATATGGGAAATATCTGCCTCCGGTGTAGCAAAGCAATATGGATTAAATTATGCTAAACTGCTACAAAGCTGTAAAGATTATGAAATCCCGATCCCACCATCGGGGTATTGGACAAAAATAGCTTGTGGAAAAGAGGTAAGTAAGGCACCCTTGCCACAATCTGATATAGATGAGATAGAAGTGCTAAAGCAAGGGGTATCACGGAAAGAAAAACGTCAACCGGAACCTACAGAGAAAATTGTTAAAGAATCAGATGAAAAATCAGAAAACAATAAAAATGATAAGGTTAAGGCTATTGAAGAAATAAAAGAATATGAATTGGAAGTATTGCCAGATGTATTGAATTTTTTAGATGATGAGGAACGGACAAAGGTTATAGAAATAGCTAAAGCATTAACAGTACAAAGCAATTCGCGTCCACATCCTAAATTGGTTGCTTATCGTAAGAAAATATCTGATTGGAAAAAACAGGAGGCAGACAGAAGAGGGAGATATCATTCTAGTCGAGATGATATACCCTTATTTGTAAATGATGTTTCGGAAAGTTCGATGGGAAGAATTTATGATTTTATGAATGCCCTTTTTCAAGCAGTCGAACAGCTTGGGGGAGTTATCTATGAAGATTTAACTGTTAAAATTCGAGAGGATAAGGTGCGGTTTAAAATAGTGGAATCCATGGATAAAGTTCCTCATCAAATGACGAAACAAGAGGCTAGAGATTTGCTAATCTATAAAGATGCGCAAAAGCAGCACCGCTGGGCGTCTGAGCCTAGAATACCAAAAACTGATAATGTATATAATGGGAAAATTCGGATTGTTTTTTCAGATGGTAAATATTTTAAAGACAGTACAAAGACGAGACTAGAGAGCCAAATAGGGGAAGTTTTGATTTATATGTATCAATTGTCGGAAGAGTTACGTTTGGAGCGTGTAAAGCGGGAAGAAGAACATAAATTATGGGTAGAGAAACAAAGGCTAGCTGAGGAACGTAAGCAGAGACTTGAAGATGAAAAAAGAAATACTAGGGTTCTTCTAAATCGGGCAAACGATTATGAGATGGCCTGCAAGATTAGAACATACATAAGTGCTGTCACACAGTCTCAGCCGCTTACAGAAGAAATGATTAAATGGATTAAATGGGCTTCGGATAAAGCTGATTGGTTTGATCCTATCGTTAGTCGTGAGGACGAATTCTTTGGGAAAAGAGAACATGATAAAGCGGATGATGATAAGAATATATTTACTAGAAATCGTTATGGGTATTAGTGAGACTGATATTTATAGTAGTAAGTATAAAAATTAATAAAATGGGGGTATGATAATGTATTTATCTTTACTGAAAATCAGCAATTTTAGATGTTTTGATGACAGTGAACATATTATCAGTTTTAATCCGGGTTTAACCATACTGGTTGGTGAAAATGATTCAGGTAAATCAGCGATAATGGATGCAATCAGAATTGTTTTAGGCACAACTGATCTGGGGTGGATTCGCATAGAGACAGATGATTTTTATAAGGAAGATATTTCTTTGGAAATAAGTATTATGTGTAAATTTTCAAATTTGTCATCTGAAGAACAGGCTTCATTCTTGGAGTGCTTGACATATGAAGATCAAGAAAAATCAAAGGTGCCTTGTCTTTATTTACATTGGAGGTGTAAATATTTGACATCATTTAAACCGCCACGTCCTATTTCATCAATATCTACGGGAAAAGACGGAAATGGCCCTGTACCGTCAGCAGAGGCACGGGAACTGCTTCGCGTTACTTATCTACGGGCGTTGAGAGATGCGTATAGTGATATGCAGTCGGGAAAACATTCACGATTATCTCAAATTGTTCATAATATTTCAGGATTAAATAATGGTGAAAACGAATTTCAAGAAGGCATGGATTTGCACAAATTATCGTTAATTGGTATCACCAATTTATCGAATAGTTTATTGGAAGCCCATTCAGCCATTAAAGCCGTAAATGAAAATTTGACAGAAATTCTAAGTAGTCAAATGTTACTTAAAAAGGATACTATTAAAACTAGATTTGAAGTGGCTGGGACTAATAGCAATGATCTACAAAAAATGATAACTCTTCTCGAAAAACTCGACTTAGCCGTAGATAAAAATGCAAGTGCTATGCAGGGGAAGGTTGGATTAGGCACAAGTAATATCATGAGTATGGCATGTGAATTGCTTTTACATAGAGAAGCCGAAGCCGCAAAAAAATCCTCTTTTTTGCTTGTTGAAGAACCGGAGGCACATGTACACGCGCAAAGACAATTGAAACTGATTCAATCACTAGAAAATGAGGCGGAAAGCAAAAATCAACAGATTATTATGACAACACATTCTCCATTATTAGCTTCGGTTGTTAAACTGGGGAATATAATATTAGTAAAAAATGGACAAGTGTTTCCGATGGCAGAAGGGCATACCAAGCTAAAAAAAGATGATTATAAATTCTTGGAGAAATATTTGGATGCAACTAAAGCAAATTTGTTTTTTGCAAGAAGTGTAATTATTGTTGAAGGTCCAGGAGAAGCATTATTACTTCCTACAATCGCAAAATTACTGGGGCGCAATTTTACAGATTTTGGAACATCATTGGTTGATGTAAGAAGTACAGGACTGCGTCGCTATGCAGGTATTTTCCAACGTGTTGATGGTGATACTCTACTGGATATTAAAGTTGCTTGTGTTACTGATAGAGACATAATGCCAGACTGTGCTCCGCATATTTGTATAAATGACGAATATACATTAGATCCAACGTCATGGCCCAAGAAGAAATATAGAAATTGGAGAGCGGAAGCTGATTTTACGCCAGAAGAAGCAGCTTCTCATATCAAAGATATCAAACAAAAAGCTGATGGACAACAGGTTTTAACATTCGTTGCTGATCATTGGACGTTAGAATATGATTTGGCTTTTGCAGGTTTGCAGTATACTAACATGAAAGGGGCATTGATAAAAGCAATTGTAAAAGTAAGTTATGTTGAAAAAAATTGGGTTGACAAGATAAAATCTATAACAGCAGATATTGATAAGTTACCTACTCTTGAAGAGAAGTCATCTTATTTTTATAATTTCTTTGCTGGAAAAATCGCATCCAAAGCGGACTTTGCTCAACAGTTTGCGTTTGAATTGGAAGAAACATTTACTGGAAAATTGGAAGAGTTGAATGAGGCATTGCCATCATATTTGGTAGAGGCCATAAAATATGTCACAGAGGAATAGAGATGGGGATTGATAGACTAAAACAAATAGAAATTACAGACGAGGATGTTACATGGGTTGAATCTATAATGGGCTTCCGTTTTGATGGTAACAGATCTGATATTATCAAAAATTTGGAATCAATAGATATTCAAGCATTCCCGGGAAGTGGAAAAACAACTATACTGATTGCTAAATTGGCGATATTGGCAAAGAAGTGGTCATATACTAATGCGGGAATATGTGTTTTGTCCCATACAAATGTTGCCCGTGAAGAAATTGAGGAGCGATTAGGTAATACGGATATAGGGAAAAAGCTTTTGATGTATCCACACTTTATTGGTACCCTTCATTCCTTTTTTGATACCTTTGTTGCTTTACCTTGGCTCCGTTCTAATGGCATTTCCATGAATTTAATAGATTCAAATATTGTTAAAGAACAGCGATGGAGCAAAGTTCCCTATAAAGCAAAATTGTATTTAGAACATTTGCATGTTAATGAACAAATTTGTAGTCATAGCGGTGAAATAGGTCAGATTAATTTACCTTCAACAAACAAATATTATCAAACTATATTAGACATAATACAAGAGTCTCAACAAAATGGGAATTTTACATTTGATGAGATGTTGCTATATTCCAAACAGGCGTTGGAAGAGTGCGATTCTTTATCTATTGGCCTACAACAGCGGTTCCCAATTGTTTTTATTGATGAAGCACAAGATACCAATTCATTTCAATGGGAATTGCTTCATAAAGCGTTTCCAGAGTTGGATGGTATAACAATTCAACAAGGATTTGGCGACCGTAATCAAGCAATTTATAATTATGTTAATGAAGTTGTCGATAAGCCGGAATTTCCAAGGATAGCACCGTTAATACTTAACGAAAGCCAAAGATTTGATAATAGGATAGCTCGTTTAGCCAATACGGTAGCTGTTTCGTCTGAGCAAATGATAGGTACACAAAATGAATTTACTGAAAGAGAAAGTTGCCATACTATTTATTTGTTTTCTAAAGATAAGGCTCCACAAGTAATTGAGGAATTTGGACAGCTTGTTTTAAATACATTCTCTGACGCGGAATTATTAAAAAATAGAAAGGCTGGCTGTCACGTTGTAGGTATGGTTCATGTTAAGAAAGATGATACCTCTGAAAAACAGTTTCCCAAAGGTATATATGATTATTGGCCATGTTATGAGGCAAATAAAATGAGCAAGAATACAAACCCGAATCGACTAATAGAGTATATTAGAATGGGACGTTACGAGTTTGAAAAGAATGGAGAATTATGTGGTTTTATAGACTGGAGTGCAAGAGGTATTCGGAGACTGATTAATATAACAAAGGGTCAAAATTTTATAATAGCAAACAATAATCCCTTTTCTGCAATCGCTAAACAACTTCCGGAGGAAAAACAATTGGCAATAAGAAAAGACTTTTTTCGGTTGTTTGCTGCGGATATCTCAACTGAGGAAAATTGGGGAAATATACAGTGTATTATAGAAGATATTTTGGACCAGTTTGATTTGAAGATAAATAGTAAAGCAAAAAGCTTTGTTTTATGGACAGCAGCCACTGATTTAAAATATGATGATCAGGAGAAAACGTTAAAAGTATTACCTAACCATTACATTTACAGGGAAAAGAATAGTGAGCGGTGTGTTGATTTGGAATTTGGCAGTATTCATTCAGTAAAAGGAAGGACACATTTGGCAACTTTAGTTTTGGAAACTTTTTCAAAAGCGCACAATATGAAAAAGATATTAAAATATCTGTGTGATAAGCCACCAAAATCAATAGGGGCCAACCAAAGTCGGTTGAAATGTCAGTATGTAGCCATGACACGTGCAAAAGCACTATTATGCCTTGCTATTCCGATAGAGTTCGTAGATGATAAAGCGCAGGAATTACTGGAGGCTGTAGGCTGGACAATTAAAATAATTAGCTAACACACTGTTAATAATAAAGCTCTTGAGGTAACGTTTCTTAAGGGCATTATTATTGGCAGTGCTCATCACCAATAAAATTTTTCTCTTTCTGGAGATGCGTGAATATATCTAAGTCCTAAAATATGGTACAATCGGATAAGTAAGTCGTGAAGCAGATTTAAAAATTTAACAATATAGTTTATGAATTGTTTGGGCAGGAAGTATTATGCTTCCGCCAAGGCTAAACTATACTTTTCGAGTATCCGAATCACAGCTTCTAAGAATTGTGAGACCTTCTGCCTTTTAGAGAAAAGAGACCCGTAATTATATTAGAAACTCTACTATTATATTTATGAGAGTTGCCACAAGAAGTATGAAACTCTTTTCACTATAAAAAAGGGAAATATATGTACTGCTTGGCTGACTGGGTTATGGTGATTTGGGGCATATATCCAAATGATGCGATAGAAGCAACTGGTTTTAAGGACGATTTGGGAACGAATAAAAAACAAAGCAAAATATTTGAGCTCTTAGAATTGATTGATGGGAAGAGCGTTTGATTTTATAAATAAATTAGAATGATATGCAGAGGATAAGGGAGTATGAAAGCAATAAATATATATACATATTCAAGAATACAAGAAGATATGGCTACTGAATTCGAAAATATTCTGTCACAAAGGACAAAAAAACTAAATGTAAAATCACAAGAATTTGAGGCAATAAAAACCCTTGTTAATTTGTTACTAGATATAGGTGCTGAAGTAAGGGATTTTGAAAATTTTTTTGCTTCATTTATAATAGAGCAGATTGGAAAAGAATTTGATTTGATAAAACTTGATAAGGATAATCTTGTTTTAAATATTGAATTAAAAAGTGAAGATGTAGGTGTAGAGGCTATTCAAAATCAATTAGAAAAGAATAAATATTACCTGAAACATTTAGCACCAAATGTGCAATTGTATACTTTTGTTGAATCCACAAAAGAATTATATAAATATACCCAAAGTGGAATTCGTCTCGTTGAGATGGATGACTTAAAAGATACTATGCAGTTATTTCAAACGAGTCTTGGGGAGAATATCGAATCTTTGTTTCAAGCGAATAATTACCTGATTTCTCCGTTGAATACACCTCAAAAATTTATGTCTGGTGATTATTTTTTGACGAATCAACAACATGATATAAAGAAAAAAATAGTAAATTTGATTTTGCTTAATGATAGAGAACACATTTTAGGGATAACAGGAAAAGCGGGAACAGGCAAGACACTTTTGTTATATGATACGATTAAAGAAATAGCAGAAAGAGGCTCAACCTGTTGCCTGATTCATAGCGGTATTTTATGTAATGGACACAAAGTCCTAAATATGCAATGGAAGAATGTGGATGTTTTTTCGGCAAAAGAACTGAATGGTGATGGAGCGAAAATCTTAAAAAAATATCAATATATATTTGTAGATGAATCTCAAAGGATCTATACATCAACATTTGAAAAAATAATAGAGGAAGTGAGTTCTGAATCTAAAACTGTAATTTTTGCTTATGATTATGTACAGTCGTTATCAAAAACGGAGGAAAATAGAAACATTCCATCTATGCTGCAAAAAGTTGATGGATTTATGGAATATATGTTATCAGATAAAATTAGAACAAGTAAAGAAATAGCTTCTTTTACAGGAACACTGATAAATTTGAATAACCGGGCAAGAGGATATATGGATTATTCAGATATTGATGTACTGTTTGCGAATAGTACAGAAGAGGCAATGAAGCTGATTTACTTGTATGATGAGAAGGGATATGTATTTATTTCATATACGCAATCACTGTACTATAAGAATTCGATTGACTTATATCCTAGCACTTATGATACACATCATGTTATAGGACAAGAATATGATAAAGTCATGATTATGATGGATGAAAACTTTAGATATGACAAAGAGAGAAGGATACAAGGAAAAGAGCATCCAAATCCAGATTTGCTATTTTATAAGTTATTGTATCAGGCGATTTCTCGTGCAAGAGAAAAACTGTGTATATTGGTGGTAGGAAACTACAAACTATTTTCCGATATTTTGAATATAAAGTATGATATGTTATCTAGGTATCAATATAAAGAAAATCGTACAAATATAACCTTATCAGTTAAAAAATTGAATCGACTTACTAAAAAGATTAAAGATGAACTTCCAGAGGTACAGGCATACGATGCTCTTACGATTTCTGAAGCAGTGGATATGATAAATGATGAATTAATGGGAGCTGAATTAAAGAAAAAGGTTGTACGAAATGGTATAAAATTATTGAAAATAATACAGAAAAAATTGGAATTTGAAGAGATTTATGAATTCATATCTAATTATTGTGAGTATCTAGAAGAAATTACAATTCCATAGGATTGAATTTCTGGTTTGTAGAAATAAGCAAAGTTACGATTTAGATAATGTGATTTTGTATTTAAATTATAGGTTGAAAGAAATTCTGAAACATTATAACTTACAGGCAATCATTGCGGATGGTTTTAAAAAGAATAATGACCGCGCCGTAAGGATTTCGCAAATGGGCAGGGCAGATTGTTAATGCGTATACGATTCAGGACTGGACGATGGACAAAGAGCGCTCCAAAAGGGTATATGTTCACCGACGAATATTTTGAATGTTAATTGGAGAATGTTCGTGAGATATATCTGTCTGAGCACAAGTTATATCAGAAGGTTACGGATATCTATGCCACAGCGTTTGATTACAACAGGATACTAAGACTACCTGGCAGTTTTTTTGAATGGTATAGAATACATATTCCGATATCGGAATATGTATAAAATGCAATGGGCGATACATCGTCATACAGCAGCAGAATTGATTGTAGAGCGTGCAAAAACAGAAAAAGAACATATGGGCCTGACAACATGGGAATCAACGCCAGATGGGAAAATCGTCAAAGCAGATGTTATTGTTGCTAAAAACTATCTGAGCGAAAAAGAAATGAACTATTTAGAGAGGATCGTTTCATTGTATCATGACTATGCAGAGTTACAGGCGAAACGAAGAATACCGATGAGTATGGAGGACTGGGCCAAGCGTCTTGACGGTTTTCTAGAGTTTAATGAGAACGAATTGCTTATGGGACCGGGAAAAGTCAGTTCGGAATAAGCAAAGCTTCATGGAGAGACGGAGTTTGAAAAATATCGCATTGTTCAGGATCGCTTATTTATGTCGGACTATGATAAGTATTTGTTAGAATTAGAATATCAAGCAGAGCAAAGTGATGACTAAAGTTGATTATAGCATTTCCGCTTGGGGAGAATTACGCCCTCCCGCCATCATTATTATCCACTCAACAAATGTCGAGGTGGTAATAATGATGCGGAATTGTGGATTGGATAGAAAATAAAGGTTTAAACCACAAAATATAGTGGATTTGATGAAAAATGAGGCGAAAGGTGAGCAAAAAACGTTCGATTTTAGCGCCACTTATTGGTTTTTCCACAGATGGGAAGGGGAAATTCAGGGGATAGACGGTATTATAAACGTTTATCCTTTTCTGCATATAGATAGTTACGTTACATATTGGGAGGAGGCGGTAGTCTTTGACAGAGAGCGGAGGAGAAATTTTGGATGTGATTAACATAGATTGAGACGATAACTGGTTGATGGAGATAATCTGGAAGCCCTTTTTAGTGTCTTTTTTATATTTAAAGTCGTTGATTGTTTGTTGGTTTTCAGAAATAGCCTTACTTGAACAGGCGGTATCTTAACAGGAAGGTTTGTCGTTACACGGCGATGTGTTGAAAAGGGAATCAATAGGCCATCAGCATATTATGAGAGTGATTATTATGGGAACTAGACTTGGGGGGGGGGGGCGGTCCTGGGCGATAAACGGCAACATGCGAAATAATAAAACAACAGCTTATGCTGACTTTTGGTGAAATATGTAACTTCAACAATAGTTAGCTCCATTAGACAGTTGAAGGATTATAATTTCAAAGGAAGTTATTTTTGCAGGATATGGCATAAGATTTAATGGTAAGGAAGTTTTAACTATGTATGCTGAAAAAATTTATAATAGATTAACGGTTGCAAGGTAGACAGGAGAAAGCGTAAAGATCTATAATAAAATATCCAGGGTGGCCAGTACGGCAGTTTTTATGATAATATTAAGTAGAAGGTTCAATTTTTACTGAGAGGGAAAACTATGAGAAGAAGAGCGCGTGATGTTGAATTTAGTGTAGATGCATATACGGCAAGATTAATAGGGCGTGAAAACGTTTCAAAACTGGAAGGAGCAGTTTTGGAAATTGTAAAAAATGCCTATGATGCAGATGCAAAGAATTTTTGTCTGTATTATTCAAAAGATCAAAACTGTATTTATATTATGGACAATGGATGTGGCATGACTGAAGATGTGATTAGAAGTCATTGGATGACGATTGGTAATTCTTCTAAAAAAAATGAATACATTACGCCTGGAAAAAGAATACAGACAGGAGCTAAAGGGATTGGTCGGTTTGCGTTGGATCGTCTTTCAGATAAGTGCAAAATGCTGACTATTTCTAACCAAGGGGGATTGGAGTGGATTGTCAATTGGAATGACTTTGAGTGGAATAAAAAAATTTCACAGGTTAAGGCGAAGATTTATGACATAGATATGGATTTATTGGAATATTCGAATGTTGATTATTGGAAAAATGATGAACTGGCTGCATATGTAAAATCGCTAAATTATAAAGGGAGAGGTACTGTATTCTGCCTGGAGGAACTTCACGATAAATGGGATGGCAGAACGATGATGCGTTTACGCAACCATTTGGAAAATTTACTTCCTCCTAATGTTGTGGACGATTTCGAAATATTGTTTTTTGATGATGAGACGTCTCTAATTGATGCAAGAGTAATCAGTGCAAATATTGATTCATTTGATTATAAAATTGATTTTGAAATCAAAGAAGACGATTTGAAAATACAAATTTTGCGCAATGAGTTTGACTTTCGGGGAGAGGAAGAAACAGTTTTTAAAGAAGCCGAATTTGATGAAACGGAACAGCACTATTTTTCGGGAAAAATCAAAGAAGAACTTTTTTCTATAAGAAAAATTTGTGGGAAGGAAAATTGCATTGGTGATTTTTCGGGTACGCTCTATTTCTATAAGATAACACAAACATCAAAGGATCAGGAACGCTTTTATACGAAAAGTATCATTGGGAGGGCAAACCTTGTAAAAAAATTTGGCGGAATAAAATTATATAGAGACAAGTTCCGTATACGTCCCTATGGAGAATATGGAGATAGCGATTTTGACTGGCTGGAATTATCCGCACGTAAAAACCGTTCTCCAGCAGGCTTGGGACATGCGACAGGGACTTGGCGGGTAAATGCAGAACAGATATTTGGCGATGTTGCGATATCTCGAAGAAATACAAACTTAGAAGATGATGCAAATCGAAATGGAATTCAGGAAGGGAATGGTCTTTTTCAATTAAAGCAAATTTTGTTACATGTAATAGGAGAATTTGAGCGGGACCGTCAGTCTATAGGGAGAAAGCTGGCAGATTATGCGAAAGAAAAAGATGAGCTGGCGAAGCAGATAGAAGCCATGCGAAAACTGGCAGAAGAACGAAAAAAATGGGAGGAGGAAAAAGCAGCAGAAGAAAAGACAGGACAGAACCGGGAGTGTGAGCAGAAAGAGACGCTGGCCATCAGTCCTACCGAGGTAACAGCAGTACTTGATGCAATGGAACAGAAGCAAGAGCAGGAGCTTCAAGAATTGAGGGATGAGATTAAGATGCTGCAGACACTTGCGACTACGGGAATAGTAACAAATATGTTTATGCATGAAATTCGTACATTGACAAATAATATAGGTCAGGAACTGGATTCTGCTTTTGAGGCAATCAAGTTCGATCATGATGTTGAGTATGCCCTGGGTAACATCATGCGCGCAATCATTTTGAAGAAAAATTTTAAGGCATGGTTCAGAATTACCATCGAATCAATAAAAAAAGATAAGCGCTTAAGGAAGAAACAGAATCTTGGAATCATGTTAACCGATTTTATGGATACATGGAACGATATTCTAGAAAAAAATGGAGTGAGTTTAAACTACTATTGTGATCCGGATATCGAATTATGGTGTTTTGAATTTGATATGGAAAATATCATCAGTAATTTGATATCTAACAGTATGGCATCTTTTGATCGAGAGACGGGAAAGATTCTTGAAAAAAAGGAGATTTCACTAGAAGTAATATCGTTAGAAAGAGGTTTCTTAATAGATTACAAGGATACTGGCTGGGGGCTAATTCCGAAATACAAAGATAGGCCCGAGACTATTTTGGAAGCCTTTGAGAGCAGTAGAAATTTGATTGGGGATGAAGAAGATGGAACTGGAATGGGAATGTGGATTGTAAATAAAACGGTTTTAGAGTATAATGGCACTATTGATTTGAGTGAAAATCGAAAGAGCGAAACAGGATTTTATATTAAAATTCAGATTGGGGGTAGAAGTATATAGCATGTATAGAATAGGGTATATTGATGACGAACCAACACAGTTCGAAAATTATGCTAGAAAAATAAAGCGCAGATGCAAAGATTTAGAACTTGTGCTGCTAAGTGGCTGTAAAACAAAATCTGAATTTTTAGAAAAAATATATGAGGAACAGATAGATGTACTTTTGATTGATTATCGAATGACAACAACGTTTGGATTTAATGGGACAACGCTGGTTAATTATATTAATGATCATGTTCGGGACTTAGAATGTTTTATTTTCACAGCAGTAGATAAAGAACATATAACAGATGGACTTGTAGCGGAGAGAAATAGATTTCCTAAAACAGTATTTGATACAGAGGCAGGAGATAGCAAGAAGGTTGAAGAATTTAATAATTTTATTAAGGCTTTAATAGAAAGTGCAGATGTATATCGGAATCGAAAAAAGCAGAAATTAGAACGGTATAAAGAATTATTAGAAAAAAAGAAAAATAAGTGTTTGGGCAGCGAGGAGGAAGAATTTTTGGACCTGTATAAGGTGTTATCTTCCTATGGTTTGGTAGAAGAACTGCCTGGAAAAATATTGAATTCTGAGTTTGATGAAACAATTGATGAATTATTAAAAATTGGAAATGAGATTGTAAAAAAACATCAGGATGAATAGGAGCAGATAATCTTGAGAGTACACGGTGAGAAAATACTGCGTCGAAGGAGCGGTATTAACATGTTAGAACATTATCAAGAGGCAAGAGGCATACTGGAAGAAGATTTCTACTTTTTATGCGGATACTGTGGAAAAAATGGGCAGGTAATGCACGAAAAATTTCATATTGATCACTTTGTTCCTAGAAGTATTGATAAGGAGCGGGAAAATGATTATTATAATTTAGTACTTGCCTGTCCCAAGTGTAATCTTTCGAAATCAAAAAAATGGCCAACTGAAGATAAAGATTATTCACACAACGGAAAAGAGGGGTTTGTCGATCCGGCATCGGAAGAATATGACCAACATATGGAGCGAAACGAAGAGGGCTTTATTGTAGGAATTACGCCTGTTGGGAAAAGTATGTGCCAAATGCTTCATTTAGACATAAGAAGAACAGATTTATTTTGGCAGATAAATAAAGTGAGAGAGATGTTAACGAAACTGGAAATATTATTTATAAATGATAAATTATCAGAATTGGAAAAGGATTTTTATATTAAAATGAATATGTTGCTGAATCAATACATAGATGAGTCTTTTATTAAGGGGGAATAGATGAAAGAAGAAAAGAAAACAGGTTCTTATTATACTCCACTTGAACTGATTCAATTTATGGTGGATTATCTGGAAAAAGAGAAGCAGGACTTCTCAAATGTCTTGGAACCTTCTGCTGGGGATGGAAGGTTCCTTTCTTTGTTACTACCAAAGGCAACACATATTAAGGCAATCGAACTTTTTAAAGAAAAAGTGGAGCAGATACAGCAAAGATATTCTGATAGTAAAGTCGAAGTAAAAGAACAGAATTTTTTGGATTATATTTTACAAACAAATGAAAAATATTCACTAATAATTGGAAATCCGCCATATATTAATTTGAAGATGATGGATAAGGAGGATATAAAAAAAGCAAAGGCGCTTTGTGTTCAAGAGGACTTGTCGAAAACTGCTATGCAGAATATGTGGTTAGCTTTTGTAGTGGGAGCTGTACGACTTTTAGAGGCTGATGGAAGTATATTTTTTGTTTTACCGATGGAGTTTTTACAAGTTCAGTATGCGGAAAAACTCAGAGGATATCTGGAGCAAAAATTTAATACGATCCATATAATTTCTTTTGAGCAGTCAATTTTTCCTGAAATAGAACAAGATGTATGCTTGGTTTACTTAACTAATAAGCAAAGGTGTCCGGCACATATTCTTTATGAAATTTATAGAGAAGCAAAAAGCAGCGAGCTAATTAGCACAAATATTATTAAAAAGAATAAACCTTTACGAAAATGGTCAAATGCTATTTTAGCAGATCACGAGATTTCTCTTCTAAAAGAGGCTCAAAAGAAATACAAAAAAATTGGTCAAATGGGTGACATTGCGCCAGGGATTGTTACGGGAGGAAACAAGTTTTTTATATTGAATCAGGAGCAGGTAAATAAATATGAGTGTATCCTATATACGTTGCCTATTGTTCAAAAATCTTCCTTTATTCTAGAGAGGATAATCGAAATTAATGAGGAAGCTGTGAATTACATCAGAGACAATGGAAAACCGTTTTATTTGTTAAATCTTGCGGAGCAAAAAGATATAGGAGCTCTTCCAGAACCTCTTCAAAAATATTTAGAACGGATTGGAGAAGAAAAAGTTCGGGATGTTGAATTGAAAAAAAGATTTAAATGTGCGAATCGTTCACCATGGTATGGCGTGCCAATTGTGAATAAGGGTGATATTGTGTTTTTTAAGAGATATCATATTTTACCTAAAATTTATGTTAATGTAGCGGATGTACATACTACAGATGCAGGATATCACATAAGATTAAAAGAACCTTTTAATGCAGAAAGCTTGGTTTTTTGCTTTTTTAATTCTATGACTTTAGCGCAGTGTGAATATAATGGCAGGTATTATGGTGGAGGTGTTAGTGAACTTGTGCCGAGCGAATTTAAGGAGCTAGCAATACCATATCGTGATATCCTTCCAGAGGATATTGCAATTTTAAAGGCATTATTTAAAAAGAAAGCCTCTGTAAACGAAATTATAAATTATGTAAATAGCAGAACAATCAATTTAGACTTTGCAGAAGAAACAGTTAATCAATACGAAAGCATTCGAGTGAAATTAATAAAGAGGAGGAAAGTGATTTAGATTAGGGATCGGATTATACATTGGATGAATATATTGCCGCGCATAATGCCACATTGATTATTATGCAACGAAAAGGAATTGTTCTACAAAATATTACGCGCAATTGATAATCTTCATTCAAAAGGACATCTTCATCGGGATATTAGTCCTAAAAATATTTTAATAAAGAAATATGACGATTCCATTATAGTTAAACTTTCATATTTTGGGCTTGTAAAAATTCCTGATAGTACGCTAGTAAGTATTGCAAAGAATTATTTGATGAAAGAGGAGCTTGAAGATTTAGCAAGAATCGTTAACGCATTTTTAAATCTGGCCGTGGGAAGAGCGAAACGACACATTCCAATGGCGATGCAGGATTGGGGAGAGCGTATCAGTATATTTTTGTTAGCAGATGATAAAGACATTTGAGAAAATGCCGGAAAAATTTCTATGGGGATTGTAAAAGAACACGCTAAACGGAATACGAAAAATATTGTATCGTACAGGAGCGTTTGTTTAATTCGGATTTTGGTATTTTAAACGTAAATAGTTAAAAAATAGCAGAAGGGACTTACCGCTAAGCGAGAAGTATGTCTTTTCGATATTATTTTTGAACACTCAACAAATGTAGAAACAATTGTCGAATTATCATTTCTGAGTTAAGAAGATGAAACTTGGCATCCTTTCGGACAGAGACGATAATGGATTCGAAAAGGCTTAATAATGCCTTTTGTGAATCTTTTACAGCGTCAGCGCATGTCTGGCAGAGTTTCTCTTTCAAAGAAAACTTGATTTTATGCTAAATGGAAGTATTTATCCTGTCAAAGTGATTCTGAGTTTCTTAAATTTAATAAAAAAATGTTTTTCAAATATGGAAACAGTTACTTTACTTCTTTATGAGAACTAGAGTATTATTATTAGCTAATGTACGAGGAGGAGTATGGAAAAAAGGTATCAAATTTTTATAAGTTCAACTTATGCAGATTTAGTAGAAGAACGAAAAGCCATTATGTAAGCAATAGTTGAATTAGATTGTTTTCCGGCAGGTATGGAAATGTTTCCTGCAGCTGATTCGGAGCAATTTGAATATATTAAAACTATTATAAATGAAAGTGATTACTATGTCTTGGTGGTGGCTGGTAGATATGGTTCTATAGCAGAAGATGGAGATAGCTATACAGAAAAAGAGTTTAATTACGCAGTCGAGCAAGGAATACCCATATTAGCTTTTGTGAAAAAGGATATTAGTACCATTCCACTGGGAAAAGTTGATACGGATAGTCTAAAAAGGAAAAAGTTAGAATTATTTAGAAGCAAGGTACTTGACGGACGTTTGGCTAAATTTTGGAACAATACAAGTGAGTTAAAGTATGAATTACATAGTAGTTTGTCACGAGCTTTCAAAATGAATCCAAGAATAGGTTGGGTGAGAGGGGATACGTTGATGACCAATGATTCCTATGAGAAATTGCATACATTGGAAACATAAAATATAAAATTGAAGAAAAAGATAGAGTTATTAGAGGCAAACACAAATGGTGAGGAGTCCTTGTTAATAAAATAAGATAGCAATATTAAACTTAAATGAAAAGTTAATAATCAATGATACAGTTGAACCGCGAACAGGAATGGGAGCAGCATGGATACAGTAATAACAAATTGGAAAAAGAATTTCTTCACAATCTGGACCGGACAGGCAATATCCCAGTTTTCAAGTTCTGTTCTTCAATTTGCGATTGTGTGGTATCTGACAGACCATACCGGTTCTGCCATGGTACTGACAGCGGCTATGATGATGGGGTTTCTCCCACAGGGGGTTTTAGGACCGTTTATCGGCGTCTTTATCGACCGGTATAACCGAAAAAGAATCATGATTATCTCAGACCTTCTTATCTCGGCAGCAAGTTTTGTAATGGTGATTGCAGGCTGGATGGGCAGGTTATCGACAGAACTGATTCTTGTGGTTTTGCTGGCACGCTCGGTCGGTTCCGCGTTCCACAATCCCTGCCTGCAGGCAGTTACCCCGCAGATTGTTCCGGAAGGCCAGTTGACTAGATGTGCGGGATATTCGCAGGCGTTGGAATCGGTATCACAAATCTTAAGCCCGGTTGTGGCGGCAGTGCTGTACAGTTCCTGGAGCCTGAGCGGAATTATCTCCCTGGACGTCATAGGGGCGCTGATTGCGGTAATTACGCTTGGAATCACGCAAATCCCGGAATTGCCGCAGGAGGGACGTGACAGAAAAGTACAGGTTTTACGGGAGGCGAAGGAAGGCTTTCAGATTCTCAGGGCAAAGAAAGGGATGCTGGGGCTGGTGCTGATTGGAAGTCTTTATACTTTGGCGTTGATGCCTACCAGCGCGCTGTTTCCATTGATGACAATGTCATATTTTAATGGAAACAGTACAAGTGCCAGTATTGTTGAGGTGGTGTTCTCTGTCGGGCTTTTGTTTGGATCGTTGATATTGTCAAAATGGGGAGGAACAAGAAACAGGATTTATACCATTGTTGGTTCCTTCCTGTTAATGAGTTTTAGTTTATTTGTATCAGGAATTTTGTCGCCGGATGGCTTTTATGTCTTTACCTTATGTTCCTGGCTCATGGGAGTCTCCGGACCATTTTACTGGGGGATGTATACGCCGCTGCTGCAAAGCAACTTTGAAGCAAAGTATCTGGGAAGGGTTCTGTCATTGTCCAGCAGTATCCGGCTGCTCAGCGGACCGCTGGGACTGGTTGTGTCCGGGATATATGCGGAACGGTATGGGGTTGAGAAATGGTTCCTGATTGCGGGAGTGCTGGTACTGGTTGCTTCTTTGTTATGTGTGGCAGTGCCTTCAGTGCGGATTTGTGATGAGGCCAGGATTTGGAAGAAGTTATGAGTCTGCCCAAATTGCTTCTTGTAAATGGTTGGGGGGTGGGGCTTTATGGATATACGGGTTTTGGAATATTATCTGATTGTTGCACGGGAAGAAAGTATTACAAAGGCAGCGGCAATTCTGCATGTTACGCAGCCGACGCTTTCCCGCCAGCTAATGCAGCTGGAGGAAGAACTGCAGGTGAAACTGTTTAACCGCACAAGCCACAGTGTTGTTTTGACGGAGGACGGTCTGCTCTTTAAGCGCAGAGCGCAGGAGATCGTTGCGCTTTCTGAAAAAACAAAGCGCGATTTTATCAGGGGGAACAGGGAACTGTCAGGAGAAATTGGGATTGGCTGCGGAGAGTTCAGAAGCATCCAGATAATTGCACAGATTATGAAGGAGTTCAAGAAAGAACATCCATTCGTAACGTTTCAGATATACAGCGGAAATTCGTCCAATATAAAAGAACGTATCGAATCAGGCATTTTGGATATTGGTGTCATTCTCGACTATGTGGATATACGCAAATATGAGTATGTCCGGATTCCGCTGAGTGAAGAGTGGGGTGTTTTGGTGAGAGAGGATTCACCTCTTGCAGCCATGGAATATGTTACGCCGGAAGATATCCGGGAGCTGCCGCTTATCATATCCGAGCGTTCCATGAGGGATAATGAGCTGGCCGATTGGATTGGAAAGAAATACGAGGATTTGAATATTGTATCTACCTATAACCTGATGTATAATGCCGCGATTATGGTTGCAAACGGGATGGGAGTGGCCGGCTGCATCAAACTCGACTGCAGGTATGAGGGAACGCGTTTTGTTCCCCCTCGGCCATCCGTTAAAAATAATTCTGTTTTCGCATGGAAGAAGGCGCTCTCACAATCTCAGGCGGTTTCCTCCTTTATAGAATTTTCCAGGATATACATAAAACGTATATCATCAAATACAACATAGGTATTTTACATATCAATAATGATGATTTACAATACAGGTGTACTGAATAAACAGTATATCTGTATCTTGCAATGGAGATGGCAGCCTGGCTTGGCGCGGATTTATTCGAGAACAGGCCACAGCAGCCGTATCTGCTGGGAAAAAATTTACAGGAGGAACCTGTCATGGAAAAACAGACAGCGGGCAGAGACGCCCTGGGAGGGTTTGCACCCAAATTTGCGGAGCTTAACGATGATGTACTATTTGGCCAGGTGTGGGCGGGAGAGGATAAACTGTCCTCCCGTGACCGCTGCATTGTCACTGTGTCGGCACTCATGGCGAAAGGGATTTTGGATTCTTCGCTGATGTATCATATTGCCAACGCCAAAAAGCATGGTGTAACGGCGGAGGAAATAGCGGAAATTTTAACCCATGGAGCATTTTATGCAGGCTGGCCCAATGCCTGGGCGGCGTTCAAAATGGCAAAGGAAGTATATGGAAAATAAAGGGAGAGAACAAAAGTGGAGTATGCGAAACTGGGCAAGTCCGGGATTGAAGTATCCAGGCTGTGCGTTGGCTGTATGAGTTTTGGCAGGCCGTCGGAGGATTTTCATGAATGGACGCTGAATCCCAATGAGACAGAGGAAATTGTCAAAAAAGCATTGGACCTGGGGATCAACTTCTTTGATACTGCCAACACCTATTCCCATGGAACGAGCGAGGAATATTTGGGCAGGGCTTGGTACCGACTATGTGGATTTATATATCATTCACCGCTTTGATTATACCACACCAATTGAAGAAACCATGGAAGCGTTGCACGGACTTGTAAAAGCAGGAAAGGTCCGCGCGCTGGGGGCTTCGGCTATGTACGGCTATCAGTTTATGAAAATGCAGTATGCCGCAGAACGGAACGGGTGGACAAAATTTGTCTCCATGCAGAACCATTATAATCTGCTTTACCGGGAGGACGAGCGGGAGCTGATTCCCATTTGCAATGAGATGGGGATTGCCAGAACACCCTACAGCCCTCTGGCGGCCGGCCATTTGTCCCGGCCTGTCTGGAATTCAGAAAGCAGACGGAGTGCGACCGATAAAATGGCGGCGCAGAAATACAATGCAACTGAAGAGGTGGATATGAAAATCGTGGACTGTGTTGCGGCGCTGGCGGCTGAAAAGAACTGTACCATGACCCAGATTGCCCTCGCATGGCAGTTTGCCAAGGGCGTGACCGCGCCGATTATCGGCGGAACAAAGGCAAAGTATTTTGAGGATGCCACGGGAGCGTTTGAGGTGAGATTGACGAAAGAAGATATTACCCGCTTAGAAGCGCATTATATTCCACACAAGGTGGTGGGCGCATTATAGGGGATAGATATTACATTAGAAAACAGGAATTGCCATGTGATTATGTTCACAGACAATTCCTGTTTTTATGGGCTCTTTGTCAATAGTTGGGGTGGGATTTGTTAAAATCCCGCCCCAATTCTATGAAAAGGGCCCTTTTTATGTTTAGTTCCAGGTTTTACTGATTTTGGGCATGCCAAATAA
>OATU01000771.1_pt1 | contig 24279 bp, 20 predicted proteins | sample 1516711 | NCBI WGS metagenome assembly OATU01 (sample SAMEA2579971, study PRJEB22360) | human gut metagenome | biome: human gut; feature: human-associated habitat; material: faeces | place: Denmark | collected 2008/2010 | reverse complement strand
TCAGCTCATATTCGTTGATCTGCTCCTCTTCATAATAATAGTTATCCCAGATAAAACTGCAGTCTTCCCGGCTCTCTGCGATTGTCTGATCCCCCAGGATCTCTTGGTATTTATACACTGTATTAAAATCAAAGATAAATACCCCTTCCGGATCCAGATAATTATTGACAAGCCGGAAAACTTCTTCCAGTTCCTCTTCCTCTGTAATATAGTTCAGCGAATCACAGATGCTGATCACTGCACGCACAGTCCCGTACAGTTCAAACTCCCGCATATCCTGAAGCAGATACAAAATATCTCTGCCGGATTCTGCCCTCTTTTCCATCGCGATCTCAAGCATCTCTTCTGAGTTATCCACGCCGATCATATCAAATCCACGCCCGGCCATCAGTTCTGTAAGCGTTCCCGTCCCGCATCCAAGATCCAGGACGATCCCATCTGTCACTTCATACTCTGCAAGCAGCCCCGACAGATATTCTGCCCACTCTTCATATGGAATATTATCCATAAAGGTATCATAGACTGATGCAAAACTTGTATATGCTTCCAATTACTTTTCTTCCTTTCCTGCATCTTCTGCGCGATCAGTCTCATTTTCCCGGACAGACTGCGCCTCTGAAGGCACTTGTGTATTTTCCGAAAGTACTTCTGCGCTTTCTGAAGATGTCGCCGCACTTTGAGCCGGCATCACCATCTTGTCCGAAGACATTGCTGTCTGTGCAGCATCATTTCCAACCGTCTGTGCTCCTTCCCGACCGGCACTTCTCTGCTGCTGTCCCATTCCATAGCATGGTCTTTTTCTGACAGAAAACAGATAGATACCTCTGTAAAGCGGCACGAAAATCCCTAAAACTGCATGGATCACTGCAAAATGTAACGGCATATACCGTCTGTAAATCTGATAATCTACCAGTACATTCAATACACTTGTCGCCGCTTTATAAACAATCGAAACGACCAGAACCGGTATGCCAAAGGTAAATGACAACGCTTCGACAATTACTATATCCATTCCTCCGTTGATCAGCACACTCCCACCAAATATTACAAACATAAAACATACTAAAAGCATACAGCCAACAATCACACTATAAGCAACCGGCATAAGCGCAAGCAAAAGTCCCGGATTTTTCACAGAATGTTTCTTCAGATAGATATCCCCGGACAGTTCTCCTCTTAAGTAAGTTCTTGCAAATGGGATAAATGCCATCCAGGGAGAAGGATGATTTCTATTTGCCGCCATCCGGTACAGTCCTATTCCAAGAAAAATGTATTCTACTGCTGCCACGAGAAACGCTCCCATTAATATAACCGAATAAATCGTCGAAAAAAATGTCCCTGCCGGACTTCCATACTGATACATATACTGATACATAAAAATGCCCCTTTCTGAAATTCGTTATTGTAAATATCATATCATATCTCTGTTTCAAATACACGAAAAAAAGCGGTTCCGGTCCAAAAATTTTTGTATCCGGTTCCAATTTTATTTTTTTCTTGACATCCATTCCGGAATCCACTACAATTTAAGCGAACAAAAACATAAGAAATTCGGTAGGTGAGGTTACCATAGGGATTTGGATTTTCCTAAGATTGCTGCCGCAAAATTGTGGAGACACAATTAGTTGGTTAGCAGGCTATGTCGTAATAAGGCATAACCTAATGCAATTTTTACGCCCTATGATGCTAAAGCTTGAACGATTGTCTTTTCAGACAGAAATATAGGGTATATTTGTATTTCCATCTTCGGCATCTTTCAGGCATGTCGGAGATTTTTTTATTTCATATACTTTCTTGTTTTTACTGAATTTCTATCAACTTCCAGAAAGGGGTGTATATTTATGAATGCTAAAATTTTTACAGAACTTCTAATCAAAGGTGATTTCAAAGCCGTCCATAGTATTTTAGATGTAATGAATGTGGTCGATATCGCTCTTTTATTAGAAGAGCTCAACGAAAAAGAACTTGCGATTGCCTTTCGTCTGATCCCAAAAGACAAGGCTGCTGATGTGTTTTCCAATATGTCTAATACAATGCAGACAAACCTTGTAGAAATGTTTACCGAAAAAGAATTGAAAGAAATCCTCGACGATCTATATATGGATGATACTGTGGATCTTCTCGAAGAGCTTCCGGCCAATCTTGTCACCCGCATTCTCAATGCAGTGGACAGCAGCAAGAGAAACAGCATTAATCTTCTGTTGAATTATCCTGAGGACAGCGCCGGCAGCATTATGACAACCGAATATGTCTCCCTCCACCAGTCCATGACTGTCAAAGAGGCTATGGCACACATCAAACAGGTCGGCATCCACAAAGAAACCATCTATACCTGCTATGTTCTGGAGCGCAGAAAGTTGATTGGAATCGTCTCTGCGAAAGACTTGATGACGATGAATGACGATACTGTCATCTCCGAAATCATGGAGACCGAGATTATTTCCGCTACCACTCACACAGACCAGGAGGAAGTTGCCCAACTGTTTTCCAAATATGGACTGCTTGCAATTCCGATCCTTGACACCGGCGGTCTGATGGTCGGGATTGTCACAGTCGATGATGCGATGGATGTCATGGTGGAAGAGGCTACCGAAGATATCACGATCATGGCGGCAATGAACCCAAGTGAGAAATCTTACTTTGAAACTTCCGTATTTTCTCACGCCAAAAACCGTATCGTGTGGCTCCTTGTCCTGATGCTCTCCGCCTCCATTACAGGCGCCATCATCACAAGATACGAGGATGCCTTCTCCGCAATCCCGCTCCTTGTCTCCTTCATTCCAATGCTGATGGATACCGGCGGAAACTGTGGTTCCCAGAGTTCTACACTGATCATCCGCGGTCTGGCGCTGAATGAAATACGTTTCCGGGACATTTTCAAAGTCATCTTCAAAGAATTCCGGATTGCACTGATCGTCAGTGTCGTCCTCGCCTTTGCAAATGGACTTCGGATTTTCCTTGTCTACCACGACATGAAACTTGCTGTTGTCATCGGCCTTTCCCTGATTGCAACCGTGATTTTATCCAAATTGATCGGCTGTGTGCTTCCGCTTGCTGCTAAGAAAGTTCACTTGGATCCAGCAATCATGGCTGCACCTCTGATCACAACACTTGTAGATACCTGCTCGATCATTATCTATTTTTCGATTGCCACACAGGTATTCCATCTGAATTAATGTTTCTTATTTGCCATCATGAGCTGTTGCTGCATTTCATGATGGCATTTTATACCTCTTTACTATTGACTTTCCAATAACGTTTTTCGTGGTTTCAATCTCTTCATATAAATAAGGAACCCTACCAACAGACAAATTCCTTTTAGAATGCTTGAGATTGTAATACTCCACCAGATTCCATTTAATCCAAGTGCAGTTGCAGTCAAGAGCATCGCCATCGGAATTCTTGCAGTAGTCAGGATTACACTGACAATAGACGGCGGCAATGTCTTCCCAAGCCCCGCAAAAGCGCCCCCAGTCGTAATTTCCGCACACATAAACAACTGTGAATACCCTAAAATTCTTAGATAATCAACTCCCATCGGCAAAATCTTGTCATCTGGGATAAAAATTCGGAAGATCACCTCTGGACATCCAATCAGAAGAATCGTACAGAAAATCCCCCAAACAGTGACAACTCCCATTGCAATCCGGTATCCCTTCTTTACACGTTTGATATTGTCTGCTCCATAGTTCTGCGCTACAAACGAATTGACTGCAGCTGCAAATCCTTCTGCAGTCATCCAGGAGATAGACTCAATCTGCGATCCGACTTTCTGCACTGCCACAGCGGAATCCCCAAATCCTGCAATCAAACGTGCAATGATCATCGAGATCCCTGTAAATATCATGCTCTGTACTGCACTTGGCAGACCAATTTTGATCAAAAGCAGCATATGCTCTCTATGGATCCCGGATAAAATCCTCACTTTCTGAAAGACGGTCTCCTCATGAAATGCTGCCCACATAAACATTGCTGTTACAACTGTCTGGGCAAGAACCGTAGCCACAGCGGCTCCGAGCACCCCCATTTTAGGAATCGGTCCGGCTCCAAAAATCAACAGTGGATCTAAAACAATGTTGATCAAAAGTCCTACTGCAGTTGCCATAAAAGAAATCCTGCTATTTCCCATAGCAGTCATGATCCCGGTAAATATCTGATTTAAAAAGGAAAAGATCACTCCTCCGCAAGTCACTTGGAGATAAATCCTCGCATCCGCAATGACCTGCGGACTATTCAAATGGAAAAAACTGATCAAAGGTCCTGCAAAAAGTACTGCTGCCAACCCATAAATGATTCCAAATAAAATTCCAAGCTGCAGTGCGCTCTTTGTAAATACCGTCGCTTCCTCATAATCTTTTGCTCCGATTGCGTGTGCAACCTTTACCTGCCCGCCCATTTTCGCAAGTGTTGCAAGCCCATTGGCAAGCCACATATACATTCCTGCTGCGCCGACCGCTGCCACCGCATCACTGCTGATCCTTCCAATCCAGATCATATCCGTCATATTATACGCCATCTGTACAAGAGATGTCGCCATGATCGGAAGCGCAAGCTTGGTCAGTGATGGGAAAATCGATCCCTCTAACAAATTTACACTCTTTTTCATCTCTTTTGTTCCTTCCTGTTCTCTCATTTGCATATCGTGACAATTTTACCACAAACGTAGAAGAAAGCAACTGTTTTTATGCTTATAACTTTTTCCTGTTTGAATCATTCTTCCATTTTATACATCCCCATTTTTACTGAAATTTTTCATAATCCTGTTTAGAAAATATTCCAGCTGCTCTAGAAGCATTTACATAAGTATAAAGTCTTTCTCCCTCATTTGATGCTTCATGTTCCCCGCCTCCTGCCGAATCAATCTTCATGTCATATCCTTCTGCTTTGGCATAAAGTGTCAAAGTTGTCACCGCGCGCGGTAAATGTAAAATCGTTCCAACCACCATGACTTTATGTACTTTTATTTCTTTGCAAATAGAGAGGATTCCGATTGCATTCCCATAGGTATCTCTTGCCCTCTCATCCAACAATATTCTGTCTTCTGCTACCCCCTGTTCTAAAAGCCATTCTTTCATCACCGATGCCTCTGTAAATTTTGTCTTGACATCGCCTCCGCTCAAAATGATTTTTGCGTCTGGAAACCGCTCCGCCAACTCTAATGCACACTCCAATCTGCTCAAAAGTCCTGCGGACGGCTTTCCATTTTCCTTTGGCGTCTGTCCAAATACTGCAATGGCCTGCGGAATCATATCTGTTTGCGGTTCACTTCCATATGGCTGCTTTAAAAGTTCATCTGTTTCTTCCAGAACATTTCTTACAGCATCCGCCGCCTGTCCGGATACCTTCTCCAAAGCTAACAGTCGCTCTTTCTCTCCTTCTTCATTCTCTAAAATATGCATCAATACTGTCGTAACTCCCAGTGCATGCACATCTGTTCTGTCTCTTTCCAATATTCTATCCAGTTGTGACAACGCTGCCTCATAATCTTTATTGATCATATAAGCTTCCGCCTGAAGTCGGTATGCATCCAGATAGTCTGGATCTTCTGTGACAATTTCATCCAACTCTCTGTAAAGCTGAGTCCATTCCCATCTCCGAAAATACGTTACTGCCTGTTTTAATATCGGATCATCCACATATTCTTCAGCATACATCGGAACAAGATCTTCCATCTCTTTCCCTCTTCCCGACTTTTCAGGAATCGGCATATCCACTTTCTCTGTCAATGTCACTTTCGGCATCTTTTTCATATAGAAATAACTCCCCACGCCGATCAATATCATCACAATACTCAGCAGGATAATCAAATATTTTCTTGTTTTTCTCTCTTTCATCTTACCTCACCTCTATATTTCTTCTGCAAAACGTACTCCTTCCAGCTTTGTCACCGTCCGAAGTAATACTTCCCTTGATAGGGCCTTTTTCCCCGCAAGCGTTACCGTAAAGCAAATCACATCATTCCCCATATAACTGTCACGCTCTATCTGTAGGTTACTTAATTCCATATCTCTGTCACGCAAATTTCTGATAAATTCTCCAATCGGAATCTTCTTGTCAAGTTCTACATAAACGTCCAAAATATGAAGTCGGTTTCTCATTAAAAAATCCCAGTGCTGAAGCAATGTAAGAACAATAAAAATAGTTACACCACCAATCATTGCAATTTCATAAGCGCCAATTCCAAGCGCCAGTCCAACACACGCCGATGCCCATAATCCCGCTGCTGTTGTCAGCCCCTTGATCTGATTGTGGGGTGTAACCATAATTGTCCCCGCTCCCAAAAAACCAATCCCGCTTATCACCTGAGCTCCCATCCTTACAGGGTCGCCTGTCCCGGCATTTTGATAAATATACTGATTGGTCAGCATCACAATTGTTGCTCCAACACATACAAGGACATAGGTTCTCAACCCTGCCGGCCGATTCTTTAAGCCACGCTCAAACCCTAAAATTCCTCCGATCAGAACCGAAAGTACAAGCCTGAAAACTACCGCCTGTAATGTGACTTCCCGAAAACCTGCCAACATCTTCTCTTTCCTTTCTCCTGCAACATTTCTTAGTTAGAGAAAGCTGCTGCTTTTGCAGCAAGATGCATTTCTATAGGATCTTTTCCCCCTTTGCATATCACCACATTTGCAACAGCTCTTTTTATAATTTTCTCATCATTTCAGATCAAATATACTTCTCAATGAAATCACTCATAATCCCAGGCCAATCTGTCTGCATCACATTGATTCCCTTATCAATCAGCTTTCCCCATGCCTTTTTAGGGGACTCTTTAATTGCCATATCATCGTCAAGGCCTCCAAAAAGGTCATATTTCTGAGATCCTCCAAGTGTAATTGCATTCGCCCAGCAAAATAGTCCCTGTTCCTTGACCCATTGAATATTACAATCTTGAAAAAGTTCTTCTTCGGAATTTTTTGCAATCATTTCAACTCCTACGATATTAATATTCTCATAAGCCAACACCGTCTTGATTTCCTCCAAATTATATGCAATTGGCATATACATCACTTTCATCTTGCATTCTTCCAGATAGTCTAAATATTTCTTTTTTACGGGAGTTTTGATAATTGCCTGATGAATTGCCTGTGGATATTTTTCTAACAGACTTATCACTTCCGGAAGAATATCCCATGCCCTGTCAATATTAAACAATTCTCCTGACTGAAAAGACTGCAAAATATCTTCGAACTTTTCAACACCATATTCAGCTGGCTCTTCAATAATATTTTTGTATTTAAATGCGTCAATCTCTTTAGAAGTATAAGTTTTAATATTTCGTCTCTTCCGCAGAAGACGCATCTCATATCCGTCATGAAATGCATAGACAACTCCGTCCGTAGATGAAATCAAATCACATTCAAACATATCCGCATGCATTTGCAATGCTGCCCGGTACGCCGGAATCGTATTTTCTATAATATTGCCGCAGCCACACCCTCTATGCACAGCAATTAACACCTTTTTTTCTTCTAGTTTCTGATTTAAAAGCCTATTTATTTCTTTAAACTTTTCCTTACCTACCATATTTTCCCTCATTACTACTATTTTTTTACTTTTGTTTTATCTCCTCTTCCATAGACAAAGTAAACAACTGTCCCGGAGATTATCATCATAAGCACCGCATAGACAAATGACAATGCCGAATTATCCGCATTTGTTTGTGCATCTGTCAATGATTTGATATAAACTCCAAGCGGTTGATTCAAAGGATGATACATAAATACAGACATATCATAATCTCCAAGCAGACCATTAAAATTCAGTGCAAAAATTGCAAGAACTGTCGGCAGAACGATTGGCAGGATCACTCTTCTGAAAGTATAAAACCCTTTGGCCCCAAGACTTCTTGCTGCATCCTCCAGCGAATCATCCAATGAGAAAAATGCCGCCTTTGTCATACGAAGTGTAAATGGGATTTTAATGATCACATATCCGATGAACATAATAACAGATGTCCCTGTCAATATTTTGTTAAACATCCAGAATCTTGGAGTGTTATATGTAGTGATCAATCCGATCGCAATCAATGTTGTCGGAAGCAGCCATGGGATTAAAAGCCCATATTCCAATGCTGCCGATGCCTTATTCTTATTCTTTTGAATAATGCGGCATGCCATTAATACAAGGATTGCAACTGCCACTGCAGATAGCAATGAATAAATAACACTGACAATAAACGGTCTGTACGCTGAAGCCTCTGTTAAAATCGTCTTATAATTATCCAAAGTAAATGCTGACAAACTTAACTTTCTTGTCGCAATTGTTTTTGCATCTGTAAATGAGAACAGCACGATTAAAACAACCGGCAGTACATAGATCAAAAACAGGATATACGCATAAATATGTACAAGCACATTGATAATTGGATTTCTGATCTTCTGCTTTCTAATAGTCGTCTTTACTTTTGAAATCGACATATAATGCCCGCGCTTTTCAATCTTCATCATCACTGTAAGCAGTAAAATTGTCGCAATTCCTAAAAACAATGCGAGCAAAGCTGCCAATGGTCTTGAATTTACTGTTTTAGAAAAAGTCAAAATCATCGGTGTAATTGTCTGAAAATCATTTCCACCAATCAAAAGCGGAGCAGAAGTCGCTGACAACCCAGTAATAAATGTTAAAATGGTAACCGCCAGAAGTGATGGTGTCAAAACCGGCAGAACTACTCGCAGCAAAATCCGAATCTGGGATGCCCCCATATTTTGCGCCGCTTCCACTGTCTGAAAATCAACTGCACGCATTGCATTCCTCAAAAAAATCATATGATTTGATGTGCATGCAAACGTCATGACAAACAAAACTGCCCAAAACCCCTGAAACCAGTCTGTTGGGAAATTTGGAATTACCTTTGCAAAAATATTTGTAAGAAATCCATTGTTTCCGTAAATAAATTTGTATCCTGACACAAGAATGATTCCACCATAAATCAGTGTTGTCATATAACCAATGCGTAACATTCTCGCTCCCCGAATATCAAAATATTCCGTGATAAGTACAAGGCTGATTCCAACAAATCCTACCGTCACCGAAAGTGTCGGTGCAAGAATACAACTATTTCTAAGACTTTTCATTGCTTTTTCCGAACTCAAAAGTTTCTGAAGCGGTTCCAGTGTAAACTCTCCATTTTCAAAAAACACAGTAAAAATCGTATTGATATTCGGTATTACAAGACAGGATAAAATAAACCACACAAAAAATGCATAAATCAAATATTTAGGCAATTGACCGGAATCAAATTTCATCTTTTTCTTTTTCATCATCCTTCTCCTCTAATACTGCATAATATCCTTCGGATTAAAGCTTAATGTTACTTTTTCTCCCTTTTTATAAAGCGGACGTCCACTATTTTTTTCGATCACTTTAAGCGACTCATTTCCGGCTTTCAAAATATATTTAATATAAAGTCCATAAAACTCCGCACTTTCTACTTCCGCTCCGATTTTAAGCGTGTCCCCATCCAAAACATCATTCACATGGATTCGCTCCAGACGGATATAACACTTTTTATCTACATCCACAATGGATTTATTGGAAGCATCCAGCCCTGATGCAATCAAAAACTCCTTTTCAAGACGATTGATATCCCCGATAAAATTACATACAAACTCCGTTGCAGAGTGATTATAAATTTCATCCGGTGTACCAATCTGTTCAATGACTCCTTCATTAAATACTGCAATTTTATCAGATAGCGTCAAAGCTTCTTCCTGATCATGGGTGACATAAACACTTGTAAGCCCAAATCTTCTCTGCAGATCTTTTAATTCATTTCTAAGCTGCACTCGGAGCTTTGCATCTAAGTTTGACAATGGTTCATCCAAACAGATGATCTCCGGAGATGTTACAAGCGCCCTCGCTATCGCGACTCTCTGCTGTTGCCCTCCTGACAATTCTGAAACCTTCTTTTGAAGCTGCTCCTCACTCAAATCTACTTTTTCTGCCATAGAATATACTTTTTGGCGAATATCTTCTTTGCTCATCTTTTGTACTTTTAAACCAAATGCAATATTCTCATATACTGTCATCGTCGGAAACAACGCATAACTTTGAAATACCATTCCAATATTTCTTTTCTCAACAGGAGTATTGGTAATGTCTTTCCCACGGACACTGACCGTTCCATTGGCCGGATTGATAAATCCTGTAATCGTACGAAGCGTCGTTGTCTTCCCACACCCTGAAGGTCCGAGAAAAGTAAAAAATTCCCCTTCCTTCACATGGATATTAATATTTTTTAATGCTTTAAAATCTCCAAAGCATACATCAATATTTTCAAGCTTAATCATGGCTTTTTCTCCTTTGCTCGATTCACTTCCTATGGCATATATTCAAGAATAATTTTCTCACACCATGCATCTATATTTTCTGCCACAAGATCCCAGTCGATATCCTGTGCCGGAATTTTTGCAATTTCCTGATTAAATTCATTTGCCTTGTCTACTGCTTTTTCATTTGCTGGTAATGTAGAGAATTCTTCTGCCCATTCTCCCTGCACTTCCGCACTTCCAAACCAATCTACAAATTCTTTTGCTTCATCTAATTTTTTCGTTCCATTTACAATTCCGATTGCTTCCACTGCATACGGCACTCCAACTTCCGGCACAACATATGCCGTTTTTGTTCCATACTGCTCGTCACGTGACTCAATTCCACTTGACCACATCTGTCCACAAACAATTGGATTATTCGTATCTGCGATTCTCGCATAGAGATCGACTCCGGACTCATTTGGTGATCCATTTTTATAATAAGATTCAATCTCTTTCCAACCTTCATCAGAAATTCCAAGCTCTCCTTCCGGATCCGCATATCTTGTCAAAATACCTGCCAATACATTTCTTACTGTTCCGCCTGAAAGTCCTGTCAGATATTCATATTTGCCATGGAATTCTTCTTTTTGCCACAGATCCGGCCAATCCTTCGGCGCTTCCTCCTCTGATATCTGGTTTTCATCATAACAAAGTAAAATTGCCTGTTTTACTGTAGCATGATAAAATCCATCCGAATCATTTAATTCTGATTCAACTTCTCCTGCCCACTTCGGGACATATTCCGTCAAAATATCCTCGCTTTTCAAAGAAGACCAGATGATGGAATTCAATCCAAACACTACATCTGCCACAGGAGCATTTTTCTCTGCAATCAGACGACTCTGTGTCTCTGCAGCCCCTGCATCGATAAATTGAATATCAAATCCAGCCTCTTTCGCTTTCTCTTCCAGCCATTCTCCTCGACCATCCGAACCTGAATTTGTATAAATTGTCAATGTTTCTCCTTTTTTTGCTTCATTTTCTGCCTTCTCTTCTTTTCCTGTCTCACCACATCCAGCTAATGAAATCACCATACCTGCACACAGCAAAATGCTAATCAGTTTCTTTTTCATCAGAAAATCCTCCACTTTTTCTAAATTATTGTCTTAGGAAGTTTTTTACACTTCTCTTGTATCGTGTCCTCATTATATTTGATAAATTGGAACGTGTCAATATTTCAAACTTGTTTTAACGTCATTTTACACATTTCTAACAAAAGAAGATGTTGATTTTTGTTAGTTTTTACCTTTTTAGTTTTGTTTTAACCTTTTTCAGGTGATCAATATTGGAACGTATCATTCTCTTCTTTTTCTCTCTTGAATTATTTATAGTCTTTTGCTAATCTAATACTATATTGAAAGATTTAAATTTTAGGAGTACATTATTATGCCAACAATGAAAGACATCGCAAAAGAAGCTGGCGTTTCCCACGGAACGGTTTCCAATGTGCTAAACAAGACAGGGAAGGTCAGTATTGAAAAAATAAAATTAGTAGAAGCTGCTGCCAAAAAGCTTGGATATGTTCCAAATGCCCAGGCTCAGCTTCTCCGGCAGGGAAATGCTACGGTCATCGCCTTGATCGTACCGTCACTCCGCGAAGACCTATATATGGATCTCTATACCTCTCTTCAAATTGCCTTTGCCTCTTCCAAAAAGACTGCTGATTATAGTGTACATGTTTATACAACTGATGATATTTGTGAACACGAACTTTCCATCTTAGATAGGCTTCCTGTTTCCAACATTTTATTAGTAGTGACTGTTTCCTCCTTAAAAGGAATTTCTCTTTCCAGAAATCCGTATCAGTCACTTCCTTGTCCTGTTTTTTATATAGACCGCTCCCCTGCTGAACTCAGAGATATAGACCATTACATTTCTTTCGACAAAAAGCAGATCAGCGCTGACCTTGCTAATTATATTTCTCATAATCACTTTGAAAGGATTGCCTTTTTTTCCGCTTCTGGCATTAATCATTGTGAAACACAGCTTTTTGATCACCTGCGGAATGCTCTTTCAAACACTTCCGTCACACTGGAGCACTTCTCTTCTGATATGAACTTGTCACTGACAAAAGCTTTTGATCTCCTTCAGGAGGAAGTTCCTTATGATTTAGTGATTACCACAAGTATTTTGCGTGCCGACGCTGTAATCAATGCGGTTTCTCTAACGCATTGCAACATGCCGCATATTATGACATTTGCATCCCTTGCCAGGATTCCGCATGGTCATTTTCATGTGTACGAATTGGATTATACTAAAATTGGAATGAAAATTTATGAACTTCTCTCTTCCCCTTCTTCTCAAAGCGAGAGAACTGCTTCCAATCATATTTTAAAGCCCAAAGGGCTCCCTTTTTTATTCACCAATATAAAAAAGGCCGAGAAAGAAACTCTTTCTATCCTCACTTTAGATGCTCCTTCCACAGAAGCTTTAAAAAAATTATCTCCTCTGTTTGAAGCCATCAGTGGAGTTCATCTGAAAGTAGTCAGTATGCCTTACAATGACCTTCATCAGCAGATTTCTCTGATGACAGAGCAGCATCACTATGATTTAATCCGAATTGATATTGCAATGCTGGACACACTTGGCGAAAGCACTTACCTTCCATTGACAAGTTGTCTTTCACCTTCTGATATTGATTTTTCTTCGCTGATCTCAACTGGTTATACAGACAACGGCTTTCCAAACTATGCCTCTTACACACTTCCTTTCGATCTAAGTACACAAATCTTCTTATATCGAAAGGACTTATTTGAAGATGCTACGATCTGCCGGGCTTTTTATGAACATTTTCACGAAAAACTTACTGTTCCTTCTAACTGCAGGGATTTTCTGAAAATCGCTGAATTTTTTACAAAATCATACAACACGCTGTCACCAACCTTATACGGGACAACCATGACTTCCGGCGCCGCATCCATCATTGCCAGTGATTTCATGCCCTACCTTTTTTCAGAAAATACCAGAGAAACTCTCACAAACTTATGTCAGAATAAAGAACATTTGCTCTCGGCAATGACACAATATCTCCAAATGACTCACTATGCCACCCAGCAGCCATGGTGGCTTGACAGTGTTTCACAATTTATCAACGGAAACGCAGCAACTACTATCATCTATTCGAATTATGCCCCATACATCATCAATTCCAAACATTCAGATGTAGTAGGAAAAGTCGGTGCTTCTATTGTTCCCGGAAAACATCCTTTAATTGGTGGAGGTGTCATCGGAATCTCTAAATACTCAAAAAAAATAGATGCCTGCCGTCAATTCTTCCAATGGTACTATTCCGAAGAAGTGTCCTCTCTTATGATGAAGCTGGGAGGTACTTCCCCGCTCACCACTTCTTACACTGGTTTGCGAAATCTTGACCTCTTTCCATGGCTCCATGCTGTCAAAAAAAGTTTCGACCTGGGCTCTAGAGGCTGTGGAAAACAATCTAGTTGTTCCATCCAGCAGTTTGAATTTTCTATAGGTACTTCCATCCGAAATCTTCTCTTAGGAAATATTTCTCCAAATGAAGCATGCGAATGGATTCAAAATACATTTTAAAAAGCCAGTAATGGCGGGCAGAGATTTTTTCTCTGTCCACTATCACTGGCTTTTTTATTCTCATTTTATCAACTTCTGATCTTTCGTCTTTGAATAATTTTCTATTTTCTTCTATGCAATCGCATTTGCCGCATCGTATCCTGATTTTATTGCATTTTCGATATCCGATGCACGGTCTTTGCAGTCTCCGATCTTTGTCACTGCAATGCCTGCTTTCTCTAATTTCTCCGTCTCAAATGCATTTGCTTTTGCTCCTACTGCCATCACAACAAAATCATAAGGGATTTCTTTCGTCTCATCGTCTCCTGTCTTACATACGACTGACTTTTCTCCGATGCTTTCTACTTTATGAGATACATACTGAGCAACGTGATTTTTTTCAAAATTTTCCATTAAAGTCGGAAGGATTGTACTGCTCTCTCCGTTTGCGATCTTATCCAGCATTTCGATGATACTTACTTCACACCCTCTCTCTGCCAAATATTCTGCGGTTTCACATCCTACCATTCCACCACCGATCACAGCTGCTCTTCCATATACCTGTGCAGTTCCTTCCAGCACATCCCATGCACTGCATACGCGTGTGCTGTCTGCCCCTGGGATTGGGAGCATCATGTTAGAAGCTCCGGTCGCAACGATCACTGCATCTGCTCCATAAGCAAGCAGATCATCCTCTGTCACTTTCTTTCCACAGAAAATTTCCACACCGGCCTCTTTTACTGCATTTGTCAGGTAAACAAGCGCACGTTCCATTTCTTCTTTTCTCGGCGGAACTTTAGCGATCTGAATCTGTCCTCCGAGAACTGTCTTCTCTTCAAACAGGGTCACCTGATGTCCTTTTAATGCCGCAACTCTCGCAGCTTCCAGTCCTGCCGGGCCTCCGCCGACTACAACAACTTTCTTTGGTGTCTCTGCAGGTGTGATCTTTCTCTCTAATTCATATCCGTTTTCTGCATTTAAAATACAGCTTAAAAATTGTCTGTTCTGGATTCGGTCTGTACATCCTTTGTTGCACATGATGCACTGGCGGATCTGATCTCCGTTACCTTCTTCCAGCTTTTTACCCCAATCCGGATCTGCAAGAAGCGGTCTTCCCAGTCCGATAATATCTGCCTTTCCACTTTCCAGGATACTCTCTGCAAGCGCCGGACTTACGATTCTTCCAACAGTGCTGACTGGAATATTGACCTGTTCTTTCACTTTTCCTGCGATGTCAGCAAAGAATGCATATGGCTGAACCCCCATCGGTGGAATGGTATCTGCCATATTCCCAGTATGATTTGCCTGTGCCACATGGAGCATATCTACTCCGGCTTCCTCAAGCCATTTTGCAAATATGACCGCTTCCTCTGCGATCACTCCGCCCTTTCCTCTCTGTGGAGTAACAACAGCCAACTTGTAATCAATGATCATATCTGGAACTGCTTTTCTGAGCGCTGTCACAAGCTCGATGGCAAATCTTGTACGGTTCTCAAGACTTCCACCATACTTATCTGTTCTGTGGTTTAAAATTGTGCTGGAAAGTGCTCCGACCAGACGGTCTCCATGCACCTGAATGGCATCGATTCCGGCTGCCTGTGCCCGCTTTGCACATTCACACATTTTTTTAATGATCTCCTGCAGACTTTCTTCTGATACCTCATCGATGAAATGCATCATATCATGTTTCATTTTTGCGCGGAGTCCTTCAAAATCTCCTTTTAAGAACAGTTCTGTAATGCTTGCTGTATCGTATTCTGGATGGAAAATCTGTACTCCGATCTTGGCACCATGTTTATGCACTGCATCTGCCAGCTTACGGAAACTTTCGATCTGACTGTCCTCACATAACTTTGGAACCGGTGTAAATGTCTTGATCGGCGCCACATCTCCGAGAACGATATACGATACTCCGCCCTCCGCAAGTCTCTCATAAAACGCCTGACTCTGCGGAGTAATACTTCCATCCTTTGCCTCATATCCTGTCGTCAGAGGTGGAAACATAATTCTGTTTTTCAGTGTTGTATTCCCTACTTGAATGCTCTCTAATAATTTCATCTTGTTCTCCTGCCTTTCTGAAATCAGATAATCTCTTTTACATAATTTACAATTTCTGCCTCACACGCTTCTCTTGCCGGAATACTTGCAAAATTATGATTGCCGCCTTCGATCTTCACGAATTTTTTCGCTCCGGTATAACATTCCATATATGTTTCACAAGTTTTATCATCGACAAGCTCATCTTTTGTTCCGCGCAGGATCAGCACACTGCCCTCATATCCTTTTGCGTCTTCAAATGGTGAATACTTTGCAAGGTCATAGTTAAACTCCAGGCCGAATCTCAGTCCTTCCATATCTGCGAAAGTCATTCCGAGATTCTTAAAGTAATCTGCGCGCTCTTTGCATCCATACCACATTCCTGCTCCCGGACACATCAGAACCAACCCGTACGGCTGAATACGTGGAGCCGCACTTGCCGCCACAAATCCCCCCATACTCTGACCGGATAAAATAATTTTCTCTCCGTCTACACATGACTGACTTTTCAGCCATGCATAGACATCCTCCGCATCCTCAAGCAGCCCGGTAAATGTCATCTCATCAAATTCTCCGTCACTTTCCCCACATCCGTAGAAGTCAAATCGCATACACGCGATTCCCTCCTCCTCCAGTGTTCTCGCCAAATGTGTATGTGCATATTTGTATCCAGACAGACTTCCTCCAAATCCATGTAGATTTAAGACAACTGGCGGATGCGCTACTCCGTCCGGAAGATTTAAAAATCCACGGAGAATTTTTCCTTTTCTATTTTCAACTTCAATATAACGGACCATTTATCTGCCTCCTTTTCCCTTTGCTCTTCTTTTTGCAAGCTCTTCTAACATTTGTTCTGTCTTTTTCTTTGACAATGGATATACAAAGAATAAAATCAATACTGCGATCAAATATCCCACTGCATAGATTGCGGTGTAAGATTTCCATATATTTGCTTTTACTGCCGCTGTCTGTACTACTTCATTTACATTATATCCGATCATTGCAAGTGTAAAGCTGCTAAGACTTGCACTGACTGCCGATGACAGCTTCCGGAAGAAAGAGTAAGTAGAATATACCATACCTTCATTTCTTTCTCCTGTCATCAACTCCTGATAATCGATCGCGTCATTTACCATTGCCCAGATCAGCACCTGAAAACCACTTGCTCCGAGATAGCAGATTCCATTGATCGCAATAAATACAAGTGGATTTTTCACCGGTACAAAGAATAAAATACCAAAGACAAGTGCTGCAAATCCTGCTCCGTACATACACCATTCTTTTTTCCCAAGCTTCTTGGAAACATATTTTGTTCCGATAAATGTGATGATTGCATACACAGTATTTAACATACCAGAGATTGACATTACTTTCACATCTCCGAAATAATCTTTAAATAAGTAAGTATTCAATCCATTTACAACACTTGCTGCAATCATTCCTGCAAGGCTTGAAAAGATCAGTCCAAGCAATGCTCTGTTCTTGATAACATTTTTCAGCGCATCTAAATAGTTGAATTTCTTGCCTTCCTGCACCTTCCATTCGATACGTTCCTTACACCAGGAGCTTGTCACGATCAGACAGAACACACCGATTGTCGCACAGAGAAGTGCCATCAGAGTAAATCTGGACGCAACCGGCTTATTATCCTTATAAAGTACAAGCGGCCCTACAATTACGATCACGGTCATAAAAATCGTTCCGCCAAGGCTTCTGTAACGGGATAAATCTGTCCGGTGATTGACATCATCTGTCATGACACTGGAAAGTGAACCAAACGGAACATTTACACAAGTATACATCGCTTCATAAAGAATATAGGTGATCAAAATATATGCCAACTTGAATTTATAGTCCCAGCTGCTGACATCTAAAAATCCGATCACACACAGCACACCCATCGGAACACAGAATGCTTTGATCCACGGAATAAATCTTCCGCCCTTTGTTGACTTTCTTGAGTCGATGATCGCACCGATGATCGGGTCATTGATTGCATCCCAGATTTTTGTGATCAGCAGGATGATTCCGACATGGACAGGATTTACTTTCAGTACAAGCGTGTAGAACACTGTCAAAAACATTGCTCTGAACTGCTCGGTACAGCAGCACCCCAAATCCCCGAGGGTGTAGCCAATTTTGTCTTTCATGGAAAACTCTCTCACAATAATTTCCTCCTCGCATGTTTTCTTATTGTATCTTTGTTATTTCTTTGACAGAACGCTGTCGTTAGAAAGTATTATAGCTTTCTGAAATAAGAAAACATATCCATTTTTTGCTTGAAAATATTCAAAAATTGATATATTATCTATATTAGTCATTATAGATAAAAATAAGTTTCATTTTTTGTGTATTTTGAATACAAATTTTAGGAGATAACTGATGCGTGAAGAATACTTTGCAAAAGAATATGTATACACCAATGCGAAAAAGAAAACCTTTTCCTCCGGTAATTTTTATATGATTTTATTTGTCACATCCGGAAAATGCAGCTACACCTATGATCACCAGACTTTTTTATGTGCCACCGAAGACATCCTGCTTGTAAACCCAAACACTACTTTTCTCTTAGAATATACACCATCGAAAATCCCTCTGAAATTTCTTCAAGTCGGATTTACAAGTGAACTGCTCACCCGTCTCTCCGATGAGAATACTGATCTGGAATCCTGTTTTCATGTCGTACCGTATGAGTGTACTTGTGTCCACTCTTCTTCAGAGATTACTATGTTGATCAAAAATCTATCCAAAAAGCTCCTGACTCTCCCTCAGGAACAGACAGATTTCGGCCACCGGCTCTTTGAAGACAGTATTCTCACAATGCTGATCGTGCTTGTCCTGCGCGCCTGCATCCGTACAGAATTCCAGACAAACACAAAAGTGCGCCCCCGCCTTTCTCTCGATGATATTTTCATTTTCATCAAGCATCATCTGCACGAAGAAATCTCCCTGGACCGGCTGGAAAAGGAATTTTACATCAGTAAATACCACATCTGCCGGGAATTCAAACGGCAGACCGGGATGACTGTCCACCGCTACATCGTCAAATCCAAACTGGATCTTTGTAAACGGCTGCTGGAAAAAGGCTACCCGATGATCGAGATTTACAAAATCTGCGGACTCGGAAACTACAATCACTTGTTCCGTGCATTCAAAAAAGAATTCGGAATGACTCCAAAAGAATATGTCAGACAAATCCAGGAACACACTTCGGAAATTTCCGATAGATCCTGACAGTCACTTACACTCCTTTCTCCTGAACAAAAAGGCTGCCGCAGATTTTCACAGATTTACTTCTGTGCCATCCACGGCAGCCGATTTTATTTTTTATTTTCTCTCGTATTTTACAAATTCATATTCCAGATCAAAATAAGTCTGTTCTTCGCTGATTCCTGTAATCTCCCATTCCTCATCCGTATCCAGATTCGGAAAATAAGTATCTGCCTCATAGACATGATCAATTTTTGTGATATGTGCTGTATCACAGTAAGGCAGCAGTTGTCTGTACACACTCTCTCCACCAATCACATAGATATCTTCCTGTTTATATGCTTTCAGCGTCTGCAGCAACTCTTCCACAGTGTGCACGACAATCGCATCTTTTACCTTATAATTTCTATCAGAAGTCAGCACAATATTCGTCCGCTTCTTCAACGGCTGTCCGCCCGGAAAACTTTCTAATGTCTTTCTTCCCATGACAACCACTTTCCCGGTTGTCGTCTCCCGGAAAAACTTCATATCAGATGGAATGCTGACAAGAAGCTTGTTATCTTTTCCGATTGCCCAGTTTTTGTCTACTGCAACAATAATATTCATCTTTCTTCCTCCAAAACTCTATTTTTTTCTCTGACTACACGATCCATATACTGTATGACTTTAACTCTCTACACAGCGATCGGGATATTTTTGATCTGTGGTCCGGTCTGATAATCATCTAAACGCACATCCTCCGGTGTAAAAGCATAGAAATCCTTAATGTCCGGATTCAGCCAAAATTTCGGAGCCGGAAGTGGTTCTCGTTTGATCAGTTCCTCAATCAAAGGAATGTGTCTGTCATAGATATGTGCATCTGCAATTACATGAACAAACTCTCCCACTTGCATATCACATACCTGAGCCAACATATGCAGAAGCACTGCATACTGGCAGACATTCCAGTTGTTTGCCGCCAATACATCCTGGGATCGCTGATTTAAAATTCCATTTAGCACAAGTTTCTCGCTGTCTTCTCGCTTCGTCACATTAAAAGTCATGCTGTATGCACATGGATAAAGATTCATCTCATGAAGATCTTGATGTACATAAATATTTGTCATAATTCTTCTGCTGTAAGGATTATTTTTCAGATCATAGATTACACGATCTACTTGATCCATCATTCCTTCCCGGTACTGATGCTTTACCTGCATCTGATACCCATAAGCTTTCCCGATTGAACCATCCTCATCTGCCCAACTATCCCATATGTGAGAATTCAAGTCATGGATATTATTTGATTTTTTCTGCCAAATCCAGAGCATCTCATCTACACAACTCTTGATTCCTGTCCGGCGGAGTGTCAGTGCCGGGAATTCCTTTGACAGATCATAGCGATTTACTACTCCAAACTTCTTGATCGTATACGCATAACTCCCGTCTTCCCACTTTGGTCGCACTTTTTCTCCTTCTGTGCTTATTCCATTATCAATAATATCACGGCACATTTCTATAAACACTTTATCTGCATAACTCATATTTCCACCTTCTTCTTTCTCTTTTTCTTCTATGTTAGAATCTATTTTTCACTTTCGACCGCCTGAAATCTTCTTTCAGAACCTCTTTCGTATTGTAACATGAATTGAAACGAAATCCAACACTTTCTATCCTGCGCTTTGCTCCTGATTCGCTTTAGCGACAGATTTCTCCCGCTGTTTTTCCTGCCAGAAATTCATTGACAGCCCACATTTTCACCTGATCATAAATCATGAACAGCATTTCTTTTTCTGCTCTGTGCCCATACACTTTCCAATACCCAGTCATCATGCATTCTTTTCCGGAAATGCCGGCAAATCCTTCCACATCCTCAAAAGAGTAGCCAAGAAAAATCCCCGCCTCCTGCGGAAATCTCCCCTTCTCTTTTTCAATAGAAATACGCTCCGCAAACCGCCTGATCTTCCCTTTCAGATTTCCTTTTTGATAACCACAATTCAAAAGAAATGCTTCCTGACTTTCCCGCATCAGATATCTGCAAAGTGTTTCTTCCCGATAAAGAAAGATCAAAACTTTCCCTGACTTTTGATCCATCCTCTCACACAAAATCCCCATCTCGTCTATAAGCGTTTCCAGTTCTTCTAAAAGTTCTTCCGGCATCCAGATCATGGCTGAAATCTTCAATCGCTTTAAAAATGGCGCACAGTACAATACCAGTCTTGCAAGCACTGCACGTTTTCCTTTCTCCTCTTTCAGAAGATATCGAACTACTTCCGCCTCCATGATTTCTCCCCTTTTACACCTTTGCCCCGAAATACTTGTTGATATCTTTTTTAGTCTCTATCTCTTTTCACAATTTTATCCCTTTTGGATTGGATTTAGTCTCTCCAAAATATGGAACAGGAAAAGCAGCCCGCCGCAATGACTGACTGCTTTTCTAACACTATACGTTATCGCTTTGCACGAACCTCAGAGAAAAAGTGTGCTTTCCCCAATGTCTTTACGATGATATAAAACAATGCCGCTTCTACTGGAACCGAGCACACCTGCTTGAGCGCTCTTGCCGGAAGCAATGCAAGAAATCCTTTTCCATAAAGCATAGACAGCCAGTAAGTTCCAAGAAGAAGATTCACGAAAACTGCGACAAGCACTTTAGCTATAAAAATCCTCGGAAAACTCAGCGGTTTCTTATAGAGCATGATTCCATAGATCACAGGACCTAAAATTGCGCTCAGTGTAAATCCAAAAAAATATGGCCCGTCTGGCTTGATGAGATATTTGATAATATCTGCAATTCCGCCCATGACACCACCGACCACCGGCCCAAAAAGAAGTGCTGTCAATTCGTTTGCAATAAACGAAAATCCGATTCTCAGATACGGGGTCACTGTGATGGAAAAATATCCCAGAATAATTCCAACCGCAATCAGCATCGCTGTCACAACGACTGTCTTCAAGTGTCTTAACTCATGCCAGGAGTCTACAAACTGTTGTTTCATTTGTTTCATAAAAAATACCTCCTTTGCAGTAGTCCAGAAGCCACGCATAGAAGGTATTCACATATCATTTCTATGTGCAGCAGCGGGATGCGAAATATGTACCGCAAGCTACTTCTGCTCTTCGTCCAGCCGGCAACTCCCCGTCCGTCTGGCACTTAACGCACACATCTCTACTCTGCTTTTTCTATATTTATTTTCGCTCCAATTCTACCATATCCATTTTCCTGATGCAATACTTTCTTTGTTTTCTTTTTCCAGGATTCTGATTCTTATATTGACTTTGAAAAATTTTTATATTAAACTTCTAGAGCGTATTTCTTATTTTTCAGATCATTGCCTTCCAAGCAATATTACTAAATATATTTTTACTGGAAATGCTATTTTATAAAAGAATGTCCATACTTTGATACGCAGTACTCTGCGACATTCTAGAACAAAGGAGATGACTATGAACAATTTTTTATCACATGTAAATGATTTTCTGTACAGCTATATTCTAATTTTTCTGTTAGTGGGCGCCGGAATCTATTTTTCTATCCGGACACGGTTTGTCCAGCTCACACTTTTAAAAGATGCATTCCTTGCACTGAAAGAAAAATCTTCTGACGGAGAAAATGCCTCCGGAAAACCAGTATCTTCCTTTCAGGCTCTGATGATTTCTACGGCCTCGAGAGTCGGAACCGGAAATATTGCCGGAATCGCAACTGCACTTGCAGCAGGTGGTCCCGGAGCCATTTTCTGGATGTGGATCATGGCAGTGATCGGCGGAGCTTCTGCATTTGTGGAAAGTACGCTTGCACAGGTATATAAAGTAAAAGACGGAGATTCTTTCCGCGGAGGACCTTCCTATTACATTGAGCGCGCATTAAAAAAGCGCTGGCTGGGCGTCCTCTTTTCTGTCCTTTTGATCTGTTGCTTTGCCTATGGATTCAATGGACTCCAGGCTTATAATATTTCTTCCTCCTTCGAATACTATGTCAAAGACTATTCCAACACAATGCTTCCGGCAGTTGTCGGAGCAGTTCTTGCCCTGCTTACGGCAGTTGTCATTTTCGGTGGAGTTCACCGGATCAGTTTCATTACTTCTGTGCTTGTTCCGATCATGGCGGGAATTTATATTCTTGTAGGAGTTTATGTAACTGTAACAAACCTGTCGTCCGTTCCGGAAATGTTTCAAACGATTCTTTCCGAAGCTTTTGATATCGAGTCAATCATCGGAGGTTTTGCTGGCAGCACTGTGTTGATCGGTATTAAACGGGGATTATTCTCAAATGAAGCTGGGATGGGAAGTGCGCCAAATGCTTCTGCTTCTGCCGCTGTTTCTCACCCAGTCAAGCAGGGACTCGTACAGATCTTGTCTGTGTTTATCGACACACTTCTGATCTGCACCACAACTGCTTTCATCCTGCTGCTTTCCAATGTCAAAGGAGTTCCGGGAACATTAGACGGCATTCCATATGTACAGGCAGCCCTGCAGAGCAGCGTAGGAACATGGGGAATCCACTTTATTACCTTCTCCATTTTTGCTTTCGCATTCACAAGCCTTGTCGGAAACTACTATTATGCAGAAGCCAACATTCTGTTTATCAAAAACAGTCCTGTTCTTTTGAATCTTTTCCGTATCACCTGCCTCATTGCCATCTTTTTCGGCGCACAGGCAAATTTTTCAACTGTGTGGAATCTCGCCGATGTTCTGATGGGACTTATGGCTCTCGTCAATATTTTTGCTATCCTGCTTCTTGGAAATATTGCATTCCGCGTGCTTGACGATTACCGTGCACAAAAAAAGCAGGGCAAAGACCCTGTCTTTCAAGCATCTAGTCTCAATCTGACTGACACAGATGCTTGGAACTAAGAATGGTTTCAAATAAATTTCTTATCTGATAAAAAGGAAAGCTGGTAGAGACACAATATTGCAAAACTTCTGTTTTGCTATTGATTCCTACCAGCTTTCCCTTCTATTTGGCATCTGTTCAGAAAAATTTTTCCCTCTACTCACCTGCCATTTCACAATTCCTTCTAGTGTACTGTATCTTCTCCATCTTCCTCCAGTACCTTCTCTGTCCTTGGAATATATTCGATCACATCCTGAATCCTACAATTCGTATAATCACAGATTCTGCATAAAAGATTTACATCCAGCCTCTGTACATCTCCTTTACAGTAACGGTTCAACTGTGTTCTCTGTATCCGCAGATCAAAAC
>OATU01000746.1_pt1 | contig 25199 bp, 23 predicted proteins | sample 1516711 | NCBI WGS metagenome assembly OATU01 (sample SAMEA2579971, study PRJEB22360) | human gut metagenome | biome: human gut; feature: human-associated habitat; material: faeces | place: Denmark | collected 2008/2010 | reverse complement strand
GGGTGCTTACCGTGCCCTTTAAGTTCATGGACAGCACTTTCACGCCATCGCCGATTTTTAACTTCTTTGGCGAGATGGGCTGGCTTGGGCCCTTGGCCTTTACCGCCAGTTTATCGTCCGCTTTTTTAAGCTGGTCACGCAGCCTGGAGCGCTGTTCTTCCAGTTCCTTGTTAAGGCCTGCCCCTGCCGCCAGTTTGTTAATCTGCTTGATGGTCTGGTCCGCTGTCTCCTTGGCTTCCCTGAGAATCCGCTGGGCCTCCTCGGCGGCGTTGCGGATGACCTTGTCCTTGCGCTCATCCAGCCGCTCTTCCTTTTGGGTAAGCCTGGATTTAAGCTTGGCAACCTCATCTTTATAGGCGTTGATTTCAGCCTGTTCCTTCTCAATGGTGAGACGGCTTGATTCCAGACTGGCCAGCAGGTCCTCAAAGGATACGTCCTTGGCTTCCAGATGGTTTTTGGCTTCATCGATGATATAGTCAGGAAGCCCCAGCTTCTTGGAAATAGCAAAGGCGTTGCTTTTGCCGGGAACGCCGATGAGCAGCCGGTAAGTGGGCTGCAGGGTCTCCACGTTAAATTCACAGCAGGCATTCTCCACGCCGGGCGTGGTAAGCGCAAATACCTTCAGTTCGCTGTAGTGGGTGGTAGCCATGGTGCGGCACTTCATGTTGTGGAGGAAGGTGAGGATGGCGATGGCCAGGGCCGCGCCTTCCGTGGGATCTGTCCCGGCTCCCAGTTCATCAAACAGGCAGAGGGAGTGGGAATCAGCTTCATTTAAAATACGGACCGTGTTGGTCATATGGGCGGAGAATGTGCTGAGGCTCTGCTCAATGCTCTGTTCATCTCCAATATCAGCAAATACCTCATCAAATACCGCCAGTTCCGATCCTTCCCAGGCCGGGATGTGAAGACCTGACTGGCCCATGAGGGTGAAGAGCCCAACTGTTTTCAGGGAAACGGTCTTGCCGCCCGTATTGGGGCCTGTCACAATCAGCAGATCGAAGTCCCTGCCCAGCCATATATTGATGGGGACCGCTGTCTGCGGGTTTAAAAGGGGGTGGCGTCCGTCCTTGATATGGATATATCCCCTGTCATTGAACACAGGCGCGCTGCACTTGTAGTGGCGTGCCAGCCCGGCCTTTGCAAAGATGAAATCCAGCTGTGCCAGCAGTTCCTGGTTCATCCGGAGTTCTTCGCAGTAAGGGGCGGCCTGGTTGCTCAAGGATGCAAGGACAGCCTCAATTTCCTTCTGCTCCTGTATCTCCAGTTCGCGGATCTCATTGTTCAGCTTTACAATAGCCATGGGTTCTATGAACAGGGTGGAACCGGTAGAGGACTGGTCGTGGACCATGCCGGACACCTGGTTTTTGTATTCTGACTTGACAGGAAGGCAGTAACGCCCGTCCCTCATGGTGATAACCGCATCCTGAAGATAGGAACGGTTAGAATTGAGAATGGAATTCAGCTGCGTATGGATACGGTCCGCAGCCACCTTCATGGAGCGCCGTACATGGGACAATCCCGGGCTGGCATCATCTGCAATCTCATCTTCGGAGAGGATACAGCGCTTAATCTCGTTGTTCAGCGGGGTTAGGGGCTCAAGACCGGCAAACAAAGGCTCCAGGGAGTCATAATCATCATCCGGGCCATCGCTGTCCGGGATGTTGGCGCCGTTCATCCGGGCGGCTGTGTTCCTGGCAGATGCCATATCCCGGCCGCTGTCCCGATTGCCGCCTGCGGTGTTCCGGCCGCCGGCCCCGGTCCTTGTATCCCCCTGGGGTTCGTGCCGTCCATAGGCCTTGGCCCTGGCAGCGGCCGTAAGGCTGGAACTGATGGCAAGCAGTTCATGGATGCCCAGTGAACTTCCAATCTCCAGACGTTTTAAAGAATCCCCGATATCCCTTACACCGGAAAATGACGTAGTGCCCTTGAAACGGACCCTTGTCACCGCATCCGTGGTCTGGGCCTGCCATGTGCGGATTTCCTCAAGGTCGGAGGATGGGTTAAGGCTGCGGCACAGTTCCTTGCCCAACGGGGACGCCGCATATTCAGTTAACTGGTTGATTATCTTATCGTATTCTAACGTTTTTAATGCTTTCTGATTCATTGATTTCACCTGTGTTTTACGTAAAAATGCTGGATTAATAAGGGCCTTTTTCCAAAAGGCGACATTTAAATTATACCATAAAAAATGATATTTACTATCTTTTTTACTATCTTTTCATATATAAAATCTTGCATAATATCTGGAAGAAACGTATAATAGAGAATAAGATTCTTCGCAAGGGAGGAGCACCATGGCGGATAAACGTGCAGATCAGCATCCGAATAAGAACCAGCAGGACCGTGGGCCGGACAAGTCCCACCGGTTTATCAACGAGAAAATCGTCCGTCAGCCCATGTCCCGCCGCCAGATTGCCAGGAAGATCCTTCTGACTGTTTTTTGTGCCGTGCTGTTTGGAGTGCTGTCAGCCATCTGCTTTGTGGTCAGCCGCCCGGTAGCGGAGCGTTTCCTGGGGCAGGAGACACCTGAGGAGAGCAGCCAGTTTACCATTCCCAAAGACAATCCTGAGACGACCCAGGCCACCATGTCCGTACCCTCCACGGAAGTTCCTGCACAGACAGAACCAGTGGACGTACTGGTACGCAGCGCAATCGAGAAGTACAATTATTCCGTAGATGACCTGAATAAATTATACGGTAACCTGCGTGCCATTGCGGTGGACGCGGATGACAGCCTTGTGGTAGTCCATTCCATACAGCATGAAAAGGACTGGTTTGACAATCCCATTGAGACCTCAGGACAGTTTTCCGGCATCATCATTGCCAGGACGCGTTCTGAAATCCTGATACTGACGCCGGAGGAAGCGGTTGAAGCCGCAGACTCCATTGAGGTGGCGTTTCCCGACAACACCATGATGGCGGGAACCGTGAAGCAGAGCGATACCATTACAGGACTGTCCGTGGTAAGTGTGGATGCGGCCAAGATGGACAGCGAACAGTTCAAGAAGGTGGAAGCCATTGAACTGGGGAATTCCTATGGGGTGAAGCAGGGAGACATCGTGATTGCGGTGGGTGCTCCGGCGGGGATTGTACACTCCAGTGATTACGGCAATATTTCCTATGTGGTGCGCAACGTGCAGACCGTGGACGGCAACTCCAGGATTTTTTATACGGATGCCAACGGGGATGCGGGCGCAGGAACATTTTTACTGAACATCTCAGGAGAACTGATTGGCTGGGTCACTGACAAATATGACGAGGACGGGGTCTGCAAGATGACCACCGTGGTGGCCATATCAGACTACAAGGGAATCCTGGAACGGCTGAGCAACGGAATCCCGGCCCCGTATTTTGGGATTAAGGGGCAGGAGGTGAGCCCTGCCATGGAAGAAAGCGGAATGCCTCACGGCATATATGTTACTGCCACTGTTACGGACAGCCCTGCTTACAATGCAGGCATACAGGCAGGGGATATCATTACCTGGATGAATGGGGAACAGGTGGGTAACATGAAGGATTTCCAGAACCTGGTGGAAAAACTCCATTCCGGTGACAAAATCAAGGTGGCAATCCTTCGCAGCGGAAAAGATGAGTACAAAGAAATTGAGTTTTCAGTAACAATCGGAGCCAGGTAGTTCATAACGCCTGGCTGCGTTATTGTAATGAGCATCGTAAACAGAATATGAAGTTTATGTGCCAACATATTAGAAAGATGAGGAAGTAAAGGATGAAATACATCGACACCTTCAGGGAAGGCATGCACATTGCGGATGTGTACCTGTGCAAAAACAAGCAGATTGCAATGACCAAGAATGGAAAGGAATACGGCAATCTGGTACTTCAGGATAAGACAGGAACCATAGACGCCAAAATCTGGGATTTGGGTTCACCTGGGGTAGGTGACTTTGAGACCATGGATTATGTGCATGTGGAAGCGGACATCACGCTGTTCCAGAATTCCAACCAGATGAATATCCGCCGCATACGCAGGGCGCAGGAAGGTGAATACACATCCGTAAATACGTGGGGGCAGACTACCTGCCGGTATCCAAGAAGAATATCAAGGAAATGTACGAGGAACTTCTTGGCTGCATAGGAACCGTGAAGAATCCATATCTTCAGAAGCTGTTAAGCATTTATTTTGTGGACAGCCCGGCATTTGCAAAGGCATTCCAGTTCCACTCCGCTGCCAAGAGCGTCCACCACGGTTTTGTGGGCGGGCTTCTGGAGCATACGCTGAGCGTTGCAAAGATGTGTGATTACTATTCATCCTGTTATCCGCAGCTTAACAGGGATTTACTGCTGACAGCAGCCATTTTCCATGATATTGGCAAGACCAAGGAACTGTCACGTTTCCCGGAGAATGACTATACGGACGACGGCCAGCTGTTAGGGCATATCATAATCGGCACAGAGATGGTGGGCAAAGGCATACGCGCCATTCCGGGATTCCCGGAAGTTCTGGCCGTGGAATTAAAACACTGCATCCTGGCCCACCACGGGGAGCTTGAATACGGTTCGCCCAAAAAGCCGGCGCTGTTGGAAGCGCTGGCACTGAACTTTGCCGACAATACGGATGCAAAGATGGAGACCATGATTGAGGCGCTGAACGCCGGCAATCCGGGTTCTGATAATAAGGGATGGCTGGGTTATAACCGGCTGCTGGAGACAAACATCAGAAAGACTTCGGAATCCGTGTAGCGGGTTTGGGGTGTTATAAAAAACACGGCCCGGCGGGGCTGTCCGGTTGATGATTGTGAGATGACATATAAAGGCTGAAAACTTATGAGGCAGATGGTATGGACGGAAGGATATATCGGTGCGCGGAGGTTTTCAGCCTTTTTGGATGTGGGGATTTTTGGGCGAGTTGGGGAGTGGGAGTAGTGTGGAGAATGGGGGTAGTGTGGTTAGTGGGAGCTGCGTAGGGAATGGGGGTATCATGGGGAGTGGGAGTAGTGTGGGGAGTGGGCGCTGTGTAGGGAATGGGGGTATCGTGGGGAGTGGGAGTAGTGTGGGGAGTGGGCGCTGTGTAGGGAATGGGAGTATCGTGGAGATGGTGGAGCGTGGAGATTGGGAATAATGTAAGGATTGGATATAACATAGGGAATTGTGTAGGGATTGTGAATAATAGTAAGGACAGGAGAACTTGATAATGGAGAAAAATCAGGAATTTACCGTGACAATAGAAGACATGAATGAAGATGGAGCCGGCGTGGGAAAGCTTGCCGGTTACATCTGGTTTATTAAGGATACAGTCATTGGCGATGTGGTACGGGCAAAAGCCATGAAAATGAAGAAGTCCTATGGATTTGCACGGCTTATGGAGGTGCTGGAGCCTTCCGCTGGCCGTGTGGAACCGTCCTGTCCGGTGGCCCGCCAGTGCGGGGGCTGTCAGCTTCAGGCCATGAGCTACGAAGAGCAGCTGCGTTTTAAGGAGAATAAGGTCCTGAATAACCTAATGCGGATTGGGAAGTTCAAACGGGATGAGATTCAAATGCTTCCGATTATGGGAATGGAGAATCCCTGGAGGTACCGCAATAAAGCCCAGTTCCCATTTGGGCGGAATAAAGATGGGGAGATTATTGCGGGATTTTATGCCGGAAGGACCCATGATATCATTGGAAATGATGACTGCCTTCTGGGAGTGGAAGAAAACCAGGAGATACTGGGAATCATAAAAGGATTTATGGAGGAAAACGGGCTGGAGCCTTATGACGAGTATGCCCACAAAGGACTTGTGAGACATGTCCTGATCCGGAAGGGATTTAAGACCGGGGAACTGATGGTGTGCCTTGTGATAAATGGGAGGTCGTTGGGGAAAAAAGCTGGGGACAGACGGAAGGATAGATGGGAGGACTGCATGGAAGGCGGTCTGGAGGACTGTCGGGAGGAACGTATGGAAGGCAGCCAGGAGGACTGTCGGGAGGAGCGTATGGAAGGCGGTCTGGAGGACTGTTGGGAGAAAGGTACGGCAGACAGCCTGGCAGGGCGTTTGGTGGAAAGACTGTGCCAGGTCAATGGGATGACCAGCATTTCTTATAGTGTTAATATGGAAAAGACAAATGTAATTATGGGTAAGAAGATTGTCAATCTGTATGGGCCGGGATATATTGCGGATTATATCGGGGATGTGCAGTATCAGATTTCCCCGCTGTCTTTCTATCAGGTCAATCCGGTGCAGACTGAGAAATTATATGGGACAGCCCTTGAATACGCGGACTTAAGCGGCAATGAGACGGTTTGGGACTTATACTGCGGGATAGGGACGATTTCCCTGTTCTTAGCACAGAAAGCTAAGAAAGTTTATGGAGTGGAGATTGTTCCCCAGGCCATTGAGGATGCACGCAGGAATGCGGCGCTGAATGGAATGGATAATGTGGAATTCTTTGTTGGTAAGGCAGAGGAAGTGCTGCCTGAACAGTACGAGAAGAACCAGGTACATGCGGATGTGATTGTGGTGGATCCTCCCAGGAAAGGTTGCGACAAGGTCTGTCTGGATACAATCCTTAAGATGCGGCCTGAGAAGGTTGTATATGTGAGCTGCGATTCCGCTACGCTGGCCCGGGACTTGCGGTATCTGGCGGATGGGGGGTATGTGGTTGGGAAGGTTAGGGGGTGCGATATGTTTCCTGGGACGGTGCATGTTGAAACAGTGGCGTTGCTGGTGCGGATAGGTTGATTCTAGGCGGGGTTGCCGAATTATTTGGGGAAAATGGTGTTGTGCTTTTAAAGGAATAGAGATGGATAAGTTTCTTTCTTGGTGGGGACGGGGATAGCGCCGGATAGTTTGAAAATGAGGGCTTTGTTGGAGAAAAGATACAATCCGGCAAAACCCTTATTATTTGGCAAAAGTGGATACTATCTGGCAAAAGATATACTCTGCGGCAAAACGATTAGTAAGTCATTTGAAAGCACATTATCTATTGCTTTTTAAATGGTAAAGGATATATTTATGTGATAGAATGAAGATATCAAAAATAGAGGTAATGAAGTATGAAAATTAAGTTTACTAAAGATTTAAGGGGAAGGATACTTAATCAAGACATAGTTCTAACTAATATTACATTGGAAGAGGCAATACAACGATTAAAAAATCTAGGATATGATATAACTAAATTGAGCGCCTATGCAAAAAGAGTATGTGATTCTTATAAGTTAAATAGAATTCTCGGAAAATTGAGGGATGTTGATGAGGAAAAGAGTAAAATATTAATACGAGAAAATATTTTGAATTTATATGGGGATGATATAGGCGATAATTGTTTGAATGTATATTTGGTTGCCTATTGCGTGAATAAATATCCAGAATTGTCTGTTATATCTGCTGTAAAAAAATTTTTTGAGGAAGAGGAAATAAGAAAAGCTCCACATCAAATAAGAACTATTGTCACTACAGGATTGAGTGATGGAGTTTTTCTTAATATTATCGAACCAAATGGAAAGGTTATTGATGTATCATTTATAAATAAATGGACATATGTTCGATTAGATAATGTATTTAATGAAATAATCTTGCGAACGGAAGACGATGTTGTAAACCGAAATAGATTTCTAATTTATGATAATATAATAAAAGAGAAGATAGATTTTCAAACTAATGTGGAAGAAGGGATAATTAAGCAACAGAAAAAAACTCGCTTGGTATATGAAATAAAAGGTACCAATGAAAAAATTGCATTAAAATATTTGAAAAAAAGATTGGATTTAGAATTTTCCATAAAATATGCTAATCGTAATTGTGTTATGAGAGAATTGTTTTCAATTATTGAGAATATTAGTTGTTTAGGGGAGTTCACAATATTCAGATTTGATTTTAAGAATTTTTTTGAATCGGTTGATGCAAGAAAAATTTATGATAATTATATTGAAGATACTAACCTGAAGCGATTTGAAAAGAATTTGTTGAAGCAACTTACAGAATTATATAATTATTGCTATGCGGGTTTGCCAACATCTAATGCTTTTGTAGAAATTATTGCAAGTAGATTTGATTTAATTTTAAAATCTAAATTTAGAGATAAAGGTTTGTGTTTTTATGCAAGATATGTAGATGATGGAATACTGGTTTTTAATGAATTTGTGGAAAAAAAATATATACAAGAGCTATTAGATGAAACTATAGAAGAAGTCTTTAACATGCCTCGTGTCCGGTTGAATATGAGCAAAACATGTTATTTGACAAAATGTGATGGAGATTCAAAGTTTGATTATTTGGGATACCAGTTTGTTAAAAATGGAAGAGGAAATAAGACAAGTTTTCAATTTGGAATTGCAGATTCGAAGATAGAAAAATATCAGAACAAAATAGATTGTATTTTTAAGGCATATATAAAAGACAACAACATTGAATTGCTACGACACAGACTGTTATATTTTATTTCACGTAGTGTATTTTATACAAATACAAATTCAAGATTTTCGTCATTGGGGAAATGGGATGTAAATGGGGTTATAGAGAATTATTGTTTGCTAAGGAAATATATGAAGAATACTAGAAAATTAATTCCAAATACCAAAGTATTTCTGCGTAATAGCATACATGATAAGTGTCTAAGAAATGGATTGTCAGGGAAAAGGAAGCCTTATTTTCTTAGAGGAGATGGTGCTCAAATCTACAGCATTGCACATGGTTTGGAAAAGAATAAAACCATAATTTTTCATCCTAATATAGGATGGGATGCGGAATATTTGAAAGCGCAAATACTTAAATTAGATTCTAGTATTGATTTGAGAAAGAAATCTTATAGGGAATTAAGCAAAATATATTATCATATTTTGGAGCTATAGAGGTGGGAAACCCCACCTCCATAGTGGTTTGGCTTATAGTGTGAATTAAAATTATTCATTAAAGAATTATTTCAAGACAGTGACTAATGGCAACAGTTAGCTAGCTACCTGCTGCTACGACGAATAAAACATATGTACGTCTCACCGATAATGTGTGAAAATTTTTTACGAATAAAAAATCCCCGTGCAGCGCAATTGCTACGAAATTATTATAGCATAAAAGGAAGTTGATGTATATGAAAATAAAAGGAATGAAGAGAAATAGTTTGGATATTATTATGACAGACTTGCGACCTGTCGAATTACCCAAAATATTTACATTAAAGTATTTCTATAGATATCTATCTAGAAATTCCAAAGCAACAAGAGAAATACTTGCTGGTTTAGATGTGGCACAAAAAGATCCATTTGGAAAGGAATGGCATGCTGCACCTTTAAAATATCATATTATTAAAAAGAACAATGAGTTACGAGAAATGTCAATACCCAATCCTGTATCAATGATAGAAGTTTTTGGCTTTATAGAAAAGTATGAAAAAGAATTGCTTGTCTATTGGGGAAAAGAAAGTTTCTCTATAAGAAAACATAAGCGGAATAGATCATTATATTATAAAAGTAATGAACATAACAGGTTGATATATGAGCATATTAATCCGGAAGATGGAAGGGCAATGCAGTTGGAAGCAGCAGGAAATTACTTTTATATTGAGCCTTTTAGTAGATTAGATAAATTTTATAAGTCAGATAAATGGTTTGATTTGAATAGAAGATATAAATATTTTGGGAAAATAGATTTTAATAGATGTTTTGATAGTATTTACACGCATACATATAATTGGATTATTGCAGGAAACCCTGTTGATGCTAAAAAGTATACCAATCAGCATGTTTTAAGTGTTGTTGATAGATTATTGCAGAGTATGAATGGTTCTGTCACAAATGGTATTGTAGTTGGACCAGAATTTTCAAGAGCATTAGCTGAAATATTGTTACAGAATATTGATAATGAAGTCATTTTGGAATTGGAAAACTTAGGTTACATTAGAAATCAGACATATAATGTTTCTAGATACATTGATGATATTTTTATCTTTTCGAATTCAGAAAAAGAAATTAATGCCATAATAACAAAATATGTACAGTGTGCAGAGAAGTATCATTTGAAATTGAATGAAAGGAAACAAGAAATTGGTAGTTTACCAAGAGTATGGTTTGAATGGAAGGATGAAGTTGGATTGTTTGTGGAGAATTTTTCAAGAAAAATTTTCCACTCTTTAGATGATGAACGTAGTTATTTAATGAAAGGCAAGAATTTATTAAATATAAATATTATGTCAAAAATTAAAAACCAATTTCAGGATATGATAGCAAATAATTTAATATATAAAGATAAAATAGTATCTTATGTCATGAGCACGGTATTTAATAAAATAAGAGAAGTGCAAAATGGTGAAGATAAAACATACACATTGTTTAGAGAAGAAGAGGGGGTTAGTGCATATTTGAAATTTGTGGATTTGCTGTTCTATGTGTATAGTTTTTCTCCCACTTTTAATAATACCGAAAAGATTGTCAGTATTATATATCTTATCGAAAACGAGATTGGTGAAAAGGAAACGAATGATGTTTTATCTGAAATTGCTTTGAGGTATGACTTTTTATTTGAGAGCAATTTTGAAGACTTAGTAAATCTTTTATTGCTGTTTGCTTGTAATGGTGTGGAATTGAATACCTTTACAGAACGAAAGATTATGCAAATTATGGAGAAAGATCAAAATCCTATTTTATGGGCATTGTTCTTAATTTATTCGAGGTATAATAAGGGATTCCAAGACGAAATAGTATTAAATATAGAAAATTGTATCAGGAGATTTACCGCAAAAATCATTGATTTTCAAAATTTCTTTTTGTATGAACATATATGGTGGATATATATTTTTGTAGATTGCCCCTATTTATCGGATTTTATAATAAACGAAATGTGTACTATTTTAAGAAAGGCACAGCAGACATTAAACAAGGATACAGGTAGTTGTGTTGCAAAAAAAGAAGTAATTAAATTTTTATTAGATGCTTCGTATGAAAATAAATTTATTAATTGGAATATAAGAAAGAAGGAGTTCTATGAAAATGTAGTTTTTTCAACGTTTGATAGAACGATTTTTAATACAAAAGGAGAAAAAAATCCAGGTTTCGATTTTGAAGAATACTAACAAATTCCTTGACAAATTTGCAATTCAGAGTAATTACTGAACTACTAAATTTGTTAAGGAGTTGATGCATATGACAGAGGAACAGAAGCAGATGATTGTGCGTCTTCGGAATGTAGGATTAGGCTATCGGAAAATTGCAATTGTCTTAGAACTTTCAAGGGACAAGGTAAGGAATTACTGCAAAGCAATCGGTCTGGACGGCTATGCTAAGAAGCGCCTGCAAGCCAAGGAAGGTAAGCAGATGGAGGAAGATTGTGCCGACAGTGTATGTAGGTATTGTGGCAAATCAATTGAGAAGCAGATTACCGGACGAAGGAGAATTTACTGTTCGGAGGAATGCAGAAGAGCGTGGTCGAAGAATCATTTATCGCTTTACAAGCATGAGTGTATGTTTTGCGGAAAGAAATTTGAAAGTTCGTCCAAGACGCAGAAGTTCTGCAGCCATGACTGCTATATCAGGGACAGGTTCTGGAGAAGAGAGGATATCCATCGTCCTGTTGCAGCGGGGTGGGGTGAAGGGATATAGGGGAAATCAAGATGGAGAAAATATTGAAAAACTGTATTTAGTGTAAGGCGCGTGGAGATGTGATTAAGTCTCCTGCGGTACCTGTAGCGTAGATGGTGGCTTGGAATATCTGCGAAGGGTAGCAGATGATAAGGAAGGTTATGTAGAACTGTCGATAACAGAGGAAATGACTGATACAAAATAGTATGAGGAAATGCAGACGTAAGGGCGAAAATGCTTTTGCGTCTTTTTCTTAGGGCGAGGTGAAATGTTTTGTGAAGAAAATCAGATTAATACCTGTTCCACCTAAAGAACCAAAGCGATTGAGAGTAGCTGCCTATTGCCGCGTCAGTACAAGGAGTAAGGAACAACAAGCAAGTCTGTTTCGACAAATATGGGCGTATATGAATCATATATTGAATAATCCAAATTGGGAATTTGCCGGAATCTTTTATGATTTTGGAAAAAGCGGATTGAGGAAAAGAGGGCGTACAGGGCTGGAAAAGATGCTAAAGCAGGCGGAGGCAGGGGAGGTAGATTACATACTCACCAAATAGGTAAGCAGAGTGGCGAGAGACACGTTAGAAATTCTAAATATAGTCAGATATTTAAAGGAAAGGGGTATTTCCATGTATTTTGAAAATGAAAAGCTGGATTCTATGAATTCCGAAGCTGAGGCGTATATTACATTAGCGTGTGCGGTGGCACAGGAGGAGAGCAGAAATATGAGTGAAAACATGAAGTGGACGTTTACTAGAAACTTTGAACAGGGGATTTTTACAAATTATAAGGCATTTATGGGATATAGGTGTGTAAATGGAGAATTGGAGATAGTGCCGGAACAGGCAGAAGTAGTGAAACAGATATTTGATTTATATCTGGCAGGGAATACCTTTGCACAGATTAAGAGAGCGTTAGAAAAACAGAAGATAACGACGGCAACAGGAAAGCTGGGATGACACGACCATTCGGATTTGATAAGGTGCAATAGGAAATGTTTAGAAGGGCGAGGTTAATTGCTTATGAAAATGGGGCACAGGTAAATAGTAGGAATCGGTATAGCAGTAAGTATCTGTTAAGCAATCTGCTGGTTTGTGGAAACTGTGGCGCAGGATTCAGGAGAAGGACATTGTGTTTGCAGTCTGTATTCTAGCAAAAATATTTCAGGAAAAGTGAAAATACGAATGGAAAGTGTGACAATATCAGGCACACTGGGAAGCAGGAGCGAGAAGCATATTATAATATTCAGTAGCAGGTGCAGGAGAAAAAACGTGATATCAGCGAGAGCTGTCACTGAGGAATCGTAAGGCGGTATGAGAGAGGTGCTGTTCAAGTCTTGGAGAATAATACCATCGTGACTGTTGAAAATTAAATGATTTAGCCCCAGTTGCGGATTAAAACTCCGTATGAATTATAAGACATTAAATGAATAAACGTGGCAGAAACCTTTATTGTAAGTAATGATGTTTAGGGTTATATGTGATACAATATTTATGTTAAATGACAGCGAAAGGACTTGAATATTGATTAAAAAATAAAACTCGCACCACTGGTGCGAGAAATGGAGAAGTATATGGAAAAGCAGGAAATTGTAGGTTATGAACCTTTTATTAATGAACTGAAAGAATTAATACAGAAAAAACAATACCGCGTTTTGCAAACGGTTAACGCTGAAACGATAAATCTTTATTGGGAAATAGGGGAGGAAATTTATAAACAGCAGAAAGAAAATGGATGGGGAAAATCCATTGTACAGGTATTATCAAAGGAATTACAGAAGGAATTTCCAGGAGCCAAAGGTTATTCGGCCGCCAATCTCTGGAGAATGCGTAACTTTTATCTGACATATCGTGATTCGGAAAAACTCGCACCACTGGTGCGGGAAATTAATTGGAGCAACAATATAATCATCATGGAAAAATGCAAAGATAATCTGCAAAGAGAATTTTATATCCAAATGACGAAACGATATGGCTGGACGAAACGGGTACTGACAAATTTTGTGGAAGCCCAAACCTATGAAAAGTATTTGCTGAATCAGACTAATTTTAATTTGACCTTGCCTAAGGAGCGAAGAGCGCAGGCAAAGTTGGCGATAAAGGATGAGTACACTTTTGATTTTGCCGAACTATCTCCTGAGTATTCAGAACATGAATTGGAAATACAACTGGTAAACAATATTAGGGCATTTTTGATTGAATTGGGTGGCGATTTTGCATTCATTGGAAATCAGTATCATTTAGTGGTGGGGAGCAGAGACTTATACATTGATTTGCTGCTTTTCCATAGAAGGTTAAAAAGTCTGGTGGCCATAGAACTGAAAATAGGTGAATTCGAAGCGGAATATGCCGGCAAGATGCAGTTATATCTGACAGCATTAGATGAACAGGTAAAATTACCGGATGAGAATCCATCCATTGGCATTATTATTTGTAAAAGTAAGGATAAGACTTATGTAGAGTATGCTTTGAAACAAGCGAATGTGCCGATTGGAATAGCGACCTATCGGTTAAGTAATATATTGCCTGAAGATATGAAAGCAATGCTGCCGGAACCAGAAGAGATAGCAAAGAGACTGCGAATCTTTGAAAGTGAATAGATTAAGATTTTGTGGAAACCCTTCGGAAAAATATGACTCATTCATGGTATCTGCTTGGCAGACAAAAAGTCTACGGGATATGGCGACCTGTATTGTGAAATTGCTGACCAGATTAGGGTGCTGAAAAGGAAAGTATTTAAGTGTATTAGGGAGATACAGTTGGTCAAGTTCTACGAACAGTGGACGTAGGATATGGGTTATATGCAAAAAGTGCTTCTTTAGAAATTGGTGAAAACGAAAATATGATAAATTTTTACTGTATCAAAAAATTGACATGATGTTTATGAAGAGATAGAAAATGACAACATTAGAAGGATTTATATATTATTGTAATGAACCAGAGCCTGTTGGAGCATGACTTGAAAAAGCAATTGGAACAGACTCATGCCGTACTAAGAATTTTGCTGTTTGGCCTTCCTACAACAGAAGCAATATATGAAAGTGTTAATTCAGCGTGGATGAATGCCTATTTAGAAGATAAGGGATGAGATGAAAAAAGTGAAACTTTAGGGAAGTTTAAAGATAAATTATCCAGATTGCCATGGACAGAAAATATTGAAAATGTTGTATCCTTTAATCCGGCAAGATTTTTTTTGTGCGTGGTTATCTGAGATTGATGAAACACTTTCAGAAAATTTTTTAAATCCTGATATTAACTGGAGTATATTATATCCAATTCCTTAAAATATTAAAAATAATCAATCGCTAATAGCCTGTTAGAGGTGAAGGAATATAATGGAGAGATAAAACGAAGCGAATATATCAAGAATGTAAGAGTTATACTATGACAATTGTTACAAGAAGACTTACTCCTTGGCTTATCAAAAACTCCTATATAGTCCTATAGGTTAAAAAAAGAGGAATATAATTGTATGTTTTTGGAAAATAAAGAAGATTGTTTCCATTATGCGATTTATTTTTAGAAGGTTTATCATGTCTTATACAATGCATAAAGATGGAGTTTCATAAAAGGAGAAGCCATGGAACAACAATTTTATGAGCAAATTAAAAGAATTCTTTCAGAAGCCAAAAACAAAGTATACATAATATTGCAATAGGATAATTTACAACTAAGCCAACAGTCAATACGTTATAGATAGAAAATCAGATACCGCAGCCAAACGGAAGTGTCACTCATAAATAGGCAATTTATAAAGCAACGGTATCCTAATTATGGACGTTTTATCCTAAGTACAGTCAACTGGCTATAGAGAAAATATAGAAAGCTGCAGAGGTGGGCAAAGTGGAAATCCGGTATATTATACCTACGGATGACAGGACTGCAATCAGTAGGATATATGAAGAAAGTTGGAAATATACATATAAAGGTATAATTCCACAGGATTATCTTGAGTCGATTCCAGAGGGCCGTTGGGTTACAAATTTAGAAAACCCCAATTGGAGTACGCTGGTTTGCGTTGACAATGGAAACATTGTGGGCACAAGTAGTTTTTGTGAATCACGGTTAAATCAATTTAGTGGATGGGGAGAAATTATTTCCATTTACTTATTACCGGATTATATGGGCAGAGGTGTTGGTAAGGTTCTTTTTCAGTCAGTGGTTGCCGAATTGATGAAAATGGGTTATAGAAATATTTATTTGTGGGTACTTGAGGAAAACCTGAGGGCAAGAAGATTTTATGAAAAAGAAGGATTTTTGGGAACTGATGACTATTTATATGATAACATCGGAGGAAAAGATGTGCATGAAATCCGATATATTTATCGCGTAAGATAGTATGCAATTCATTAGAGGCCGATAAGAAGGAGAATCAAAATAGCGGAGGTACTGATATGTGTGGAATGAAAGCCGATTGATAAATATACTTTCATAAACCGGAGGTATCCATGGACTATATAATCAGAGAAATATTACAAGAAGAATATGGCCTGCTTGAACATTTCTTGTATGAAGCTATATTTGTGCCTGAAGGCATGGCCGCCCCGCCGGAATCAATCACGAAGCAGCCTGAATTGCAGGTGTATTTAACGGATTTTGGGGAGAAAAAAGATGATATAGGTTTGGTGGCAGAAGTTGATTCGAAGGTGGTCGGAGCTGTCTGGGTCCGTATTATGAATGATTATGGACATGTAAATGATGCAACCCCTTCGTTTGCCATTTCCTTGTATAAAGAATACCGGGGACTAGGGATAGGAACTGCTTTAATGAAAGAAATGCTCTGTTTATTAAAACAAAGAGGATATGAACAAACCTCACTTGCAGTACAAAAAGCAAATTATGCGGTAGGGATGTATAAGAAAGTAGGATTTGAAATTGTTGATGAAAATGAGGAAGAGTATATCATGGTCTATCATTTTCAATGAAAATATTACTGGTTTCTGAACTGTAATATGTTAGAGGAGTGATTGAAAATGAAGATGCCGGAAAAGACAGGACCTGCCAGATATATCCTTTTGCGGGATTAACTGCCCGGTTTGTTATAGACATTGCTGTTATACACATTACTGTTATAGATATTGCTGTTATAGATATTGCTGTCATAAAAGCCATATGCAGGTTGTTTAAAACCGACCAGGGAAATCCAGGGCATTGTAGGAACTGCACGATGAATGGTCGCTTGGCGGAGCGGCAGATTACATATTATTTTGATGGCCTGAATATCTCTTTAAGCAGATTAAAACGGAGGGAAAAAGTTATAATACTATCATGCTGGATTGAGTGGAAATAGCAATAGAGTAAAAGAACAGGATAGAAGAACAGGGTAAAAGAACAGGGTAAAAGAACAGGGAAGATATGTATCCCTGGTACGGTAAAAAGAACGATATACCTGCCCGGAATGTGGTGGAACGTAATGTGGTGGAACATAATGTGGAGGGAATTCATTTTGGGAGATTTAAACAATGGAAAATGAAAAAGTCTATCGTATGAGCTTTGCAAAAATATATTCTCTTTTAGTAAATAAAGCAGTGAAAAAGGGAAGGACCGTAGATGAGGTAAGTGCAGTTATTTCCTGGCTTACCGGTTACAGCGGGGAAGACATAATGAAAGCAGTAAATGAATCCGTCAATTACAAAGAATTTTTTGAAAATGCCCCGGAATTGAATCCAAACAGGAAATTGATTAAGGGCCTTATATGCGGAATACGAGTAGAGGATATAGAGGACCCGCTCATGCAGGAAATACGGTATTTGGACAAGCTGGTTGATGAACTGGCAAAGGGGAAATCCATGGAAAAAATACGGAGGAACGGATAAGTGGATTGTCTGGCCGGATTCGATTCTACGGACCGTAGGTTGAGCAAAACCACATTAGGAAATACAATATACTCATAATAACGAAAAGAGGTATTTATTATGGGATATGTAACAGGCGGCACAATCAGGATATTAAGGGAAAAAAGGAAGCTTACCCAGAAAGAGCTTGCAGAAATCATCCATGTAAGCGATAAGACTATTTCTAAATGGGAAACGGATAAAGGGCTGCCGGATATCAGTATGATTGACGAACTGGCGCGGGCGCTTGGTGTGTCGATTGCGGAATTGTTGACCGGGGACCTGAGGATAAATGAAAACCGGTCCGCCAACATGCAAAGAGTATATTTTTATGTCTGTCCTATCTGCGGCAATATCGTTACCGCTGTGGGACAGGGGAGTTTTTCCTGCTGTGGGATTACGCTGCCAAAGCAGGAACCGGAACCAAGTGGGGAGGACCATCTGATTTGTGTTGAGACCGTGGATGATGAGCACTTCGTGACAATGGATCACCAGATGGGCAAGGAACATTATGTTTCCTTTGTTGCGTATGTGACGGCAGGCTCTTTGGAGATAGCTAAATTGTACCCGGAACAGGATGTTTCTGTACGTTTTCGGAAAAAGGGGCATGGATTTATTTATGCCTATTGCAATAAGCATGGGATGTTCCGGATACGGATATAGAGTTCTGGAACACCTGCTCCCCGGACACAGACTCCCCAAATATAGTCCACCCGAATATAGTTTCCCTACAAGGTTTCATCCAAAGAAAAAGATTAAATAATCATAAATCCGGAAAAGAAGGGCAAAGGAATCAGATTGTCTCTTCTTTTTCTTCTATTAAGGGAAAAGATGCGCTATAATATAAATCATGCATACTTATTTATGTGTCTTGCAGGAGGAATATTTGTTTCATGACTCTTCCACGGATGATTAAATATGGAAAGCAATAACAGCGGCAACTATAAATATAATAAACACAAGGAGAACTATGATACAGGAATTATGGGAACAGATCCAGAATGGACAGGAAGTAAGACAGAATCTCAGTAAAATCAGACAGGTAATAAAGGATAATGGGGAGCGGAGGAAGCTTTCAGCCCTTTTGGAAGGGGAGGAGACGGTCCTCATCGATTTACTGCGGTCAGAAGATGCCAAAACCAGAAAGAATGCGGCGCTGCTTATGGGGGATTTAAGGAATCCGTCTTTTTTGGCGCCTATCTGGAAGGCCTATCAGGAGGATGGGCAGAGGTTTGTTAAGAGTTCTTATTTGTCAGCCATAGGCAACTTTGATTACAGGGAGTATATGGACGCCATAAAGGAGCAGCTGGCTGCGCTGGAAAAGGAAGAGGTGACAGAAGAGAACCAAAAGCATCTTATGGAAGAGATGAGGAAGCTGTCGTTTCTGATTGTCCATATAGAAGGGGTTTCTGCCCACAAATTTATTGGCTGGGATAAAGCCTATGATATCTTTTTGATTACCAACCGAAATTACCGGGAACTGGTTGGCAATGAACTGATGGAGCTGGAACCAAAGGCAAAAATAAAGCTTATGGGAGCAGGCGTCATGGCAAGGGTTACGAATCTTAACTGGATTAAGGGCATCCGTACCTATCAGGAACTGCTGTTTGTGGTAAGGGGCATGGAAACCAGTGAAATGGATCCGGACAAGATTGCCCGCACGGTTGTTGACTCGCCGCTGCTGATCTTCCTGTCAAAAAGTCATGAAGGGAATCCGCCGTATCATTTCCGGCTGGAGTTAAAGAGTAAGAAGGATTTGGGCCAGAAAAGTGTGTTCCTGAAAAAGGTGGCTTCTAAGATTGAGATATTATCAGACAGAAAATTGATAAACACAACGGAAAACTATGAATTTGAACTGCGGTTGATTGAAAATAAGCTGGGGAACTGCAATATCATGGTAAAGCTGTATACCCTGAAGGATACACGGTTTTCTTACCGCAGGGATGTGATGCCTACCAGTATAAAACCGGTTAATGCAGCGCTGACCGCAGCGCTTTCAAAGGAATACATGAAAGAGGATGCGCAGGTCCTGGATCCTTTTTGCGGAGTGGGAACCATGCTGATTGAACGCCATAAAGCAGTCAGGGCCAATTCCTCATACGGAATCGATATCCAGGAAGAGGCCATATTGAAGGCCCGGGAAAATGCAGAGGCGGCACGGCAGGTCATCCACTTTATTAATCGGGATTTCTTCCAGTTTACCCATGACTATCTCTTTGATGAAGTGATTACAAATATGCCGTTTAAGATTGGGCGGCTTACGGACGATGCGGTTTATGATATCTACAAACGGTTTTTCCAGATAATCCCTGACTTTTTGAAAAAGGGTTCCATCCTGATTTTGTATACACATAATAAAGAGCATGTGGACCAGCTGACCTTCCGCACAGGCTTTAGAATCATAAAAAGCCATGAGGTGTCGAAAAAGGAGGGAACCGATGTCATAATCCTCCGTTATGAAGGAAATTAACCGGCAAGTTACTTGTATGGCCCGGCCTTCCCGGTATAATGCAGGGCAGATTCCAATATACTAAATAAAAAAGGCTGATATAGATGTTGACAAAGCGATACATCGTTATATTTGCAGGTCTGGGACCGGAGAAATTTACGGAGGATGTCTTAATCAAGACATGGGAGGATGTGGCGGACAGGATTTACCTTGAGACCGGGATTTACATAAGTGCAAGACTGGCCATGTCATATATGATCTGCGGCGACCGCAGGGGCTGCGACCTCAAAGGGCCCACTGCGGAATACACGTCCGTATGGAACCCCGTGGAGGTGGAAAGTGAGGCGGAGTTCCACAAAACATATATCAGGGTAGTGAAGGATGTAAGGAAAGTTTTTGACAATCCATATATGGGTATATCCATTGAAGAAATAAGCTTGTATTATTTTTTAAAATTATAGGGTTTGTACCGGATTGTCCTGCATACCATGCCGGGCTGGCGGCCATACTATCACTGAGGTGATGACAATGAAGCAGGGAGAGCAGGAATCCACAAAGGAATTGGAGGCCCGGGCCAGGGAGGTTGAGACATTTAACAACCATTGGACGGACGGCGAATTCCTGGGGCCTAATACAATGAGGCAGAAAAAAGATATTGATAAGTACGGGGCAAAAGAAACAGAGGAGTCATGATGACTCTTCTTTTTCTTTTAATATGGGGATGGTTACGTTATAATGGAAGCGGAAGTGATTCCTTTTCAAGTTGACCAAAAACAGGGAGGACAAGCAGTTGGCATATTATCCGGACTTCAAACACCTTATGACCACCCCGCAGTACGGCTTTCTGAGGACCGAGCCAAGGCTGGGCAGACGGATTATGCTCCTTGGGCTGGGCGGAAGTTATGCCTATGGGACGAATAACGAAAACAGTGACATTGATTTCAGGGGAATTACCCTGAACATGCCCTCAGACCTGATTGGGCTGACGGAGTTTGAGCAGTATGAGGACAGCGGTACGGACACGGTTATCTATTCATTTAATAAAATGGTGAAGCTGCTTCTGGAATGCAACCCCAATACATGTGAAATCCTGGGCCTTGACCATGACCAGTACCTGATTAAGTCAAGGCTTGGACAGGAACTTCTGGACAACAGGAACCTGTTCCTGTCCAAACGCGCCGCCAAGTCCTTTGGCGGTGCTCTTCCGATCTCAGCTGCGGCGCCTGCAGAATGCCATTGCCAGGGACTCCATGCCGCAGACAGAGCGGGAACGCCATATTTTTAACTCGGTGAAACATGCATTGGAGGATTTTGAGCGGCGGTTTGCTGATTTTGATAAGGGCAGTATCCGTCTCTATATTGATAAGGCGGAGAACCCGCTGCTGGAGACAGAGATATTTGTGGACGCCCATTACAGGCACATGCCTCTTCGGGATTATGAAAATATGTGGTCCATCATGCACAGCGTTGTAAAGGATTATGATAAGATCGGCAAGCGCAACAAAAAGAAGGATGATAACCATCTGAACAAACACGCCATGCATCTTATACGGCTGTTCATGATGGCAGTGGATATCCTGGAAAAAGGGGAAATCCGTACAAACCGGAAGTCTGACCTCAATCTGCTGCTCAGGATACGGGCCGGAGGATTCCAGAAGGAAGACGGGACCTTTGACAGTGAGTTCTATGACATACTGAGGGACTATGAGGAACGGCTTGAAATGGCAACAAAGAATACAACCCTTCCCGATAATCCGGATATGGAAAAGGTGGAGGCATTTGTTGAATATGTGAACAGGAAGGCCATAGAGGGGGATTACTGATGATGGGAATCATTGATGAAATTCAGATGAAATTAAAGGAGATTGAAGAACAGGAACATGTGACAATACTCCACGCAGTGGAATCCGGGAGCCGCGCATGGGGATTTGCTTCACCGGACAGCGATTATGATGTCCGGTTCATATACGTAAGGACCATGGAAGATTATCTGCGCCTGGATGAGCCGAGGGATGTGATAGAATGGCAGATGGATGAAGTGCTGGACATCAATGGATGGGATTTGAGGAAAACCCTGAAGCATTTTCACAGGGGAAATGCCACTTTGTTTGAATGGGGGAATTCACCTGTGGTATATAAGACAACAGATACCTGGAGCAGGATCCACGATGCCGCGTCACCATGTTTTTCGGTAAAAGCAGCAATCCACCATTACTGCGGTACGGCTGGGAATACGTTTAGCCAGTTCCTTCAGGAGGATCTTGTCAGATACAAAAAGTATTTTTATGCGCTGAGGCCATTGCTGGCCGGGCGTTATATACTGGAACACCGCTGTCCGCCCCCGGTGCTGTTTGATGACCTGATGAAAATGGAAATGCCGGTGGATTTACGGGCGGGTATTGAGGAGCTTCTGGAGATAAAGAAGAAAAGCGGCGAAAGCCAAAGGGGAAAGCGGATTCCGGTTATCCAGGAGTTCATTGAACAGGAACTGGAACGGCAGAAGGCTGCTGCATCCGCCCTTGGTGATGACAGGATGGACGGCTGGGAAGAACTGAATCATGTTTTCCTGGAAACCCTGGAAATGCTGGATTGATACTGATATTGGGTAAGCGTTGTAAATACAACGTTTCCGTTGTGAGCATGATTTCCAGATAAAAGGAATTATAAGGACCGGACATGGTAAGCTGAAAGGATTTATGGATGAACCGTGGTTTAAATGGATTGAAAATCATAAAAATTGCAGGAGGAAGCCTTCTGGCCATGGCGGCTGCGGAATGGCTGGGGCTGAATTACGCTGCTTCGGCCGCAGTGATTACCCTTTTAAGCATACATGACACGAAACGGGAGACAATCCGCGTAATGGCAAAGCGCATGGCGGCCTTCCTTGTGGCCCTTTTGCTGGCGCCGGTGTGCTTTTACTGGCTGGGATATCGTCCCATTGCGGTAGGCGCATTCCTTCTGGTTTTTACCCCGGTGTGCACATTGCTGAACGTGCAGGAGGGAATATCGGTGAGTACGGTGCTTATGACCCATTTCCTGACCGAAGGCGCGGTGTCGGCAGGCAATATCATAAATGAGGCATTGTTGCTGCTGGTTGGAACCGGGGTGGGGGTTGGGATGAACCTGTATATGCCCGGAAGGACCGGGGTAATACGGCAGAAGCAGCACCAGATTGAGTCGCAGTTTAGGTGTGTCCTGGCTCATATGGGCGATATCCTGAATGGGGATGGACCGTGTGGCAGCAGACTTCCGGAATTACAAACTGAAACCGTATTTTCCAATCTGAAGGAAATGCTGACACAGGGGGAAGAGGATGCGTATAAGGAAATGGAAAACCGGCTGCTGGCAGAGACGAAATACTATCTGGCCTATATGGGGCTTCGGAAAAACCAGCTGTTGATCCTGCGCAGGATTCAGACGTACCTGGAATGGCCTGATTCATTTCCAAAGCAGGCGCGGTATCTGGCCAGGCTTTTTATGTCTGTCAGCAGTTCCTTCCATGAATATAATAATGCCCGCGGACTGTTGGAGGAGCTGGAAGATGTAAAGCAGCAGATGAGGCTCCAGCCCCTGCCTGTGACCAGGGAGGAATTTGAGGCCAGGGCGGTCCTGTTCCAGGTCCTGCTGGAATTAGAACAATTCCTGGTATTAAAACGGGATTTCGTGGACGGACTTACCCAGCATGAGATACACTGCTTCTGGCAGGCGGATGAAGGGGGTGGCGGCTGAGGCCGATGCTGTCTGTTATGCTGGTACACATATTGGTATACAAAAGTAGCATAAAGAAACGGTATACAGAAACGGTATGCAGAAGCAGTATACAGAAACAGCATATAGAAAAGGCATACAGAAACAGCACACAATAATGACACACAGATGTCATCTTTGCTCTGATAAGATTGGTAAAACAGATGAAAGTGGGGAATTGGATATGGTTTGGCATGAAACTTATCCGGCGCATTGCCAGCCGGATATGAAGCAGATCCGGGAATTTGTAGATAGCCCGTATTGGGAGCAGCTGTGCAGTTATCTGCAAAAGACATACGTCACATCGCCCAGTATTGAATACAGCAGATGTTCCATGCAGACAGGCTGGAATGTAAAGTATAAGAAGGGTTCCAGGGCCATCTGCACTCTTTACCCGGATGAGGGGTATTTTATCTGCATGGTTTCCATTGGCGCCAAGGAGGCGGCTGAGGCGGAATTAGTAATGAAGGGATGCTCGCCTTATCTGCAGGGACTGTATGAAAAGACGGTTCCTTTTAATGGGGGAAGATGGCTCATGATAGAAGTAAGGGATAAGGAGACATTGGAGGATGTAAAGGAAATGATTGGGGTGCGGATGAGAAAGAAAAAATAGAGGAAATGGATCCGGCGGTGTCTGCGGCGCTGCCTTTGAGAGGGCGGATATGAGGGGGTGAGGGAAGTTGTGTTTATAAGGAGATATCAATCCGGGGACTGCAGGGAACTGGCGGAATTGTTTTACAATACGGTGCACGGTGTTAACTGCCGGGACTATACAAAAGAACAGCTGGATGCCTGGGCCTGCGGTTTGGTGGATATGGAAACATGGAACCGGTCCTTTGAGGAGCATTTTACCGTGATTGCACAGGCAGAGGGCCGGATAACCGGATTCGGGGACATGAGCGCGGATGGGTATCTGGACCGGCTTTACGTGCACAGGGATTATCAGGGAAAAGGGATTGCCTCCGCCCTGTGCGGACGCATGGAGCAATGGATACGCGGGCAGGGAAAGGGAAAAGGGGAACTTGTGGTCACAACCCATGCGTCCATTACAGCCAGACCCTTTTTTGAGAAAAGAGGATATCATGTGGTAAAGGAGCAGCAGGTGGAGCGCAGGGGAGTGGTCCTTATTAATTATGTCATGATTAAAAGGCTATGATATTTTTGGGACGTGTTTAAGGAATCTGTTCTGTCAGGTGCGTGCCCTGCATTGTGTGAGAGCAAGACAGTACAGGTGGAAAAAGGAGGCTGCAGCATGATTGAGTTACCGGAGGCATTGACTTATAAGCGTGAACTGGAGGAATTTACTGTGGGCAAAGTAGTGGATAAGGTTCTTGGGCCGTCCTCGCCCCATAAATTCTGCTGGTTCAATGGGGAACCGGCGTGTTATCATGAACACATGGCCGGCAGGCGTGTATGCGGGGCCGGGGCCTTTGGGATATATGTTGAACTTGAATTAGAGGATGGGGTGCGCCTGGCGTTTAACGATGGGGTCAGCGTGCGGCTGATGGGACCAAAGGACAGGCGGCCTGCCAGATACCAGCTAATGGTGGATTTTACGGATGGGTATACCCTGGTGTTTTCCGTGTCCATGTATGGCGGGATTATATGTCACAGCGGGAATTATGATAACGAATACTATGTTAAAAGCCGGGAAAGCGTTTCGCC
>OATU01000738.1_pt1 | contig 25308 bp, 20 predicted proteins | sample 1516711 | NCBI WGS metagenome assembly OATU01 (sample SAMEA2579971, study PRJEB22360) | human gut metagenome | biome: human gut; feature: human-associated habitat; material: faeces | place: Denmark | collected 2008/2010 | reverse complement strand
GCCTCAGGAACTTTGAACCAAGCCTTACCTGTTGCCATACCGGCTGCCATATCTGTTGAGCCGACACCTGTTGAGAAAGCACCCAATGCACCGTATGTACAAGTATGTGAGTCTGCTCCGATAACAACGTCACCTGCAACTACCAAACCTTTTTCAGGAAGAAGTGCGTGCTCGATACCGACTTCGCCGACTTCAAAATAGTTTACAATATCCTGTTCCTTTGCAAAAGTTCTGACCTTTAATGCCTGCTGAGCAGACTTAATATCCTTATTCGGTGTAAAGTGGTCAGGAACAAGAGCAACTTTTGCTTTATCAAATACTCCGTCAAGTCCTATCTTATCAAATTCTCCTATTGCAACAGGAGTTGTTATGTCGTTGCCAAGAACTAAGTTTAAATTCGCCATAATAAGTTCTCCGGCTTTAACACTTTCCTTTCCTGCGGCATTCGCAAGAATTTTTTGCGTCATAGTCATTCCCATAACAAAAACCTTCCTTTCCGAAATGTTTATTTTACTTTTATTACTATTGAATTATAGCACAACAAGTGATATAATTCAAATATATATAATTTATATTATCCATAAAAATAACTTATATGAGGTGTCAAATGTATAACTACGATAATCTTTCCAAATACAAGGTATTTCTGTGTGTTGCCGAGTGCGGCAGTATATCTCAATCTGCCGAGCAACTTTATATTTCTCAGCCGGCTGTCAGTATGACAATAAAAAAGCTTGAAGAAAGTCTTGGAACAACTTTGTTTTTACGAAAACCGAGAGGTGTTGTTCTGACCGAAAACGGCAGACTTCTTTATGACGGCGTAAAACAAGCATTAAATATGCTCTCCGATACCGAAAGCAATTTAAAGCACCTTGAAAACAACGGCAGACTTCGCATTGCCGCAAGTAATGTGCTTTGCAAGTACCTGCTTATGCCCTATCTTCAAAAATTCACCGAAAAATATCCTTTCACCGATGTTTCCATAACTTGTACATCATCTGCAAATGCACATAAAATGCTTGAAGAGTGTAAAATCGACGTTGCGCTTATGGCAAAGCCCGACAACATCAGCGGTCTTGAATATTATCCGCTCGGTGCAATACAGGACACATTCGTCTGTACTCCGTCATACTTGAAACGTCTTGACTGCAACGATTTTGAAATTTTTGAACGTGGCAATATTATGCTTTTAAATAAAGACAACGTTTCCCGTATGCATATAAACAACTACTATGCCGAAAACAATATCAATCCTACGCATATCCTTGAAGTGAACGATATGGATATGCTTATTGAATTTGCCAAAATCGGCATAGGTGTTTCATGTGTGGTAAAGCAGTTTGTAAAAAGCGAATTGTCTAACGGCTCACTTATCGAAATAAATTTGCCTAATGCAATACCGACACGTGAAACAGGCTTTTTATATAATCAAAATATTCAGCCGTTTAATGATAATATTTTAAGGCTTATCAACATTAATTGATTATAGACAAAACCTTTACGGTTTTGTCTGCTTTATTTTGGGGAGTTTGATGGCGTATCGGAAAGACATCCAACGCTCGAAGAGCGGTTTTGCCGTAGGCAAAACTACTGAAAAAGCTAACCTCAAGTTTCAATCATTTCTGGCGACATGCGCGGCAGAAATGGCTTAAAATCTAAAGTTTCGACTTTGGAGGAACTTTAGATTTTTCTCTGAAAATACTCAAAAATTACATCAGCATGATGTGATTTTTGGAGCTGTCGACATTTTGTCGACAAGCTCTCTATTAATTAATCTTTTTCACCTTTGCAAAGGCCGCCATAAGACGTTTAAATCCGATACTTTCAAATTGAATTTCAAGAATACAGTCATTTCCGCAAGGAGTGGCTTTCAGAATTTCTCCGCGTCCGAATGTTCTGTGTTCAACGGCATCACCGGCTTTGAATTTAGAATAGTCGGTTGAACCACTTGATTTTACACTGCTGCCAAACCCTTTTGTCATATAAACTTCTTTTTTCGGTGCAGACGCATTACGCACTCCTAAGTCTTGCATTACCTTTGCAACTTTCGGTTGCAGCGTCGTCTTGTCCTCAAGATATTCAACAGGTATTTCCTTGAAAAATCTTGACGCGGTTGTCGGCATTGTTTTACCGTGAATAGTTCTGCTTATCGTTTTGGTGATATAAAGCTGTTCTTTCGCTCTCGTTATCGCAACATAGCAAAGACGTCTTTCTTCTTCTATATCATCGTCCGATTCCATTGAGCGCATTCCCGGGAACAAACCTTCTTCAAGACCGCTCAAGAATACAATTGGGAATTCAAGACCTTTTGCACTGTGAATAGTCATAAGTACCGCACTGTCCTCATTTTCGTCATATCCGTCTATATCCGAAACAAGACTTATATTTTCCAAAAATTCACCCAGTGTATTCCCCGTTTCTTCATTCTTCTCAAACTCGGTAATAACAGAAATAAATTCGCCCAAGTTTTCTATTCTTGTCTTACTTTCCGTTGTATCTTCCATTACAAGTGTCGGCATATATCCTGTATCATTCAATATTCTTCCTGTAAGTTCTTCAATTGTGACGGTATCTTTAAGTTTGATAAGTGATTGTATTATTTCCGAAAAACCAAGTAATTTTTTTATAGCCGTTTTAAATTCAGGGTAATCGTCCGCGTGAGAAATAACATCATAAAGACTTGTTTCCTTTTCACGTGCAATATTTCTCGCTTTTTCAAGCGTTGCGTTACCGATTTTTCTTTTCGGCTCATTGATAATTCTTGCCAGACTTACATCATCATTCGGATTATATACAACTCTCAAATATGCAATTATATCCTTAATTTCCTTACGATCATAGAATCGAAGTCCCGAAAGGACTTTGTACGGAACAGACTCACGCATAAGCATTTCTTCTATTACACGCGACTGTGCATTTGTTCTGTACAGTATCGCACAATCCGAAAATGAACCTTGTTCATCGAAATGCTTCTTTATCTGACGTGCAATATATCTTGCCTCGTCATATTCGTTTGTACCCGTGTATACAAAAACTTTGTTTCCGTCGCCGTTTGACGTCCACAAAGATTTACCCATTCTACCCTTATTGTTAGATATAACGCTGTTTGCGGCGTCAAGGATATTTTGCGTTGAACGGTAATTTTGGTCAAGCGTTATCTTTTGTACATCAGAGTAATCATCTTCAAAATTAAGAATATTTCCGATATTGGCACCTCTGAATTTATAAATACTTTGGTCGTCATCACCGACAACGCAAAGATTTCTGTTTGCCTGTGCAAGAAGATTAATAAGAAGATACTGCGAATTGTTCGTATCCTGATACTCATCAACAAGTATGTACCGGAACTTATCTTGATATTTTGACAATACATCGGGATTTTCACTTAAAATCTTAACTGTATTCAAAATAATATCGTCAAAATCGACTGCATTGTTTTTTCTGAGTTTTGTTTGGTATCTATAATATATTTTCGCAATTATGCTCATACGGTAATCGCTTTTGTAAACATTTTCAAAAGTTGCCGCATCCATCAAGTCATTTTTTGCGTTACTTATTATAGATAACACGTTTCTGACAGGAAAACTTTTTTCGTCAATATCAAGTTCTCTTAGACATTCTTTCATAACAGTCTTTGTATCTGCTGTATCGTAAATTACAAAATCACGGCTGTAACCAAGCAAATCAATGCAACTACGCAAAATTCTGACGCAAACCGAGTGAAATGTACCAATCCACATATCTTTTGCGGTATCACCCAAAAGTCTTTCAATACGGTCTTTCATTTCTCTCGCGGCTTTGTTTGTAAAAGTTATCGCTAAAATATTCCATGGACGTATATGTTTTTCGGAAATCATATATGCAATTCTGTTTACAAGCACCGTTGTTTTTCCGCTTCCCGCACCTGCAAGCACAAGAACAGGACCTTCCGTTGCCAATACAGCCTCTTTTTGCCTTTCGTTAAGTTTATCTAACATATTATTCATAAAGTATTCTCCTAAAATCATTTTTATATTATGACACACTATTCTTCTATAATCATTTTTGTATTATACCACATATTCATAAAAAACACAAACTTTTAAAACCATTTCTTCAATAAGTTTTTCAGTATAAACGTGTCGAAATTCGGCAAATTTAAGTGTAGAAAGGCGGTGAATAATTTGAAAAAAGTTTCCTGTAAAACAATAGTTTTTCTTCTTTTAAATTTGTGTATTTTCACAAGCGTTTATGCCGATGAAATCAAAGTCGTTCCTATCGGTAAAGCGGTAGGCGTAAAGATATATACCGACGGTTTGCTCGTTGTTGGGACATCGGAAGTAAACGGTGAAAATGTTTCAAAAAAATACGGTATAAAGATAAATGACAGAATAGAAAAAATAAATAATCAACTCATCAACAATACAGAAGAATTTTCAAAGACCGTAAATGAAAATCCAAGCGGTGTGGCACTTTCAATAAAGCGGGATAATCAAGATATTTTGATTAATGCCGTTCCCGTTTTATCGGAAGACAATATATACCGTTTAGGTCTTTGGGTGCGTGACAGTACCGCCGGAATCGGTACTGTGACTTATTACAATCCCCAAAACAACAGCTTTGCCGCACTCGGTCACGGAATAAACGATATTGATACAGGTAATATTTTATCCGTTAAATCAGGAAATATTCTTAATTGCGATATTTTATCTGTATCAAAAAGTTCAAAAGGTCATCCCGGAGAAATTAACGGTGCGTTTGACGGTAATACAATAGGTAATATCAGTATAAATTCACAAATAGGTATTTACGGAAATATGTCTTGCGATGAATTTTCCTCTGATAATGCCATCCCCGTTGCCGCAAAGGAACAGATATGCGAAAGTGACGCGTATATACTTTCAGACGTTATAGGGCAAAAAACGGAAAAATACTCGATAAAAATAAACAAAATCACAAACGATTCCGACAAAGGATTGATTATTGAAATTACCGACCCTCGTTTAATCGACTGCACAGGCGGAATTGTTCAGGGTATGAGCGGCTCGCCGATTATACAAAACGGTATGCTTATAGGTGCGGTAACTCATGTATTTGTAAACAATCCCACAAAAGGATACGGAACTCTTGCTGAAAATATGATTGACATGACTAACACCATAGATTAAAAAAATCAAAAATCACATCAAAATTGATGTGATTTTTGAGCTGTATTAAATTTCAATAAGTTCTTTCGGTGATGATGTCAGATTTACCGCTTTACCGTTTTGTACAACGATTAAATCTTCAATTCTTACGCCGCCGAAACCGTCTATATAAATTCCCGGTTCAACCGTAATTACGTTACCGTTTTGCACAACAGCATTGTTTTTCGGTGAAAATGACGGATTTTCGTGAATTTCAATACCGACACTGTGTCCAAGACTGTGACCGAAGTTTTCACCGTAACCTGCTGCGGTTATAATCTTTCGTGCCACTCCGTCCACTTCACTGCACTTCATACCTGCTTTAATTGCGTCTATTGCAGTGGTTTGCGCTTTTAAAACTGTATTGTAAATTTCTTTTTGTTTATCATTCGCTTTGCCGACAACTACTGTTCTTGTCATATCCGAACAGTAACCCTCGAAAACACAGCCGAAATCCAAAGTAAGAAAATCTCCGTTTTCGATTTTTTTATCGGTAGCTATGCCGTGTGGCATTGCCGAACGAATACCCGATGCGGAAATAGTGTCAAACGACAATGCAGTCGCACCTTGTTTTTTCATAAAGAACTCCAAATCAAGTGCTATTTCTCTTTCGGTTACTCCCTCTTTAATTCTGCCTAAAACATATTCAAATGCCATATCGCCAATTTTTTCAGCCTCTGCGATTTTTTTAATTTCGCATTCGTCTTTTATTTCTCGCGGTTTGTTTATAAGATTTTGCATTTCAACAAAATCTTGTCCGTCTTTTAGTTTTGCTCTTATTCGCTTATTTTCTCCGACGCTCATATATGATTCTTCAAAACCTATATATTTTTCGTCTATTCTTGAAAATATTTTTTCAAAACCTTTTGCAATATCAATCACTTCAAAGCCTTTTGCTTGCTCACGCGCCTGTATTGTGTATCGCGAATCTGTGATAATATACTTGCCGCTGTGCGAAATAAGTAAATATGCGTCCTCTGACGTGAAACCACTGTAATAAAATATATTCGGATAGCTTGATATAAAAACCGCCTCGTTATCGTGCATTTTTTCGCACAGTTTATCTATTCTGCTCTGCATACCAATGCCTCCAATGCAAGTTCATACCCCTTAAATCCCAAACCGCAAATCTGTCCTATACATTCAGGTACGATAACAGATGTATGTCTGAACTCTTCACGTTTATGGATGTTTGAAATATGTACTTCGATTACGTCCATTTTAACCGAACCGAACGCATCTCTGATAGCATACGAATAATGAGTAAATGCCCCCGGATTTATTATAATACCGTTGTAATTACCCATTGCACTGTGTATTTTTTCAACGATTTCACCCTCAAAATTACTTTGAAAAAAATCAACCTCAACACCAAGTTCATCTGCTTTTTTTCTAATGTTTTTTTCCAAATCGTCAAGAGTGCTGTTTCCGTATATTCCCGGTTCTCTGATACCAAGCATATTTAAGTTTACGCCGTTTATAACAAGATACTTCTTCAATATATCCCAATCCTCTCGTATTATAATGTTTCTATTTCTTTCATAAGTTCATCGACAAGGCTGTCTTGAGGTACTTTCTTTATAATCTCGCCTTTTTTAAAAATAAGTCCCTCACCTTTTCCGCCTGCAATTCCTATATCAGCCTCTCTCGCTTCACCGGGGCCGTTTACCGCACAACCCATAACGGCGATTTTAATAGGCTTATCAATATTTGCGGCACGTTTTTCAACTTCGTTTGCGATTGAAATAAGGTCAAGTTGAGTTCTTCCGCAAGTCGGACACGAAACTATCTCCGCACCTGTTTTTCTCATACCCAAAACCTTTTGAATATCATACGCTGCATAAATTTCTTCAACAGGGTTTGCCGTAAGCGAAACACGCATAGTATCGCCTATTCCTTCTGCCAAAAGTGCACCAATTCCGACAGCCGATTTAACCGTTCCGCCTTTTAACGTACCTGATTCGGTTACACCGATATGCAACGGAATATCCGATATTTCATTGAATTTTCTGTATGCGCAAAGCATTTTCGGAACGTCTGAAATCTTAATTGACACAACCACATTATTAAAATTAAGTTCGTCAAGAATTGCAACGTGTCCCATAGCACTTTCCACAAGTGCGTCGGCTGTTACACCGCCGTATTTTTGAAGTAATTCTCTTTCAAGCGAACCGCCGTTGACGCCGATTCTGATAGGGATTTCTCTTTCCTTTGCCATTTCGACAACTTGCTTTACTCTGTCGCGGTCACCGATATTGCCGGGATTAATTCTGACTTTATCCGCACCGTTTTTCATACATTCCAACGCAAGACGATAATCAAAATGTATATCGACAACAAGTGGTATATGAATTTGCTTTTTTATATCCGCTACGGCTTTAGCCGCAACCATATCAGGCACGGCAACACGAATTATCTCGCAGCCTGCATTTTCAAGTTCATGTATCTGATTTACCGTTGCTTTGACATCTCTTGTGTCAGTATTACACATAGACTGAATTGCAACGGGATTGTCACCGCCGATTTTCACACCGCCTATATTTACAATTCTTTTTTGTTTTCTCATAAATATTAACCTCACTTATTGAATAAACGCATTATATCGTGGAATGATACGAACACAATGAATGCCAATAACAATAACATTCCGACTGCATGAACTACCCCCTCTTTTTCAGGCGGAATAGCCTTTCTGCGTATCATTTCGATCAGTACAAACAATATTCTTCCGCCGTCAAGTGCAGGTATCGGAAGAAGATTGAATATTCCGAGATTTATTGTCAAAAGTGCAACCAAGTTAAGCACATAAAGCCAACTGTAACTGCCCGAATTAACCGCGTTGTTCACTTCGCTTACAATTCCGACAGGTCCTGACATTTGGTCTACTCCGACCTTACCTGTTATCATCTGCCAGAATGACTGATACACAAGCTTAACCACAAATTCGGTTTCATTTAAAGCCTCTCCCCAAACATTAAATATCGTTATATCCTTTGTTTTAGGTGTAAAGCCTATTATATATCTTGTGCTTGTTTCCGACTGACCTACAAGTGAATCGTCCTTAGGCATTTTATCGGAATATTCCACAAACTGACCTGTTGTGTATCCGTTTATTGTACTGTCAACTTGTACGCCGTTTTCTCCGTAAGTTGTTTTGACAATTTGCTCCGTCGGCATAAATGAATAGTCGATTTTTTCACCGTTTCTTGAAACCGTTACGGTTGCCTGTTCGTCTTTTTTGAAATTTTGAGCATAAAGTGAAATATCATTATAGAAATTAATTTTCTTTCCGTTAATCTTTATAATCTTATCATTCGGCTGTACTCCGACTTGTTCTATATAGCTGTGCGGAACAACCGTATCAATAACATTTGTTCGTGCAGGCGACGTTGACGGAACGATAACAAGAAACAGTACAAAACCCAAAATAATATTAAAAACACCGCCTGCCAAAAGCACAAGCAATCTTTTCCATGCTTTTTGATTTGAAAAAGCTCGCGGATCGGTATTGTCGGCTTCATCTTCGCCCTCAAATTTACAATAACCACCAAGCGGCAAAATTCTTATTGAGTATTGTGTTTCGCCTTTCTTTTTCTTGAATATTGCAGGTCCCATTCCGACAGAAAATTCATCGACTTTAAAGTTCAGCATTTTTGCAACAATAAAGTGACCGAATTCGTGCAGTGAAACCATTACAAGGAACATTACAACAGATACAATCGCAGTTATCAAATTAAACTCTCCTTTTCAAATCTATATACAATCTCACGGGCTAACTTATCTGTTTCCCATATATCCGAAATTGTCGGATTTTCGATATTTTTAATCTCGCTCATTGCCTTTGCGATAGCGTCGGATATACCGAGATAAGATATTTTACCTTGCATAAACAACTCAACCGCCGCCTCATCGGCACTGTTAAATACAGTCGGTTTTATACCGCCGTCTTTAAGTGCGTCATATGCCAATTTCAACGCATAAAACGTGTCTGTATCAGGTTCGTCAAATGTAAGTGACGGATACTTTGTAAAGTCAAGTTCGTTATTCTTCATCGGAAGTCTGTTCGGATACGTCAATGCGTACTGTATAGGAAGTCTCATATCAGGTGCACCGAGCTGTGCAATTACTCCGTTATCCACGAACTCAACCATTGAATGTACAACGCTTTGTCTGTGCACCAAGACTTTTATGTTATCCGTTCCGAAAAGCCACTTTGCCTCCATCACTTCAAGTCCTTTATTGACAAGCGTTGATGAATCTATCGTAACCTTTGCACCCATATTCCAATTAGGGTGTTTTAATGCGTCCTCAGGTTTTATGTCAACCAGTTCTTCACGTTTTTTCCCAAAGAACGGACCGCCCGATGCGGTTAAAAGTATTCTCTTTACTTCGCGTCTGTCCTTACAGCCTTGAAGTGACTGAAATATCGCACTGTGTTCACTGTCTACCGGAAGTATCGCAACTCCGTTTTCCTTTGCCAAATCCATAACGATATGACCGCCTGTTACAAGGGTTTCCTTATTCGCAAGAGCAATATTTTTCTTTGCCTTTATTGCCTCTATTGTAGGCTCAAGTCCCGAAATACCGACAACCGCGGTTACAACCGTATCAGCACCGTCAGCCGTTGCCGTTTCTATAAGACCTTCTTTTCCTTGTACTACTTTTATATCGGTATCGGCAAGCTTGATTTTTAAATCCTTAGCCTTTTCTTCATCGGTAATGCACACCGTTTTCGGTTTAAACTCTCTCGCCTGTTTTTCAATCAAATCAATATTTGAATGTGCAGACATTGCCTCTATTTTTATGCCCTTGTATTCGCGGGCAATTTCAAGAGTCTGTGTACCGATTGAGCCTGTTGACCCCAATACCGCTATTTTCTTTTCAAATTCCATTTGTCTTTTCTCCAATTAATTTGACATTCCCTACATAACTCCAAAAATTACTATCGGCAATATGAACATTATAGGTGCTATAAACATAACGCTGTCAAATCTGTCCATAAATCCGCCGTGTCCCGGGAATATCCAACCGAAATCTTTTATTTCTGTATCGCGTTTGATAGCCGAAGCAATCAAATCGCCGAGCTGTGACAATGCACCGCCTACAAGACCGTAAACCGCACCCTCAACAACTACATTACTCCACGTCAACATATTTGTATCAAATACATTTTTCACAATCAAAAGATACACAATGCAGATAACCATTGCACCGACAACACCGCCAACTGAACCTTCAACCGTTTTATTTGGGCTGACATGAGGTATCAGCTTGTGTTTGCCAAAAAATCTGCCTGTAAAATATGCAAACGTATCACACGACCACGCACATATAAATGTTAAAAGCATTGTTGCTGTATCAAACGTTTCTTTTGCAAGCCACACGCAACTCATCGAAAGTACAATATATATAGTTAAGAAACCGTTTGAAAGTATATCCTTATAATTTCTTTTACCGTGCTTTGCCACTACTGTAATCATATGCAGTGCTATGATAAAAATTATACCTATTGACGCAGTTGCCCATGCAAAAGTATCCCACTCTATTGCTTTGCAAAAATAAATTGATGACATCAATATGACAGCGGAAATAAATCCGATAGTTTTCATTCCGACATCGGCTTTTGTCGCACTGTAACACTCATATAGCATAAACAATATAACCGCCGCAAGTGCAACTGTAAAGCATATAGGCGGTAAAAACAGTATACCAACAAATACCGCCAATGCGACCACCGACGTTATAATTCTCTTAACCATTTTTACACACCCCCAAATCTTCTGCCTCTGTTTTGAAAATCGATTATAGCCTTATGTAAATCAGTCGGTTTAAAATCAGGCCATAGCTTATCGGTAAACCACATTTCAGCATAGCTTACCTGCCAAAGCATAAAGTTTGACAATCTCTGCTCACCGCTTGTTCTGATAAGCAAGTCAACGTCAGGTTGATTTTCGGTATACAGATAGCTTGAAAAAACTTCATCGTCTATATCATCAACATTCTGCCTGCCGTCCGTAACATCCTTACAGACATTTTTCACTGCATTGACAATTTCTTCACGACCGCCGTAGTTAAGAGCGATATTCATAACAATTCCTGTATTATTCTTTGTAAAATTCTCTGTCTTTATAATCTGCCGGCAAATTTCTTCGGACAGACCTTTTCTTGAACCGATTACACGAATAACAACATTCTCTCCCGAAAGAGTTTTTTCGGCATTTCTCAGATAGTCAAGCAAAAGCGACATAAGATAGTCAACTTCTTCTTTCGGTCGTTTCCAATTTTCTGTTGAAAAAGCATATACCGTTATATACTTTACACCGAGATTATTTGCCTCTGTGATAATTTTTTTCAGTGAATCCGCTCCGGCACTGTGTCCGGTACTTCTCGGCAAGCCTCTTTTTTTCGCCCATCTGCCGTTACCGTCCATTATAATTCCGATATGCTGCGGAAGTCTTGACATATCTATTTCATTGATTTTCTTTTTCTTTGAAAAAAACATACGATACCTCTCTATTTAGCACAATACCGGCAGACTTAGCCTGCCGGTCATATGCGTAGTGATTTTAATTATCAAACCTCAAGGATTTCTTTTTCCTTTGCGGCACTGATATTATCAATTTCTTTAATATACTTATCTGTCAAGTCTTGTATATCCTTTTCTGTTTCTTTCAAATCGTCCTCTGTGATTTCGCCGTCTTTCTTCATAGCCTTGTACTTATCAATCGCGTCACGTCTTGCGTTACGAATTTGCACCTTAGCTTCTTCTGTATACTTCTTTACAGTCTTAACAAGTTCTTTTCTTCTTTCCTCTGTCAGCGGAGGGAAGTTAAGTCTTATAACCTTACCGTCATTTTGTGGTGCTATACCGATGTCAGACGCATTGATTGCCTTTTCGATTTCCTTTAAAACGCTTGCGTCCCAAGGTTGAATAACAAGTAATCTCGGTTCAGGTGATGAGATTGAACCTACCTGTTGGACAGGCGTCATTGTGCCGTAGTAATCAATAGCAACTTTATCAAGTACAGACGCGTTTGCACGTCCTGCACGGATTGTCTTTAATTCACCCGCATAACCGTTTATTCTTTTTTCCATCTTTTCTTCAATTTCAGGATACTTACCCATTTTAAAATTCCTCCTTAAATATATCAATTAATCCTAAAGTTTTCCCTCATTATTTACAAGTGTACCTATTTTTTCGCCTTTTACCGCTCTTACAATGTTTTCAGGGTCGCTAAGACCGAAAACAAGTATAGGCATATTATTATCACGGCACATTGATGCCGCAGTTGAATCCATTACGCCGAGATTTTTTGAAAGTATATCACTGAATGAAAGTACATCATATTTCTTTGCGTCAGGATTTATATTAGGGTCGCTGTCATATACTGCATCAACTTTCTTTGCAAGCAATATAACCTGTGAATCTGTTTCAACTGCACGAAGTGCGGCGGCTGTATCTGTTGACATAAACGGATTACCTGTTCCGCAGCCGAATATTACTACTCTGCCCTTTTCAAGATGTCTTTCAGCCTTACCTCTGATATAAGGTTCTGCCACCTGTCGCATTTCAATCGCAGTCTGCACTCTTGTAGGTACATTGCAGTTTTCAAGTGCACTGCAAAGTGCCAACGCATTTATCGCAGTTGCAAGCATACCCATATGGTCAGCTCTTGTTCTGTCCATATTCTCACTGCTTCGTCCTCTCCAGATGTTTCCTCCGCCTACAACGATTGAAACCTGTACACCCATGTCCACAATTTTCTTTATGTTCTCACTGATATGTGCAATAGTATGCTCATCAAGTCCAAATCCATTTGTTCCCGCAAGTGCCTCTCCGCTTATTTTTAAAAGCACTCTCTTATACTTTGCTCTCATCTATGGTATCCTCCTTAAATTGTTATTCATATTGTATAATATTATACCAAAACTTTCACAAAAAAGCAATATAGAATTGTCATTTAATTATAGTTTTTGCACTATTAAAGTCTTTGTGCAAGCTTTTCAACATTTTCACGTCTGAATTCTTCAAATCTGTCCTCTTCTATCGCCTTTCTGATGCGTTCCATAAGCTCATTATAAAAATACAAATTATGAAGAACTGCCAATCTCATTCCAAGCATTTCTTTTGCCTTGAACAAATGTCTTATATATGCTCTCGTATAGTGCTGACAAGCAGGACAACCACATTCTTCGTCAATCGGTCTTGTATCAAGTTCATATTTTTGGTTCATTAAATTCATTGTGCCGTTTCTTGTAAAGATAAATGCGTGTCTTGCGTTTCTTGACGCGATAACACAGTCAAAGAAGTCTACACCTCTTGCAACCGATTCAATAATATTTGACGGTGTTCCGACACCCATTAAGTATCTCGGCTTATTTACAGGTGCATGAGGAAGTACAACATCAAGAATATGATACATTTCTTCGTGGCTCTCGCCAACCGCCAAACCGCCTATCGCATATCCCGGTAAGTCAAGTTCCGCAATTCTCTGCATATGCTCAATTCTTATATCATCGAAAGTTCCGCCTTGATTGATACCGAAAAGCATTTGATTTTTGTTAATTGTATCGTCAAGCGAATTAAGTCTTTCCATCTCTTTTTTACAGCGAACAAGCCATCTGTACGTTCTGTCGCATGAGTCCTTTACATATTTGTACGGTGCGGGATTTTCAATACATTCGTCAAATGCCATTGCTATGGTAGACGCAAGGTTTGACTGTATCTGCATACTTTCTTCAGGTCCCATAAATATTTTGTGACCGTCAATATGTGAATTAAAGCTGACGCCTTCTTCTGTTATTTTTCTCAAACCGGCAAGTGAAAACACTTGAAAACCGCCGCTGTCCGTTAAAATAGGTCTGTCCCAATTCATAAATTTGTGAAGCCCGCCAAGCTGTTTTATAACTTTGTCGCCCGGTCTTAGATGTAAATGATAGGTATTTGAAAGTTCAACCTGACATCTTATCTCTTTTAAATCCATTGTACTTACCGCACCTTTTATTGCCGCTATTGTTCCGACGTTCTGAAAAACGGGCGTCTGTACAACTCCGTGTACCGTATGAAATTCACCGCGTCTTGCATTTCCGTCAGTATGCAAAATTTTAAACATTTCGTATCTCCTTTATTTTATAAACATCGCATCGCCAAATGAAAAAAATCTGTATTTTTCCTGTACCGCTGTTTTATAGGCATTCAGCACATTTTCTCTGCCCGCCAAAGCACTTACAAGCATTATAAGTGTTGATTCAGGCAAGTGGAAGTTTGTTATAAGCGCGTCTATAACGTGAAATTCCTTACCCGGATAAATAAATATATTCGTCCAGCCTGTTTTTTGTTCAAGTTTTTCGTTTTCCATTCCGACCGTTTCCAAAACTCTTGTAGCAGTTGTTCCGACAGAAATTACACGTTTACCGTTTGATTTTGTTTTATTTACCAAATCGGCTGTTTCCTGCGGAAGTATATAAAATTCCGAGTGCATTTTATGTTCAAGTATATCATCGGCTTTAACAGGTCTGAATGTTCCGAGTCCGACGTGAAGTGTTACATAACCTATATTAACGCCTTTTGCCTTAATCTTTTCAAGCAATTCAGGTGTAAAGTGAAGTCCTGCCGTAGGTGCCGCCGCACTGCCGGGATTTTTTGCATACACTGTTTGGTATCTGTTTTTATCTTCAAGTTTATGTGTTATATAGTGAGGCAGAGGCATTTCTCCGAGTTTATCCAAAACCTCCTCAAATACTCCCTCATACTCAAACTTAACAAGTCTGTTACCGTCATTTATAACGTCCAAAACCTCTGCTTTAAGCTCACCGTTGCCAAAAACAAATCTTGCGCCGGGTTTAGCTTTTCTGCCAGGTTTCAAAATCACTTCCCAAGTATCAAGCGTATGCTTATGCAAAAGCAAAAATTCAATAGCACCGCCCGTGCCCTCCTTTTGACCGTACAGGCGTGCCGGAAGTACCTTTGTATCATTCAATATAAGTGCATCACCCTCATTTAGTTCATCGACTATATCATAAAAATGCTTATGCTCAATTTCACCTGTATTTTTATCAAGTATCATAAGCCTTGAAGAACTTCTGTCCTTTAAAGGTTCTTGTGCAATAAGTTCTTCGGGCAAGTCATAATAAAAATCCGTTCTTTTCAAAATAATTACCTCTTTTTTCTGTTCATTTAGATTACATTATACCAAAAAAATAAGGTTGTTGCAATAGTTTGCGACAACCTTATTAAATTTTAAAGAATTCTTTTAATTGACAGTTGTTATTGTATTAGTTAATGGGCATTTAGTATCATCCCACAACATAAATTTATAATTTGATGTTTCCGGGAAATCTGAAGTGATTGTCAAAGTACCGTCTGCTACTTCACCATTATTTAATTTAACTCCTAACAATTCGCCGTTTTCATCATATTCTGCAGTATACAATGTAACTTCAGGTAAATCACTATTATCCGCAGATGTTATTGTAAATGTTATTTTATTGTTTTTCAATTCTTTTTGAACTTCTACCTTATCTGCATATTTACCTATTGCCACAACATCAAACTTAGTTACAACATCAGGATTGAAGAATGTCGCATTACCATTAATTCGGTTCCAAACAAATGCTTTGAAATGGCTTAACAATGCGGTTTATTGGGGTTGTGTATTGTAAAATAAAAATTGTGATTTGATAATATTTTTATTATCCTTAACCATTCACTTCTTTTTATTCATTAATCAATTCCTGTACAAGATATTCATCGCTCATACAATGCATATCAGATACACCGTTACTCATTAATTCATACAACTGTGAATGATAAAAATATCCAATGCTTTTTCAATAGTGATTGCATTTTTCTTTGCAAAAAAGTTCCACCACACGAGCATATTTCTTTTGCAACAAAATCGGATTAGCATTCATAGCTATTCACTCCATTCAAAGTGCAAATAGTTCAATGCTTTATCTGTACGAAAAGCTATTTGTAAGTTCGCCTTGCCAATCTCCTGTTATTTCGCTTATTAGCGGTTACAGCAGGCGTCTTGAGTATATCCACACTTTTTGATATACGTTTAGCAAAAATCAAAAATAGCATGGCAGTATTAAAACCACTATGCTATAAAAAGTTTAATTTTTTTGGAGTGGTACATAATTTGATAATTTGCATTATGAGAGGTTCAACGACGGTACCGTAAAATGTATCGAAGATGAGATACCATTTGAGCTACCAAAAGGGTGGGAATGGGAACGTCTTGGATATCTAGCACAGTATAAAAAAGGACCTTTTGGAAGTAGCATTACTAAAGCAATGTTTGTTCCAGACATTCCAGATGCTGTTAAAGTTTACGAGCAAAAAAATGCAATTAACAAGGATGCAACATTAGGTAGTTATTTCATTTCTGCTGAAAAATATGAATCACTGAAAGGTTTTGAGGTGTTTCCTAACGACATCATCGTCAGCTGCGCTGGCACAATCGGAGAAACTTTTGTATTACCAATAGGAATGAGAAAAGGCATTATAAATCAAGCATTAATGAAAATTTCTTTATTTGATTTAGAAACTATGGATTTTTATTTAACGTATTTTGATTTCAAACTAAAGAGTGCAGTACAGGAACAAGGACATGGTATCGCATTAAAAAATATTCCACCATTTGATGTACTAAAAAAATATTTAATTCCGATACCACCTATTCAAGAACAACATCGAATTGTTACTGCTGTAAACAATTTGATTTCTAAGGTGGATTTTATCAATACTGATAGTGATGCAATTGTTAACTTAGTTTCACAGATCAAATCCAAAATCCTTGACCTTGCTATTCGTGGCAAACTTGTACCACAAGATCCGAACGATGAGCCGGCTTCTATGCTTCTTGAGCGTATTCGTGCAGAAAAAGAAGAACTCATCAAGCAAGGTAAAATCAAGCGTAATAAGAAGGAATCTGTCATCTTCAAAGGTGATGATAACTCTTACTATGAAAGTATTGGAGATGAAACAACAAATATTGATGATGAAATACCATTTGAATTACCGCAAAATTGGGAATGGAGTAGATTGCAGACTATTTGTTATCCTATAACTGATGGAACTCATAAAACCCCCACATATTCTGATACAGGTTATATCTTTTTGTCAGCAAAAAATATAACTACAGGAAAAATTAATTGGAATGATGTTATGTATATTCCAAAATCTTTGCATGATGAACTATATTCAAGAATATCACCGCAAATAAATGATATATTACTTGCGAAAAATGGAACCACAGGAGTTGCTGCAATAGTAGATAGAGAGTGTGAATTTGATATTTACGTAACATTGGCTCTTTTGAGAGTAATAAGCAATAACGATATTTTGCCACAATACTTACTAAAAATACTAGCAAGTAATACCATTCAAGATTATTTTAATAGTTCTCTAAAAGGAATAGGTGTTCCTAATCTTCATCTTGAACATATTAGAACTACTCTTATTCCTATTCCACCTATAAATGAACAAAAGCGAATATCTAAGAAAGTTGATCAATTATTCTTTCTGCTTGATTCCATCGCAAAAAATGCAAATTAACATCTTAGCCGCCCTCATCCGAGGACGGCTGAATGTTTTTTACCAAGTTACAATTTTATTTACAAGTTCTTGTTGTTCACTGGCGGTACGGCGAAGATAAATTCGTGTTGTTTCAATACTTTCATGCCCCATAAGATCAGCCAATAAAGCAATATCATTATATTTTTCAAGAAAATTCTTTGCATATCTGTGGCGGAATGAATGAGGATAAACCACTTTTTTATCAAGTCCGTATTTTTCGGCATAGTTTTTAAGCTGTTGTGAAATTCCGCGGGTGGTAATTCTATTGCCATATCTGTTAAGAAACAAATAACCGGAAGAACGCTGTGTGTCATTCAGCCACTCGAGAGTTTCTTTCTTTAATTTTTTCGGTATGTACAATCGTCGAAGCTTTCCGCCTTTAGTGTATAAATCGAAATATCCGATTTCGATATGCTCAATTTTAATTTGAATCAACTCGCTTACTCTTGCCCCTGTAGCAGCTAAATACCAGACAACGAAATACCATTCCATATTGCCGTCCTTTTTGAGTTGCTTTTTCAGAAAATTATAATCTGCATTGCTGATAACATTTTCTAAAAAATTCTTCTGCTGTACCTTTACAGCTTTTAACTGCAACTGCTGTTTTTTCAAATATTCCAAGTACTTGTTCATCGCTTGTATACGCAAATTCACCGTCTTTGGCTTGAAAAATTCCATTAAATAACCTTTGTATGCAAGTAAATTTTCTTTGCTTACAGTGTCATAATGTTCCAAAAAATAATTCACTGTCCACAGATAAGATGTAATCGTGTTTTCTGATAAATTCCCCTTTCTCAAGTATTCCTCAAATGTTTGCTTTGCCTTCATAAAAAAGACACCTCCGATAAAATATTTTTGCGAAATAGTCGCTCTAATATTATATCGAAGATGTCTACAATCCTCTTATGTTGAATTTCTGTCACTATGTGTTGAACATTCTATAATTGAATATCATTTCTTCGAATCTCAGTTGAGTTCCTTTTCAATATAACTTAAATCTGTAAGCAGAGTATTGAGTTTTTTCACTATCCTATGTTGTTCCGCTAATGGTGGGAGTGGAACAATAGCTCGTTTAAGCATATCCTGAGTAAGCTGATTGATTGTGGTAGAGTTACTATCATCGAAAATACTTCTAAAGAAATTGGAACGAAGAAAATGAATAATATAACCAAAATATGGTGTTCTGTATATTGCCATAAATGCCCCAAATGATGCTTGTTCATCTAACTCAGGAATTAAAGCACATTTTCCTACAAGAGTACGACTTCCATTTCTGGCACATATTAAAATATCGTTTTTCTGAACGAATTGATTTGTTCTTATTGAAGTTTTTACACGCACTAAATCGGTAAGATTTATTTTCTCATTTACAATATTACATGAACGCAAAACCATAATTCCTTGAGTATCAATATCGGCAGGACGATAGGTAAGACCAATATTTGTCGTACCAATCATCAATAAGTTGCACCATTCCCAACCTTCAGGAAGCTCAAACGTAAGTTGCTCATTAAGACAATTCAGCTTTCCGTCAGGCATCTTCTCATAATAAGAGTTATCATCACCTTTGAAGATGACAGATTCCTTCTTATTACGCTTGATTTTACCTTGCTTGATGAGTTCTTCTTTTTCTGCACGAATACGCTCAAGAAGCATAGAAGCCGGCTCATCGTTCGGATCTTGTGGTACAAGTTTGCCACGAATAGCAAGGTCAAGGATTTTGGATTTTGCGGTCTGTATAAGTTCAGATAAATCTTCTTGTTCAAAAGAAATAATATCGGCAATCTTCAAAAGATTATTAGCAACCGAAACAATTCGATTTTGCTCTGCTTGTGATGGCAATGGAATAAAGAGTTCTTTTAGTGCAGTTCCATTGCAGTTTGGTTGTCCAACACCTATTGCCTTACCAGTGACTTGTTTCCAATAGCAATAACTATTAAAAAATTGATAAATGTAATTTGCTGAGATACCCTTTATAAGCCTTATTCTAATGAGATACGATGCATATACAGAATCATATGGCAAATCAGTAATTAAAAAAGATTTACCAACAGTAGCTCCAGTACGTGCGAATACTATATCATTTTTATGGAGCAAATATTTTTTTGCGGCATCTGTATTAGTAAAAGGGACAGACTCCCAATCCACATAACCATCCTGAATATCTGTAATTCTTAGCAGTCGATAGTCACCAGTTGATTCAGCAGAATTACTTAAACCATATTGAATAACATCAGTAATGCACCCTAACTTCGTCCACACCCACCCCTCTGGCAAGTTGAAAGGGATTTCATCTTCGATACATTTTACGGTACCGTCGTTGAACCTCTCATAATGCAAATTATCATCACCTTTGAAAATGACAGTATCTTTTTTTATATCCTTAGGTTTTAGCTTTCCGTCCTTAACCATCTGTTTCTTTTGTTCACGAATACGCTCCAAAAGAACAGACGCCGGCTCATCATTTGGATCTTGCGGTACAAGTTTACCTCTGATTGCTAAATCCAATATTTTTTGCCTTAATGCTTTGGTATCCATTACTCATCCACCTCGCCTATTATTTTTTCCAATTCGGCAACAGCGTTCACAATATTAGCTGACTTCTCCTTGATTTCCTGAAGCAGTTCTGCAAGGGTGCGGTCATCTGCACCGTTATTAATCTTCATCCATGTAATATCAAGGCTTGTCTTATCACGAGCCATAATCTCATCTATTGTGAATTTACGCCATCTCCCATTAGGATTTTCCTCACTGTATGTTTCCTTACGCTTGCTTAAATCTCCGTCAGCATAACACTTAACAAACTCATCAAAATGTTCTTTCTTCAATGGATTTGTCTTACCGAAAGAAGGCATATCAGAACGCAAGTCATAAATCCAAACTTCTTTAGTATTATCCTTATCGGTCTTACCTCTTGTAAAGAATAAAACGTTTGTCTTCACACCCTGTGCGTAGAAGATTCCCGTAGGCAATCGGAGAATCGTATGAAGATTACACTTATCCATCAAGTCCTTACGGATACGCTCCCCGTCACCATCCGCAAACAATACGTTATCAGGCAAAACAACTGCAGCACGCGATTTACCGTCAGTCTTTAAGCTACGGTAAATGTGCTGGAGAAAATTAAGCTGTTTGTTGCTTGTCGGAAACGTAAAATCATCACGTGTTGCACGCTCTCCGCCTTTCTTAGTTCCAAACGGAGGATTTGTTAAAATCAGATTATATCCTTTCATTGATTTTCCGATATTAGAAAGTGTATCGCCTAAAACAATCTGACCGTCAATATCGTGAAGCATAGCATTCATCAAAGCAAGACGATGCGTGTCATGTACAAGTTCACAACCTGTAAAAGCTTCTTCTTTCTCAAATCTTGCCATATCAGCGTCAAGTGAAAAGAAATCATCTGTGTTATCTCTGACATATTGACTTGCTGAAATCATAAATCCGAAAGTACCGCAAGCGGGGTCATTGCATCGTTCACCAGGCTGCGGTTTCATAAGGCGAGTCATTACATCAATCAGCACACGTGGTGTAAAATACTGTCCGGCTCCAGACTTCTTTTCGTTAGCATTCTTTTCTAACAATCCTTCGTAAAGATTTCCTAACCCCTCCTCACGGGCAGAATACCAATCCAAACCGTCAATTGTAGTGATAATCTTTTCAAGATTCTTAGGCTCATCAATCTTAGTAGCCGCTCCCTGATAAATTTCACGCACTCGTCCTATACAGTAAGTTCCAAATAGACGAAGTATTGTTTTATAGTAGTTATGAAGTTCCAAACCTGATTTGCTGACTAAATTGTCCCAATCGTATTCCTGAACAATTTTCTTTTCGCTATTCTGTGTTTCCTCTTCCGGTGTCAGATTATCTCCTTGTGCAAGAGTAATACCTTCCGCAAATCTGTTTTCGGCATCGGTTTCTTTTGCCATTTTTAAAAATAAAATATATGTAAGCTCTGTAACATACTCGTGATAAGTGATACCGTCATCTCTCAGCACATTGCAGAGATTCCAGAGTTTTGATACGATTTCTTGTGTATTCATGCTGTTTTTCCTCCGTCATCATATAGATATGTGTTTAATTCCAAAACAATGTTTTCAAGCTGATTTTGGAACACTTTATCAATTTTTTTGAAACCGCCTTGTTCTTTGAATCTAACATCTTCATCAAATATCTTGACATTCAGAACTGATTCATTCATTAAGTAAGTTTCCATTCGCTTAATCCAGTTCATTTCTTGCTTAGAAAACTTATGAGCTTTCACAAGCTTCTCAACCGCCTTTCGGATTCGTGCTTCATGGCTGATAAGCACCGAGCCGATAGCATATCGACGAATTAAGCTGATAATATCAGCAGCAATCTCCTCATTCGTCATTTGAGAAATTGCAGTATTAAGCTGTTGTGTTGTAAATCCTTCTCTGTCCAATGTTAAACGGAGAGATTTTAATTCTTCTCGCGTGAGGTCTTTCGGTCTTGTACAAACAATGTTTATAGCGGCAATCTCATTCATATTTGTTTTTACAAATACAGAGAATGCATCAAGATAATCCTCCGGTCTTTCATTATCGCCGTAACCGCGAGTATGACTAACCATCTCATCTTCCTTATCCGAGATTACAACAGGTCTGCCACCATTTGATTTCGTTTCCTGCAACATTCTGAAAAGTTCCTTGTTTGCAAGAATTCTGTTCTTTGCTACATCAATAGGCTCATTCTCCAATTTGTCAATATATTGAGTAGGTTCAAGACCGCCGGTCATATCAGTAAAATGTGACATCATCTCACTACTCATTTTTCGTTTTTTACGCTGGAGCTTTGCGATTATTTGGTTGATTTGATTTCTGACCTTTTCTTCGTTATCTATAACTTCCAATCCGTCAATAAGTTGCATAAATGTTGTGTTCGGATCAGTGACAACCGGTTTCATAGTATTAACAGGCTCAAGAGAATCATAGACGCCAACCGGATCATAAATTTCAAAGTGCGTCTTATGAATTTCAGGGCAAAGTCTTGTTGCACGACCGAGCATCTGCTCAAAAAGAATACGCGACTTTACTCGGCGCATAAATACCAAAGTAGTAATTTCCGGTACGTCAATTCCTGTTGTTAGCAAATCAACGGTGACAACTATACTTGGATAACGTTCATTTTTAAAGCGTTTGATAGCTTCCTGAACTTTTTTCTTGTTTCCGCCGCCAACGCTTCCTGTAATCTTCATAATTGCATCATTATCTACACCGGTCTCGGAATATATTTCCTTTAAAATTGATACAATCATATCTGCGTGTTGGTCATCTACCGCATAGATAAGCGTTTTTCCCTGTTCTTCAGGAGATTCCGGATCAATATCACGGGCAATTTCTGCAAGCACTGTTCTGTTAAAATTCTCAGTAATTACCTGTCGGTTAAAGGATTCAATATCAAAATCCAGTTCATCATCCAAAAGCTCACTGTTGGTGATTTCTCCTGTTACAGTGTCATAGATTGTAACTGTATCGCCGGATTTATAGTGTATTCCCTCACTGCTGAGCTTTGTTTTTAGCTCGTGAGGTGCATCGTGGTCTACAAGATAACCTTCGATAACAGCTTCACGATATGTGTACTTAAATACAGGCTCACCAAAAATCTTGGTAGTTTGCAATGCAGGAGTTGCGGTAAGTGCAATTTTTACAGCATCAAAGTATTCAATGACGGAGCGATATTTACTCTGATAATCTGTTTGATTACGATAAAGCAGTTCATCTTCTCCCATCTCTTTATCCAAAATGTATCCGCGATGTGCTTCATCGACAATAATCAAGTCATAATCAGAAACTGCCGGCATTGTATCTTCTGTGTTGTACAAAATACGCTTTACCATACTTTGAACAGTTGCAATATGTATACGGGTTTCTTTATCAATTTCCTTATCTTCAAGCCCCTTGATATTATAAATCTCATCAAGCGTCATAAGGTCCTCAAGCTTAACTTCTTTAAATACATCTTGAGCCTGTTCGCCGAGAGATGTTCTGTCAACAAGGAACAAAATTCTGCGGAAACGTTCTGTCTTTAAGAAACGATATATCATTCCGAGAACTGTTCTTGTCTTACCGGTTCCTGTCGCCATAGCAAGCAAAACGTTTTGTTTTCCGCCAATAACCGCATTTTCTGCTGCTTTTATGGCATTGAGCTGATACGTTCTTAGGTTCAGACCATCTTTGTCAGTCAGAAAATCGAACGACATTTGTTTTAAATTTTCATTCTTACTTTCCGTATCCAGTGCTAAAAGCTCTTTAATTCCGTCAGGGCTCATCCAGCCTTGCAATGCTCTCGGAGCATTATAGGATTGACGTAAATCCAAGAACCAAATACCTGATTTTGTCTTATACTGTTCCAGATACGGTTTGCCATTCGTAGCAAAAGTAAACGGAACTTTATACTTACCCCAAGTGCCAATCTGATACTGACTGTCCTTTTCACGAATATTTTGAGAATATTCCTTGCACTGATAATCGATAACCGAAGGAATATCCTTATGACTTGCCTTTGCTTCGATTGTGGCAATTAATTCTGTTCCAACAAACAGTGCATAATCGGCATAACCTCTGTTGCCCACCTGAGAATCGGTAGGCCATTCGGCAATTGCCATATTTCTACCCTTTTCAGGACGCGTACCTTTAGAATATCTAAGCTGTTCCGTATCGGCTTTCCACCCAACCTTGCGAAGCTGTTCATCAATAAGATAACGTGTTTCCGCTTCGGACGGCTGACGTTTTCCTGCAGCTAAGGCTGATTGCTTTCTACGTTCTTCCTGAGAAACCTTAGGTGCAGATAAAGCTGTTTTTTCTGCTTCTTTTGTCAGTTCATCTTCAAATTTCTTTTCCTGTTCTTTATCGGCCACAACATAATTTGACATCTCTGTTTCAGATGGCATAACAAACGGTTGATTCTGATAATTCCAATCTCCGTAAGTCTGCATAAACCATTCACATAGACTGTATGTCATTTGCAGAAGTGTCTTTGCTTCGTCTGTCGAGCCATAGTTTTCATGAGTTGCCTTATTGCGAGCTTTTCTTATTGCATGAAGAATGTCACAAAGGTCCCGAGTAAGCAAGCCTTCTCTCATAAGTGTATCAATTCGAGTAACAGCAGTATTGTCATACGGCAGGTCAATACCATCATATGTGAATATCAGATTAACAATGTTCTCTCCAATCATTCCCAACTTAATCAAGCATGAATTAGCATCAGAAAAACAATACTGTTCAGCCAGTTTTCCGAAATTCGCTAATACAGGAAAATCCCTGCTTAAAAAATCAAAATTCGATTTCATGCTTCACTCCTCCTTGTCATATAACACCTTATCGCAACAAGTTCTCATGCCAAAACTTCCGATAATACATAATTATGAGAACATTATATCACAATTTAGTAAATTTTGCAACATCTTAGGTTGTGGCATACACTCCGAGATATTGTACTCTCACGAATTGTTTACGACAATCTTCCAAGCGTTAATACATCATAGTAAATATCCCCCGGCATAGCCGGGGGCTTTTCATCAACGGGCATAGCCCTACT